>Ga0307512_10007048_pt1 | contig 11212 bp, 13 predicted proteins | sample 14_EM_MG_FD_200267 | JGI IMG/M metagenome (GOLD analysis project Ga0307512, IMG submission 200267) | Populus trichocarpa ectomycorrhiza microbial communities from riparian zone in the Pacific Northwest, United States - 14_EM | ecosystem: Host-associated > Plants > Roots > Unclassified | place... | reverse complement strand
GTCTCGTTATACTACACGGTCCCAATCAGCAACAGCATCCCAAGACCATAAGACTACACTTACAATCTCCAAGAACTGACCCTCCATCTTGTATTCCCACCCTTTCTTCCCCATAACCTCCGCGACCTGGAACACCTGTTCCACGGCACGAGGTATCATACCCTTTGTCGACCCCGAAAGTCCACCTTCCATTGTGAAAGATTTACCGGAGCCAGTCTGACCATATGCGAAAATACAGACGTTGTACCCGTCGATGCAGCTCTGAGCGAGTTGGGAGATATCTTCGAAAACTTCAGATTGAGTCGAATGCGGTTCAAAAACCTAGATTAGTTCCATGAGCGATATTGATTTTGGAAATGAACGAAAGCCATACCCTGTCGAATGTAAACTGCCATGTTTCCTTGCGCTCCAGTCCTGTGGCGCTCTCGCTGGTCGAGTTCAAGACAATCTCCTTGTGATCGAGTCGATCTGGATACTCAATTCTAGCCGTAACTTCTGATAGGTCCTTCGGTGCTTCCCCAGGCTCCGCTGGTAATTCGAAAGGCAACACCGGCCGTACTCGACAGAAGACCCGAATGTTCCCTTTGAGCTCTTGGACCATATTGTGCAGCCGTCTCCGGGACATCTCCGCGTCCTGCAAATCTTGTTCCAGTTGTTCGGCCCTTCGTTGAGCATCTTCCCATTTGAGGCGATACCCGGTGGCGGTGGAGGAGTTGGAATCGGAGGAGGCTTGAACGGCGGTGAGTTGGGCCTGCAAGGCGTTTATTTGTGCCTTCAGAGAAACGTGGGTGGTCGACTGTTCAGATATGGTAGCCTTGAGGATCGAGGAATTACTCCTCTCGCGTGAAAGGTCCTGAGCAGAGAGCCGAAGGTCCTCCTCCAATTCCTGCACCTTTCTGTCCCTCTTCCGTAAGTCAGTTTCGAGGTCTGCGAGCTCCCTCGCGTGTTTCTTGTTGATCGAATCGAGTTCATCCTGGAAGTTCATCAGCTCCCTCTTCTGTGAGACCTCCTGGCTCCTTGCAGCCGCCAGCTCTCTCGAGAAAACAAGATGGTTAGCCTGAAGCTCTGAGAGTTTCGCCCGCTCAGATTCCATGTCTGCTGCGAGCCGAGCGGCGTCAGCAGCTCGAGCAGACTCGATCATGGCCATTTGGTTCTGTAGCTCCTGGAGGCGGTTCTCGTCGTCGGGAGCGGGAGGCGCTGGTTTCGTCCGGGCGTACGTCGAAGACACAGGCCTAACGGTAACGTTTCTGCTAGAAACAGTCGGTCGTGTCGAGGATGTGCCGAGACGGGAGGAGATGGTGCTTGATTTGGGTGGTGCACTTGTTGCCCGGGTGATAACCCGTCGAGGGCCATTGGTTATCGTAGGTGGTTTCAAAGTTGTGGAAGCGGGTTTGGTGGATTGCGAGTTAATGTTGGTGGCAGTCTTCAACGGACGAAGCGGAAGTTGTGAGACCGTAGTTGATTCTTGGATAGCGGGAAGTTTCCTGGGACGATCCTGGTCATCGTCGTCCGAATTTATAGCCTTTCGCTTCAAATTGGCCATAGCAGTGGAGAGAGACGATGCGGAAGAGGAAAGGGAGATCGCAGACGAGCCTGCAGTCAAGTTTTCGTGGTCTGCATGCAGCCTGGGCAAGCGGGACATTTTGGCGTTCGCGTGTTTGAGAACAAGAACCACACCTCGGTTGAATCCGAACCGCGTTCTCACCGTGGTCATGTGACCCTCGTGAGCTTCTCACGTGCCTTCACTCACCACCATGTCCGACTCCGAGGTCACCCCCACACCCGGGCCTGAGCCGTACAGAGCGAAGTTCAAGGTGTGTTACGGCCGGATGTGTTCGGATCTGAGCTGAGTTCAGGTGTGCAGGCAAGGGAGGTTTACACCAAAGTTGCGGAGTGAGTTCATGTCCCCAGGGACTCACGTTGGTGGAATAACGTCCTCCTTTAGTCCCTGTGAGGCCGCAGCTAAGGCTTCAATGGATTGTCTGGAGAAGAATGATTACAAGCGATCTCAGTGCCTCCATATCTTCGAGGCTTATAAGGAATGCAAGAAAACATGGGTACGTCCATCGTTCTGTGGTCCGTGGTCCCTCCTGATTTGCTGCGTAGCTTGCCCAGAGGAGGGCCGACCGGAGGGCAGGCAAAGACGCCTCTCTCGTATAAAATAACTATTTCACCAAAAAAAACATAACACTGTACTACCACGGGGCCTCACTGGGTATTCAAAACTGTCAAAAGCACCTTATTCACGAACGCCCCTCCTTCCGCTTGCGGTACGACCCAGGTCCGAAACCCCTCTCTCCCAAAGCCCTATCGACGACTTTCATCATCTCTATCACCTTCTCTTCCTCCCAAGACTTTCCCGCAATCTGCACCCCAACAGGCAACCCGGCCATAGACTCAACGTCGTATATCCCTCCTTTACCATAGAGTCGCGCCTCAACTTGGCTTGAGCCTTGAGCCTTCCCTTCCCCACGTACTGTCCACTCCTCCGTCAGGGCATCAAGCTTTGGATCGACTCGAGTGACGGGGATGTGTCCCACGGGACTATCCACGATGTTATACAGGAGTGTGGAATTCGCGAGCATCGACAGGAATCGGCATGCACTTTTGACGCGTGAACGTCCAGACATGTTGAACCTCATGAGGGTCCACTCACCCGTGGGGTATAGCGGGTACGGGTTGAGTTGCAGAGACGATACCGTCGAATCCATGAACCTCCCAAACCTACATCAGTGCGTCAGCAGGAGAGGGCATCACAACGAGACAGGGGAATCACCTTTTCATAGAACTCGCGAATATATGCATCCTTGTTTACTTCCCACTGCTTGAATTCGCGCACGTCTTTATAACGCGAACTCGCAATCAGTCGAGCCAGCAGGTCATCTCCGAGGACGTTCTTGAGGAGCCATACAGAGCACCATCTCGCCCAGCCTGCTCAAATGGTAAGAGATCCATCCGCACTCCAACCCAACGGTACTAACCCCAGATCCGAGGACCCAACAGCGTCAAAAACATGGCAGGCTCCTAAAGGACCCGTCATTGCCTAGCTGGACCTGAGTGTGAGTGCTACTCACCACAGGGTCCGATCCGATTGCTTTCATCGAACTCCAGTAGCCATCCGAAGAGATCAGGGCGGCAAATATTTCTGTGCCCCTTGCCGCTTTGGGTTGCAGGTCAGACCAGTCAACTAGGTCAGCGAACGCACCCCTTACACGATGGAACATCAAACTCGACACATTCGTGCCCTTCCCTCCTCAAAGCTTCGACGGTCTCCAGAACCGCCCTCTTGCAGGCTGGAGAAACTTTGACTAACCCATCCATCAGATAGTATCCAAACTTGAGTTTCTTTGGCAGCTGAACGTCTCGGTAGGGTATCGGCGCGGGAAAGTAGAATTTATCACTCCCCCGCCTCCCGATGACAGCCCTTGCTGCAGCTTCGAGGTCCTCGACCCCTCTGCCCATGGGCCCGTAGACTGCTGGAACATTCTTGAACCCAGGATCGATAGCTAGTAGTTCAATATTCACTGGTTCAGTGAAAGTCCGGTATACGTAGACATTTGAGTGCGTACACGAATTGTTCGAGGTGGATATACGACCATGACCCGGTTTCAGCGAGTAAATACCGCAGTAGTGGGCGGGGATCCTGAGACTACCGCCAATGTCGCTGCCCCACCCGAGCGCGGCACCATCCATAGCAAGGATTGCCGCCTCGCCGCCAGAGGAACCGCCTGGTGTGTGGTTTCTACTGTATGGGTTTGAAGAGACCCCCCATACCGGATTCGCGCACTCGAATGAGAGAAGAGTTTGCGGGACGTTGGTCTTGACGAAAGGTATGCCGCCTGCTTCTCGGATAAACGTGATGAGCTGGAGGTCATAGGGCGAAGTGAACACCTCGGGTTAGAGCGAAGCAACATACTCTAAACGTGAAATGGCATACATCCGAGTCGTGCGTGGAGGGCTTATTGGTCCGACCTGTCGAACCGTTTGTCGTATCGTAGCCCTTCACATCATCTACGCCATCCGATACTCCCGATTTCAGAGCAGTTTCGAGGTATTCAGAAATGGGTACTACGCACAAGCATCTTTCAGACTCATAGGAATCCCATGCAGCGGTCCTTTCAGCTTTCCCGTACTCGCAAAGTAATCGTCGAGTTCCTTGGCCCATTCCAACGCATCCGTGAACAAGACTGGGAGATGGAGTCGAGGAAATCAGTACACGTCACGTAGGCCTAGGGCTTTCCTCGCCTTCAGTGATACAGTTTGTTTCTTTATGGGCGGCGACTGCGGATTTGATGAACGCTTTGAGAATCTGAGTCGAAGTAAACTCTCGGTGTTGTATGGATTTGACGATCTCCAGACCTAACGCCGTCAGTCACATACGTCAGGCTGGCCAGCTTGTCTGGAGTTACACAGAAGGCTTACCGCTCTTGCTGGTGATGGCGACCTCTTCGGCGGTCAAGTGGTCGCCTACCTGGAGAGCAGGGACCTGGGCATTAATCGCGTCATCTCTCTGAGCTCGTTTGGTAGAGACAATCGCCTGGAAAGAAGCAGACGGTCCGAAGGGCCAAACCATAGTAGAGGCGGGGGACAAAGTACAAACGAGAACAGCACGACCGCCTTGCTGCTTATACTTGGCGACGTAATGTTCCCGAGGTCGAAACGTTGACAGCTAGCGCGCGCCTAGATTTTTTATAGAACTCAAGCCATCATGCATCCTGCCCGATATGTGGGTTTGTAAACTCGGCCGGATTAATTCGAGGGATCAAGTCCACCTCTCCCAACCATCGGGACCGAATCCCCTCTCACCCAGTGCGGCGTCCACAACCTTCGTCATCTCATTCTTACAAACCGGCTGTATCCCGACAGGTAAACCCCCCATCGCGTCGGCATCGTATCCCCACTTCCCCCTGTACAGCAGTTTCTCGGATTTTTTGGGAGATGGGGTGCTGCTACTCGTTGTCATGAGCAAGCTCTTGGGCAGCTTAGGGTCGACGCGAGTCACGGGTACACCTCCAACGGGACAGTCGAGGAGGCTGTAGAAGAGGGCTCCCATCCAGAGGAACGGCAATATTTGGTGGCGCTGACCCGTGCTAGATTGGAAGTACGATATAAAGGGACAGGAATCCACTGAACGCGCCCGTAAACTAGAGCAGGCGAAGGTAGTCCTGGACAGATGATGGCTTCGAAACCATGACTCTCCCAAACCATTATGCACGTCGGAAAGAAAGGCTCAAAGCGCGCGTCTTTTCGTGGAGTTTTCCTTGACCTCCAAATCGATAAACTTGTGCTCTTTTCAGTCGAGACCCCCGCATGCAGGCCAGAACGAGGTCCACTATTTTGAGGTACCACCCGATCATGACATGCAAGAACTATACAGTCGCACACGGGGAGGATGTCAATTCAAAACCGGAACATAGGTGAATACGGGCTCTAGGTTTGGCCCCCAGAGAAGGGGGCCAACAGAGCGAAAACAACCTAAGAGTATTATCTCGCACCGTTGGGTCTGGACCGTTGTTTTTGAAAAAGTCCTTGCTCCCAAAAGCTGATGCAAGAGCAATGAACACCTCGAGCATTTTCTCAGCTGTAGCATACGGAGTGAGGCCTCCGAGTCGCTTGAGAGACATGTGTAACGTGCGGCAAGGGAGTTCGAATTCTACGCACTCATGTCCCCGATCCTTCGGTGCTTCGACAGCTTCAAATACAGCACGAAATCAAACAGGGGTGGTTCGAGCCATTCCATCGTTGGAGTGATAACAAAACGTGAGCTTCCGTCCAAGCTTGACCTCACGATATCGGACAGGCGCTGAGGAATAGTTTTTGAGTTTCCCGGACACCACACGGAAGCAGTCTCGATGTCTTCGATGGCTCTGGCCATGGGCCCTACTACAGTTGTATACTTTTGAACGCTGGGTCCGGATCGAATATGCCGCATGGTTTGTGTGAACGCGCGATCTAGTCACTCACCCACTGTTCCTGATAAGCTGACCCTACCAGAGCCAGGTTTTAGACCATACTGGCAGTCCGCAGAAGTTCGAAGGGATTCTGGTGCTCCCTCCGATATCGGATCCCCACCCAATGGCAGAACCCCCCATCGTCAGAAGTGCGCGTCCCTCGTTGAATCCACCAGGGATAGACTTCACGTTGTGAGGGACCTTGGTCACTCCCTACAAGAGATTCGAAAATTTGGGATCTGCTGGGTTTTGAGGGACATCGTTCTTAACAAATGCCGCCAGTTTCACGGACCCATTGGGTTCGTTCGTCCATGGTTTGAACCCCGTTGATGAGCCGTACCGGTAGATCCCAACTGTGATGAAGGGTCAGCGCAATGTCCAGGGCTCGAAGTTCGCGTGCCAGTTCACTGAGATCAATTGAAGCTGATGAGTTGGTACTACACCGCGTAATGGATCCTTCCCACAGAAAAATGTGTACAGAGTTCTCCAGCTGTCTTCAGCGCGTCTAAGAACAATACCTGAAACCCATCGTGTCAGGACAATATTACGGCCAAAGTTAGAGCGACAACACGTCTTCAAGAGCAGTTCGCCTCATCCTGACCCCGTGTGGTCAACTTAATGAACGCGGTCACCAGCCTCTTTTATTGCATCTTCCCTCTCGATACGATTAACTTTTACGAGGGCATTCCCCAGCGATGGGAACCTGGAGGACGGTGGACTGGGAAGAGCAGAATTAGGCGGCGCTTCCGACATGGTGTTTTGAGATGGTGACGGCAAACGAAGTTACGAAACGAGGCGCGACTGTTGGATCGAGGATCTCCGGACGCGGGGTGACCACAGATCTCTCCCACGCTTGCTACGTCTACAAAAAAATCTTCCATCTCCTGCAGCTAACGGACAAAGGTCAAACGTCCTGCACTGAACCAGTCTTCGACTTTTCTCGGCTACCCTGCCTAGGGGTTATTGCTGCTTGGATGGCAGGAAGATGTCAGCAACTACGAAACCTTCCTCACCCCTGTAGAGGTTCGTCATGACCGATACGAGTTCCTGCGGGAGACCTGGTTTCTGAGGATACGGGTGCTGAATGCATGCACCCCTGAGGGACCGCCCCGGCTCCGATGCTGTTTATACGTTCTGGCTATGGGTTGGTGGTGGTGCTCGAGCCTCTGGAAAAGGCGTAAGTCCCCAACAGCCTCCCCAACTATCCTCTAAAAGATTCTACTACTAGGCTCGTGCCGCGAATGGTGATAAACAGTATTTGCTCCCGTTCCCCATTATCGTGACGGTGGATCGTGGGAACCACGATCGCGGGAAATTTCTTCCCGAGTTTGCCAACGCCACTCCGCCATGAGCTCGGGAGCGGGGGAGACGAGTGAAAGCCTGCGTGAGTCACAAAATTTAAAGCACTATGGGCTCTGAGATCCCTATTCTCTCAGGGGATGTTAAACAGCTCCTGGGACATATCATCAATCTTTGCGGCAAGATACACGTTGCCAAGGTCAACCTCTATCCTCCTCATCCATCCCCTTGATGCTGATTATACGATCCGTACCCCCCAAGCAGAGAGAAACTACACAGCTCGCGGAACTCTGCGACACTCTTAAGAATCGTCTTAGCGATCGTTCCCTCGTTTCGCAACAGGATAACTACGATGAGATCAAAAAGTCCGTACATTATCCCCCGTCGATCCATCCCCCGCTAACGTGAAACGACAGCTATCTGGTCAAGGTCGAGAAAAGGTTAACAAGCTGGTCAAAATACCACTATCCAAAGAGCTTTTGTACGTTCGGATCGTTGTCACCCTCTTCATAATTCACCGGTCTGTAAGTGAGAAGGACGGATATCGAGGCGGGCGTCACAGGGTTCGTTCAGAAGCTCGAGGCTGTGAGTACCGCCGAGATCCTCTTTGGTGTACCTACTATGGACTCACGTCAATTGCGGTGGTTTCCAGTGGCCCCGGTTTCCCGAACCGCCGTCGCGTCGTACCACGGAAGAAGGGATCCAAGATCCCCTGCCAGTTGAAGCCAATGAAGTACCATCTATCAAGCGACTGGATGGGGAAATTACGAGACTGGAGGACATTGCTTTTGCAGGAGGGACGTATTGCGAAGTTTGGGTGGGACGGTGGGTGAAAGGAAGCGGAGAGGTTGAGAAAGTGAGTTTGAGTCTCACTACTGTTTTCCTGCTGATAAAACTCTTCTTAGGTAGCCTTGAAAGCACTTCGCGCACTCAGGTCACCGGAGAGGGCGCGTAAGGTTCGATCTTTGGGGACCGTCTCTACACTGCTTACTCACGCCTTCTTCCCCGATGGTTAGAGACTCGAGTATGAGCTACCAAGATGGGCAGAGCTACGCCATCAAAATCTCCTGCCATTCTATGGTATGTATATTTCCCGAGCTCCCCCTTCGAAGGGTTCCCATGGTCGGATAGGGATAGTCACGGATGTCGGACCACGCCTCTATATGGTGAGTGGGCCATCACGGGTGAGGAAAGACGAGGTCGATCCAAGTCCTTTAGGTGTCGCCGTGGCAAGAAAATGGAAATCTCCTTGTCTACGTCAGGAAGACCCGCCAACCGAATAAAAACCATCTAGTAGGCCATATTGAAGGCTGTACAGTGGAATGGGATCTCACTTGTCACGATCTAGTTGCGCGGCACCGCAGCCGGCCTGAGTTACCTCCACTCACGGGGTGTTATACACGAAAGCGGTAAGCCCGACATACTTATATTTAACCAGTATGCAGGATCTGACGTTTTACACAGTCAAATGTGTGAGTTTTTTTATAAACCTCGATGAAAGCCTCTTTACTGAACAGGCGTAGAAAAATGTCCTTGTCTCTCACGATGTGAGTTCCATGTTCACATCCGGTTCGCAGAATAGGGGCTGATCACGCACCGGTAAGGGCGAACCGCAGATTTGCGACTTCGGAATAGCAAAAATCTCAGAAGACGTCAGCGAAAACCTGACATCAAAGACGGTGGCATCCGGAGATATTGTCAGGTATTCAGCTCCAGAGCTCATCGAAAATAACAATATCTCCGCAACGACGCATTCCGACACATACTCGTTCGCGATGCTGATACTTGAATGCATCACGGAGGAAGTACCGTTCTCCAACCTCTCCCGAGAGGCTGCGGTAATTCACGCGAGGATCAGCAAGAGACAGTATCCACCTCGACCAGATGGACAGCACCCAAAGAACCGTGTCTCGGACGATCTATGGGGGCTTATGATGGATTGTTGGGCGGTTGTACCTGACGAAAGACCTACAATGGAACGGGTCCATACCTTCTTCTTACACCACGCTTGACAATGATACATAGAAAGCTTTCATTGACAAAGACCCAATTTATGTAGCACTACTATCGACCTTGAAATCATGGGACATGTAAATATATGTTGTTTCTTTAGTCGATAATCCGCCCACGTCGTCGTTTCCCGTGCAGAAATTGGACAATCGCTCAGCGTAGCATCTCAGTCTCACATTCAATTTTCAAGGGTCCGGTATACGCTCTCGGGGTGGTCATGTAGATGAGGGAGAGCGTTTTCTCGTTACGGGTTGTTGGTAAAGGGCTTGGTCGAAGAACGTGTGAAGGGGCAGGGGATATAATCGAACTCAACTTTTTGCCGGGCGTATGTCGTGCCACTTGAAATCCTCGGGTCCATCTTTCGTTGGAATGCCGTTCCGGACGGTTCCCCCTCTTGGTCTATTGCCAAAGGGCACTTAGGATTTCCTCCTCGTTTGTCACCATTGGTTCGAGGTCGCCTCTCACACTCCGGAGCCTCAGAGTTTCTGGGTTACCACGCTGAAAAGTGGTCGCGGTGGTACAGGCGTTCTGTGACCACTCCTGTTGCGTGTGCGGTAGGCGGAGCGGGGGGGGGGGTCACAAGGCGTGTAAAACAAAAGCGTGATCAATGGAACGGCGATAGCGTAGGTTGTCGATAGTAGACGCGGTGGTTAAACTGGTGAGCATCCAAAACTAGACGGTGACGGTGATGGTGAACGAAGCGAAGCGCGGGCACTGGGGACCCCTCGGACACGAAACCAGATCTCTCCCACGCTTGCTCTGTTTCCAAAAGATCTCCTGCAGCAAACGAACAAAGGTCAAATGCCCCGCGCTGAACAGGCTCTCGGCTTTTCTCGGCTATCCTCCTTAGGGGCTATCGCCGCTCGGATGGCATCGGGGCACGTCACAACCGATGTACTCCTACGGGAAGCCTGGCCCGCTCCCTAAGGACATAGACACCGGGTGCATCCAGAAAGCATCCCCCTACAATGCAAAATGTAATGTTTATGCATTCCGACGACGGGTTGGTGCTGGCGTTCAAGCCTACGGAGTCACCAACGACCTCCCCACCTATCTTCTGGAAAACGGTACTACTAGGCTCGTGCTGCGAATGATAACGACTTTTTACTCCTGCTCCCTATCGTCTACGGTTGCTGAGAGTTTCTCCCCCGTCTGGAGCGACTCGTTGCCAGCACTGCGATACTAACTCTGTGCGGCTCAGTGGCCGGCCCCTGGGGCTAAATTTAACCCCCCAGCTCGAGCACCGGCTCCTACTAACGTCTCCGAGTGCCATCCTGAACCCGCCCCTGTCTTCTACGGGTATATAAACCCGCTCTCTCCGATCCCTACGTCTTCTCCAACATCTTCCACCATGAATCTCTACAACGTATTCACCACGTTCGTAATCGTCCTGATCAACATCCTTCACTCTACCGACAATCGTGTCCACATCGCTCTCCTTGACCACCCGGAGTACGATACAACATACTCGATTTCCTACATTCTCACTCCCCCCTCCGTCCCCTTGGCCATCGATCCCTCTCCCCCTGTTCTCGCCCCCCCTTTCGACCTCGACTTTGCACCCACCCCTCCCCACACTTTCACCGGTGCAACGTCGGCTGGTCACTGGGCGAGAAATTCTTCGGTAGACTGGGAGGCCAACTTGGCGACGGTTATCTTTATTGCACTTCTGGTCCAAGTAAGTGCTTCACATTCTCCTATCACGACCTTCGAATTACTGACTGCACTCGGCTTACCAGGCGGTCAATACGTTCGTCTTATACACCGGTGAGTCGATCAACCCGTCCGATCAATGTCGCTAACATGTACTCCTTAGGTAACGTGTCTTTCAACGGGGTCTCGTTCGCCACCCAAGGCAGCAACCCCTCGTCCCCGACCACTGTCCCCACTCCTACGACTCTTCCCGCTTTCCCCACTTTCCAAACCTTCCCCACCTTCCCCACCCTCCCCTC
>Ga0307512_10007047_pt1 | contig 11214 bp, 6 predicted proteins | sample 14_EM_MG_FD_200267 | JGI IMG/M metagenome (GOLD analysis project Ga0307512, IMG submission 200267) | Populus trichocarpa ectomycorrhiza microbial communities from riparian zone in the Pacific Northwest, United States - 14_EM | ecosystem: Host-associated > Plants > Roots > Unclassified | place... | reverse complement strand
ATACGCGTACTCTCTCTGGGCACAAACCCCGCTCAGGACTGGGCGGACCTGCGCCAGGCCGCGCTCGACAGGCTCAAGGAAGAGAACGCGGCACTCCTACAGCGCCTCTCAACCCTCGAGACGTCCGGCGCTGTCAATGCTACTGGGTCTGGCACAACAACAACGACTACGGAGCTCGTGCCGCGTGCGAGCTGGGCGGCTGTGTGCGAGGAAAAAGCGCAGCTCGAAGAAGAGCTGCGACAAAAGGAAAAGCGGTTGCTACGCCTGCGACAGGTCTTCGCCGCGAAAACGGCCGAGTTTCGCGAGGCGCTCTCGGCCATACTCGGCGTCAAAGTCGCCTTTTACGATAACGGACAGGTGCGCGTCACGTCGCAGTACGACCTCGGCGCCGCGTTCGTCTTTCAGCCCGCCAAGGACAACACCGGCACCGGCGCGGGAGCGGGAGCGGCGCGGATGCAGCTCGTTGCGCAGGGCGAGGGAGGACCGCAGGAGTTGCCGCAGTTGATGCGGAATTGGGTCGAGATTGAGCAGAGTATACCGTGTTTTTTGGCTAGCGTTACGCTGGAGTGTTATGACAAGTGGAAGCGCGAGCGGGAGTTGGGCGGTGGAGCGGAGTGAGGCGGCGCATGTGTTCGAGAGTGGAGAGTAGGGAGTTTCTTTGTGGTTGAGCTTGTATTTATTCCGTCGCACGCAATTGCTTTTCTTTACAGTGATCTGATACTGTAAACTCGGAGGCTGGATAAGACTCGCGTGTTACGAGATACCTACACGATATTGACAGAACACCATGACCGTGACAGGAATCTGTTCCAATCCCTCCACGAGCGAGCTTTGGCTTGTCCTTAGCCTTGCCTTTGCTGGCTGCTTATGCCCACACACAGTGTGGATTGGGTACATGGAGACATACCGACCTCACAACATCCTCTTTCCGAAATCAGTTCCGGGGGCCAGGAATCGAGGTTGGTGAGACTGAAGGCATGACTTTGCAGCCAAGCCAGATCCAGAGGGAGAGGCAACACCTTACAACCGAGATTGACTCGGAAGTCAGGGACTACTAGGACTAGAGGCAAAGCCTCACAGCTGAGGTTCAGCCCAAAATGAGCTAGGCTCCGCCGATGACGATGATAAGTGTCGTTCAGGCCGTTCAGGAGTCGGGCCGGACTGACAGGCCGGCGAGACTTGAAGGCGATAGTGAGTTAAAGCCTTATGCACACTCAAGTGGAAACAGGTTGCCTGTACTGCGCAAAGAGAACGAGCGTAGTAAGGCTCGTTTCAGAGGGAAACCAGGATTTATTTACATGGGGAAACTGGATCAGGAGCTCATTTTATGGAAACGACAGAGTCAAGCAGGGCCAATGCATGTACACGGAGGAGTCGAAAGAAGCCAGTATCAAAAAAACATCCGACGGTAATCCCGGAAAAACGAGATAACAGGGGGCAAGTCTTCCTCAGTAGCATCACAAAACCTATCACGACCATTGTTACGGAAAAGTATGAAGTCTCCAACCCATTGATGGGACGTCTTTCCTGGCCCCCCGACAAGCTTATCGACACACCGATTAGGCCGCATATGATTCATGATCCCATCACCGTCGAAGAACAGCGAAAGGGAATGGGGTAGCAGATGCGCAGTTGATGTATGCGTCGCACGCTTCACCACGGCATGTCCTAGCTTGTCCCATTGGACAAATTCCTGAAATCTGGGACTATGGCACAAGTAGCCAATTTCTTTGGAGTCCTCCAGCGTACAGGTGACTTGGATAATTCGTGGCTCCTCCTCATTTGCGCCGAAAAAGTACGCTGCGACCGTGAAACTGTCACCGAGTTGAAGGCCCCGCACGGGCTCTGCAGGGTCACGGTCCGAATTCGAGGGGAAGGGATTGGGGGGAAGGTCCGATCCTGGGCTGTACTCGCGCTCGGGAGTTTTAAGTGGGGGAGACTGATGGGATTTGGGAGATTGCAGCGGCGGTGACTGTGCGGGAAGTTGAGACATGGCGATGGCGGGTTGTGAAGAGAGGCTCATACATAGGGGCATCAGGGGTCCTTGAATGTACTCACTCTGACGCCACGTGCACTTTATGTCATGAGCCTCATGTGGGCGCAGGTGCAAAGGCTGAGTAGGAGAGCGTAGGGTAGGTTGCTTTGATAGGTGATAGTACAAAGCTGCAAGCCTGGCGGTGCAGGCGGTGGATGTCCGAGTAAATGGTGTGACTTGTTTTAACCTGTGGCGAATGGCGATGTGATATTAGTTGTGAGATAACATTGCCGTGCTATTCACAGAGGCGCGATGAGGAGGAATTAGGGTCAATGTATAGGTGTATAGGCTACGGTAGTGGCATCGCTAATGCAGGCTCTCTGCCTCTTCAAGTTCTCACACGCGCCCACCCGTTGCCGCCAATGGATTAGATAATCGCAGAGGCCCTTGCACCTGTCGGCCCGGTCTACTCATGTGTTTTTTTTTGGTTCCATTATTGTGCGCCTCGGGGTACAGAACCCCACGTAGCACTTCGAGCATGTACATGATATCGGTAATAATATGCTGTATAATGTTTTGGAACCGTGTTATTTCCCCCATAACCGGGGTAACGTCCACTGTGGTGCAAATGACGAGCGCGGTAGTAGCGCGCCAGGATGCCATCATGAATTGGGGGGAGCGACTCCATATTGATCTCGGATGGAGTTGGCGCTCGCGTGGGCAGCCCATGTGTCGTCTTGACAATCTAGTTCTGTTGTCTGCACTTGCGTAAGGGCGGCAGGTGCGTTGACGTTACAAGGGGAAAGGTGTGCGCATGTTGTACTTGCGCGTTTTTACGGTTCAGGTTTGTCTGGTTCGGATTTCTCGTGAAGCAGTCATGATCTGAGTTTACGTTTGCTGGCTTTAAAGCGTCCAGTACCATCAATATAATTTGCCAGCGGTACAGCCATCGTCGGGTGGTCTGCTCATGTATATAAAGACTCCCCACTTGTAGTAGAACATCATCAGAACACTATATTATAGTCACTTTCTCGAAGGTTCTCCGCGTCCGACTGTTCTTATCTCCTCTCTTCTGCTTCTTTCTCGCCTAGCTCGTTTTGACAACGCGGAGCCGCTATGCAAGTCGATCATTCCAATTTCTCGTCTCGGCTTCACCTCTGCTGTCCGCCGCGTTCGCTCGTGTCCTCACGTTCACGTTCCCGCTCTCGGTCTATCTCCAGCCCGCGACGCTGCTCGCCTCGTGCCTCGTGCCTTGTTGACCCACGCGCCTTATCCGGCGGATCTCGTCTGCGGTGTCACTCGCTCCCTCATCGTTGTCTTCTTGCTCCTCGCGTTGGGTGGGATCGAGGGGAGGCCATGAACAGGCTTTGAAGGTGGTGGCCATGAGGAGGGAAAAGGAATTGTGGAGCTCCTTCCACGGGCGCTTGCAGGAAGTCCATCATGGCTGATCCGCTCGTTCTGTACATGGCTCAGAGGTTCACCTTACAAGGCGACAAAGTCAACTGTGTACGTACTAGAATTAGGCGACAATCTCGACTAACAAGCGCGCGAGATCAAGCCTCCTCTTCCTCACCGCCCAACGTAATGGACTCCACCCATCGCTGTCCATGGCTTCCACATCCGCGCCATGCTGGACGAGCATGAATGTAAGATCCATGCTTCCTTCCTGCACCGCCCAATGCAACGGAGTCCACCCATGGTTGTCCTGGACTGCTGTGTCCGCGCCATGCTCGACGAGCAGGCATGCGAGGTCCACACTTCCCTTCTGCACCGCCCAATGCAACAGAGTCGATCCATCATTGACCTGGGCGGTCACGTCCGCACCATACTCGATGAGGAGGCGTGCAAGATCTGCCCTTCCCTTCAGCACTGCCCGATGTAACGGGGTCCACCCATGGTTGTCCTTGGCCGTCACGTCCGCGCCATGCTTGATGAGTAAGCGTGCGACGTCCACGTCTCCATTCAGCATCGCCCAGTGCAATGGAGTCGACATGTCCTGGTCCGTGCTTTCCAAGTTCTTGGAATGCTTGACGAGGAAGCGTTCTAGATCCTGGATTTTCTTCTGAACCCCCAAATCCAACGGACTCGACCACTCGTCGCCCTCGGCTATCATGCTAGGACCATGTCTAAGGAGTAACAACGCGAGATTCGTTCTTCCCTCATGCACCGCCCAATAAAATGGAGTCCATCCGTCGTTATCCTTGGCTGCGATGTCCACGCCATGCTCGATAAGTATGTGTGTGAGATGCACACTTCCCTTCTGCACTGCCCAATGCAACAAAGTCGATCCATTATTGACCTGGGTGGTCACGTCCGCACCATGCTCGATGAGGAAGCACGCAAGATCCACCCTTCCCTTCAGCATTGCCCAATGTAACGGGGTCAATCCATGGTTGTCCTTGGCCGTCGCGTCCGCGCCGTGCTTGACGAGTAAGCGTGCGACGTCCACATCTTTATTCAGCATCGCCCAGTGCAATGGAGTCGACCCGTCCTTGCCCCTGCTCTCCAAGTTCTTGGAATGCTTGATGAGGAAGCGTTTTAGATCCTGGATTTTCTTCTGAACCCCCAAATCCAACGGACTCGACCACTTGTTGCCCTCGGCTATCATTCCAGGACCATGTGCAAGGAGTAACAATGCGAGATTCATTCTCCCCTCATGCACCGCCCAATAAAATGGAGTCCGTCCGTCATTGTCCTTGGCTGCGACGTCCGCGCCATGCTCGACGAGTATGCGTGTGAGATCCATACTTCCCTTCTGCACTGCCCAATGCAACAGAGTCGATCCATTATTGACCTGGGTGGTCACGTCCGCACCTTGCTCGAGGAGGAAGCGTGCAGGATCCACCCTTCCCTTCAGCATTGCCCAGTGTAACGGGGTAAACCCATGGCTATCCTTGGCCGTCACGTCCGCGCCATGCTCGACGAGTAAGCGTGCGACGTCCACGTCTCCATTCAGCACCGCCCAGTGCAATGGAGTCGACCCGTCCTTGTTCCTGCTTCCCAAGTTCTTGGAATGCTTGACGAGGAAGTGCTCTAGATCCTGGATTTTCTTCTGAACCCCCAAATCCAACGGACTCGACCACTCGTTGCCCTCGGCTATCATTCCAGGACTATGCCCAAGGAGTAACAATGCGAGATTCATTCTTCCTTTATACACCGCCCAATAAAACGGAGTCCATCCGTCGTTATCCTTGGCTGCGACGTCTGCGCCATGCTCGACAAGTATGCGTGTGAGATCCATACTTCCCTTCTGCACCGCCCAATGCAACAGAGTCGATCTATTATTGACCCGGGCGGTCACGTCCGCACTATGCTTGATGAGGAAGCGTGCAGGATCCACCCTTCCCTTCAGCATTGCCCAATGTAACGGGGTCCACCCCTGGTTATCCTTGGCCGTTACGTCCGCGCCATGCTTGACGAGTGAGCGTGCGACGTCCACGCCTTCATTCAGCACCGCCCAGTGCAATGGAGTCGACCCGTCCTTGTTCCTGCTTTCTAAGTTCTCGAAATGCTTGAAGAGGAAGTGTTCTAGATCCTGGATTTTTTTCTGAACCAACCAATCCAACGGACTCGACCAGTCGTTGCCATCGGCTATCATTCCAGGACTATGCCCAAGGAGTAACGATGCGAGATTCCCCCTTCCCTCGTGCACCGCCCAATAAAATGGAGTACATCCGTAATTATCCCGGGCCGTTGCGTCGGCGCCATGCTCTGCGAGTAAGTGTGTAAGATCCACGCTCCCCTCCTTCACCGCCCAATGCAACGGAGTCCACCCATGGTTGTCCTGGACTTCTGTGTCTGCACCAAGCTCGAAGAGCAGGCATGCGAGATCCACACTTCTTTTCTGCACCGCCCAATGCAACAGAGTCGAACCATCATTGACCTGGGCAGTCACGTCCGCACCATACTCGATGAGGAGGCGTGCGAGGTCCACCCTTCCGTTCACCAGTGCCCGATGTAACGGAGTCCACCCATGGTTGTCCTTAGTCGTCACATCCACGCCGTGCTTGATGAGTAAGCGTGCGGCGTCCACGTCTCCGTTCAGCACTGCCCAGTGCAATGGAGTGGACCCGTCATTGTCCCTGGTTGCCAAGTTCTCGGAATGCTTGACGAGGAAGCGTTCGAGATCCTGGAGTTTCTTCCGAGCCTCCCAATTCAATGGACGCGACCAGTCGTTTCCCTCGGCTATCACGCCAGGACTATGCCCAAGGGGTAACAATGCGAGATTCACCCTCCCCTCATGCACCGCCCAATAAAACGGAGTCCGTCCGTGATTATCCCGGGCTGTTGTGTCGGCGCCATGCTCGGCGAGTAAGCGTGTAAGATCCAAGCTTTTCTTCAGTACCGCCCAATGCAACGGTGTCGATCCATGGTTATCCTTGGCTGCCACATCCGCGCCATGCTCGACGAGTATGCATGTGAGATCCACACTTCCCTCCTTAACTGCCCAGTGCAACGGAGTCAACCCGTCGCTGTCTTGGGCTGTCAAGTCCGCGCCGTGCTCGATGAGGAGGTGCGAGATATTCACGCTTCCCCTCACCATCGCCCAGTGCAATGGAGTCCACCCATCAATGTCCTGGGCCGACACGTTTGCACCGTGCTCAATAAGCCAGCATACCAGATCCATACCTCCCTCCTTGGCTGCCCAATGTAACGGGGTCCACCCTTGATTATCTTGGGCTGTCGAGTCCGAGCCGTGCTCTACGAGCAAGCGTGCGACTTCCATATGTCCCCTTCGTAACGCCAGGTGTAATGGAGTCGACTTGTCGCGGAAGTCCCGAGAATGGATGTACTGGGGGTGTTCAATGGCCAAAAACTGTATAATGGTGTAGAAGCCACAAAAAGCGGCATAATGTAAGGGGCTTGCGAGAGGTGGAGATGGCCTTTCTGTTCGTTTGTGTCGTATCCAGGCAATTGGGTCGTGTACCCATACCCAAACCGCAAGATGTGACTTGCATGGGTCAAATAGCTGTTTCATCCCTTCTTCTGCACTTTCTGATACACCCTCAAAATGGGCATGCTCAATCCAGTGCCTGGCAGCATATTCGGCAAGGGGAAACTCCTTCAGTACATCTTTGGTGACGCTTACATCCAGGTGTAGCAAGATACCCAGACATGCTTGCGTGACGAAGGTGTGGGCGGATGTTATTGAAATATGGTAACGGCACGAAATAGTGTCACGTTTTTCGCCAAAACGAGCAGACATCAAGAACTCTTTCACCGAGAAGTGAGAGAATTGCATGACTAGTGAATCATCGGCCTCAACAACGGCCAGTAAGGTAGAGCATGTTGACAGCACTGCTTCTAGAGGATCTTCCACACGCCAATCCTCGCGAAAGTTCGGAATTGGCCCTGCCTTGACATCAAATGCGAGAAATTCTGCTAGTTCCTCGACACGGAGTGGGCGGGAAGCTACTGCGACGCATAGGAACAGCCGTCGGGCAAATTCCCAGTTCGTGCTTTTGATCTTCTGTAACGTGCATTCATATGTCCCATCGAGCGTCTCTGGTAATTCGTCCAGAGCATGTCGGATACGCCCCGGCAAGCAATCCCCGAGGTAGCCGAGCTGGCAATACACCCACCGGAACCTACAGTACATCTATGAGTGAGAGTCGTGATAAAAGAACGTATGAGTCCCTTACATCCCATCAGCTCGTCTTGTTAGGACATCAATGACAAGCTCCTTGTGCTCCGGTTTCCATCTTCGCATATTTTTATGTGAATTGACGGCTGACTTGATATAATTCTCGATGTCCTTCATTTGTCCGCTCTCGTCGTGTATGGAAACGGAATGGAAAGCTAAAGGTTGGAGGACAAACTTGATGTCGGCCTCGGGGCGACTGGTGATGCATACGCGCAGGTTCGGGAGTTCCGAGTCAATGAGGTCTTCAATGAACAGTAGGACCTTCTCGCGAGAGGACAACAGATCGGATGTACTTGGACATTCGTCCAAGCCATCCACAATCAGATAAACCGGGACCTGTCCTGGGAGTTCCAATAGCTCCTTTAAACACTGGGAAAGTTCGTCATCGCTGGGACCTTGTGCACCGTGGCTGTGTGTTGAATGGAAAGTGGAAAGAATATCGTGATAGGAGTTGGACTGATCGCAAAGTTGGAATAGTATAGATGAGAGTAGCCCGCGCCGGTCCTTCTTTTCGTCCTCCCTAAAGTCATAGTAGTAGAATGCGAGGGACGCGAGCCCACATTTCCGCATCGCATCAATTTCCTTGATTATTGTGGAACTGGAATACGCTGTGAGGACTCTCAACTCATGACAAAACATCGGAAGTTTAACGCACCAAAGAACACTCTTTCCCGCGCCCGCTTTAAAAGAAGGCCATCAGTCTCTGAGAAAGTATAAGCGGAGCAACTCACGTTTCCCATGTATCCAGAGTAGAGAACTTGTCCCGGATGTTTTCCATTCTGAGAACGTGTCACCTTGAATAAACCACGTCGAAGTCCCTTCGTGGTGCGATTCGCAGGCCATGTGGTGATTCTTCCATGGGTCAGGGGGAGAGAGCCAATTTCTAATATCTCTCTGCAACTTGCCACCTGCCAGGCAACCTCAGTGCTTCCCGTCAGGAATAGAAACGCTAGAAAGTAACTGACGTTTCGACTTGTCCTTGTCTGTCGCCATTTTGTGGAGGATTTCTAACGCATACTCAGACATGAAACGGGTTCGTCGTCGATAACAAAACGTACCGAGGGCATCTTGAACACTACTGGGGGGTGGTTCATCGACGTCATTGTCTATGAAGATGGATGTTCACAGATGGTAGGTGAGCTCGAGCGCGATTTCTCACCGTCCATGATGGTATTCATATTCTGGATGAGACTATAGATCACTTTGAAAATCTCCGCTGCAGTCGTCCGAACCTCATCTTGCGTGAGTCTGTCTAGCCTTTGCAATGCGCTCTTAATGTCCTCTCCAAAACGTTGCTTTTTACACCTCGCTGCATGTCGTTGAGTCAAGATAACAAATAAACGAGAACGGACTGACTAGATCGTCCCTGCTCGACCGCTTTGGTCGACAGCGCGAGAGTTGAGAGACACTCCGTCATTATTTTGACCACCATCTCATCCAAGGCGGTTGTGTGGGGGATTTGGGTATAGATAGCGAGACGATTAAGAAAGCGTGCAATTGACTCGAGCAAGTCGACAAGCGCATCATAGCTAGAATCGATGCCCTTGGCCGTCTGATACACTTAGATGTCACATCGATATACAAGATGTAACAAAAAGAGAGCACATACAGCAAGTAGGATTGCGATACCGGCATGTATCGCATTTTCAGGTGAGAACGTCTGCTAAAATAGTAGATGTGGAACACGCGATCAAAACACCTTCTAACGTACCAGGCCAATACCCCAGTCAAGGGGAGCGGTTGCGGCGAGTGTGGAAAGAATTGATATGGCACTCTTGATCGATCCTTCGAGTCTATCATTTTCTCCGAAATCACTGGACGTTCGCATTTGGTCTTGCAGAAGAGCAGTAATAGATTCCACAGAGTGGCAATTCTGGAGTTGTAAGGTGAGCGGGTGTTCGGCCAATGATATACCCGTGCTCTTCGTGTACGCCTGCAGGGTGGACGCAAAAAGCGCGCGAAAACGAGTGGGTCCGTCATGGTCACCCATATCGCAAGTAGAGAAGAAATGTAGTCTTAGGAAGGGGAGTTGGTTTGGTTCGGAAATAATGGCGAGGATGGGGTGCTGGCGGTGGGTGAAGGTTGGGGTGGCGGAAGGCGGTGCAGCTGTTTATTATGTTATAATATGAATTCGCACACAGACGCCTGTCCGAAATAGATGGGCGCAAATGGGAAATCTAGCGCCGGACGTAATTTTCGGCACGATCGGGTCATGCAATGAATTTTCCACGCCCGAAAATTGTACTCAATGCGCGTCTACGATAGCGCTGTGGGAGCACCCACCCCAGACCACTATGCGCTCTCCACCTCAGCTACAGGGCATCTCTCGGACAACGACAACACACAAGGCCAACTCTTCGTCAGTGAGTCCAGATAACGAAAATACATTGAATTTGTTTCTTGCACCCGACTAGCAGCGACATCACCCCCCCTTGGAAGTTCCTGAGGATCTTAGGTTACTTCGCAGACGGGTATAAATCGCAGTTGAGGAGCCTCATCAAAATGCTTCTCCTCTTTCACCTGTGCAATTCTCTGAAGGACTACGACCAATACACTCCGTATCACCAGCCAAGTACAATTGAAATGAAGAACAAGCGAAATTTGAGAGAAGGCCGGACGCAACTGACCTACCTTCCTGGTCATCTCCGCCATCTTTTCCCCTTTCGTTATCCTAGCCATGGTTGGCACCGATGGAGGGGAAGAAAACAACGGCACTACACACTAGCTCTGTGCGGGAGACGCCACAGGTGTCGTACATGGACTTGGAGAGAGGGCGAACGCTGCGACACATGAGGTCTGCATAGCCTGAGCAACAAGGGTCTGCACAAATGCCGTGACTGCTACTATAGTGAGGGCAGACTCAGTTGGCAGCATGGGCCCCATTACAGGGATCGGCGCAAAGAGGAGATCCGGACACCAAACGTGGCTCAGGGCGCTCGTCATCAGCGGCGACACCGCGGCCAACCCCAACGATGCCAGAGCCAGCGGTCCGCCGGGGAACTCTCAAATTCATCTGCGGATTTGATAAGAAGACCAGCTAGCAGGTGTAGACTTTGAGAGCAGATACGGATATGTGCTTCATTTGCTCGTGTTAGCGTAAACGTCAATCAAGTCTGTATCCCAGCGCACCTCTTGCACAAGCCCTCTGGACAGGGCACCTGGAACAAAGGCCTAATATCTGGGGCCATTTGGCACTGGAAGCGATAGAGGTCCGGTAGGTGAAATCACTGTGTGTGCATATCGTTAGGGAAAACTGCGGGGGAGGATTAAAGAGGGCCAAGCACCAGATTGAAATTCCACGCTTTTGTCATTAATAATATGGACCAGCCAACCAGGGCACTGTCAACCCATTGGAGATGTTGTGAGCCTGGCCCCAGTACAGCCACTTGATGTGTTGAGGCCAATACTATGGGACCCGGATTCCCTGCGAGGGTAGTGCCGGACTCCAGTCCATCTGCCGAGCCCGATAGAGTATATCGAATGGCGGCAAGCGAGCTACCCTTGCAGCATGCTCCTCAAGTATTTGGACAACTTTCTCCATGCCCCAATTCCCTGGTCTTGCATGGTTCTGCAACTTCTGCTCGGGACTGAGACA
>Ga0307512_10007046_pt1 | contig 11215 bp, 12 predicted proteins | sample 14_EM_MG_FD_200267 | JGI IMG/M metagenome (GOLD analysis project Ga0307512, IMG submission 200267) | Populus trichocarpa ectomycorrhiza microbial communities from riparian zone in the Pacific Northwest, United States - 14_EM | ecosystem: Host-associated > Plants > Roots > Unclassified | place... | reverse complement strand
CGGCTGGCGCTACAGCATAACCGCGCCAGGGGAGGTCAGACGGTGGAGGCGGTATTGGAGACAGCATTGAGGAAAGGAGCGGATCTGGTCCTCATTCAGGAGCCAAGAGGAGAGAAAGAGAAGGATGGCACACGCTCTCACCCCAGCTTCACCTTCATCAGAGGGGAGGTGGGCACAGCAGCAAAGTGCTGGATAGCAGTCAACCATGCATCAAGGTGCCAGGTAACAGAGTTAAAAGAGTTGACACGGGAGTGTAGGAACTATGTTCAGGTGGTGGAGGTTGTTGCCCCAGGTGGAGATGCAATCGTCATCACCAATGTATATGACCAACATGATGGCAGTGAGGGCAACCGGCCAGCACAAAGGGCCTGGTGGGGCGAGATCACCAAGCAACGGAGGGTAATCATCGCCTGAGATATAAACGCTGAGAGCAAGTTGTGGAATCCCAGTGCAACACGAAACAGAAACAACATCTTCTGGGAATGGCTGATTGAAGAGGAGGACCTGTTTGTGTGGAACACAGAAGAAGCCACAAGGATGGGACCAGGGGCGATGAACCACTCAGTTATCGACCTCACCCTATCCTTACTGAACGGGGAGCTAAACTGGTACCTGCTAGGCAAAGAGGCGACTGGGTCAAACCACGAGGTCATCGTGTGGGAGGTGCTGGGAAACCCACACCCAATGGCCGATACAAGCACAGAAATGACAGGATGGGACATTAGCGGATGGGATCCCACAAAAGAAAGCAAGGAGGAGGAAAAGAAAATGGCAGCAGAAAGGAGGGCAAAGGCGAGGGAGTGCTACGTGGGCATGGTGGGCCAGATCCCAATCCTATCTGACGACAGCGCAACCGAGGATATGGTGAAAGTGGCGGGGGCACTGAGAGAGACGATGACCTTGACGTTGGATGAACATGTGAGGAAGAAGAGGTGGTGCTCACGGTCAAAGCCGTGGTGGAATGCGGACCTCAGGGAGCTGAAAAAGGATCTGCGAAGGGCAAGGAGGAAGTGGAGGGTGGCTGAAATCTTGTGAGTGAAGACAGCGAGATGGGAATTCCGGCGAGCAATATGGAAGGTAAAGAGAGACTGCTGGAACCGGTTTCTACAGGAGGCAGACGGGAACAAGGTATGGACAGCAGCGAGGTACACGGTACCCCGTATTGAGAAGACTAGCCAGGTACTGGTCCGGGAAGACGGGTCTATTGCGGAAGGCTACCACGAGTGGGAACAGGCGATTCTCCAGGCACACTTTCCACAGGGGCCACCGGGGAACTTCAAACCAGCACAAGGGGGTAAGGTCTTTGAGAGGGTTGATGCTCAATTGGTCGGATCACTCTTGAGGGGGGCAGCCAACACCTCGGCCCCAGGAGATGACCGCATTTTGGCTGGTATTGTCAAGGTGTTCTGGCAGTGGGATGAACAGCAGATAGTGACCCAGCTGGTTCGGGCATGTATCCGGCTTGGACTTCATCCGGGAATATGGAAGACGGCGAAAGGAGTGGTCATTCCCAAGCCTTGAAAGCCAGACTACTCGAAGGTGCGAGCGTACAGAGTAATATCATTACTTGATGTCATCAGCAAGCTGCTGGAACAAACAGCAGCCTATCTGATTGTGGACCACTTGGAGTGAAAGTGAGGGCTACACGAGGGTCAGTTCGGGTGCCGAAAGTGCTGGTCGTGTGTGGATGCAGTGGTAATCTTGATGAATCGCACACAGAAGGTATGGAGTGAGAGGAAGGTCACCGGTGCCCTATTCATGGATGTCAAATCGGCATTCAACAATGTCAACAAGGCTCTTCTGGGCAAGCAAATGGAGGAGCTGGGACTGGAGGCAAATCTCATCCACTGGACGATGAGTTTCATGTCGGACCGACGGGTCAAACTTGTGCTATATGTCACAGTGGGAGAGTCCAACGCAGTGGACATCGGAGTCCCACAGGGTTCCCCAGTGGCACCCATCCTATTTGTCACATACTTGTCGGGGATCTTCGACGCAGTGGAAAAGGCAGCCCCAGGTATCAGTGGACTGTCCTTTGTGAACGATATCGGATGGTGTGCGAAAGGAAGGAATGACGGGGAAGTGGCCGAGAAGTTGTCAGAGGGAGCAGCAGCAGCCATGGAATGGGGAAGGAACAATGGCGTGGCATTCAATCAGGGGAAGACAGAGGCAGCCATGTTCTGGAGGAAGAAGAAAGGCATGGAGGCAAAGGACAAGGTGAGAGTGGGGGACCACGAAGTCCCATTTAACAAGGAAGCGACAAGGTGGCTCAGAATCTGGCTTGACTCGCAGCTTACCCTGGGGACCCACCACAACACCAGACTCCAGAATGGAAAGAGAGCGATGACACGCCTCCAGCGGCTGACGGGACAGATGGGGCTTGCTGCAGCCAACTGCAGGAAAATAATGGCAGCATGTGTCCAGTCAGCCGCCATGTTGGGGTCGGAGCTTTGGTGGAAGGGGGGCAACATCCAAGGGACAACGGGACAGGTGGACGAGCTGCAACTGTTCATCAACCATCAGGCCCGGGCAATGACAGGATGCTTCCGGACAACCAACCTAGGGGCTCTCTCAATGGAATCTGGACTGAGACCAGCGACGAATCAGCTGGAGAACCGACAGCACCGCTTTACCCTATGGCTCCTGAGCCTGCCGCAGGGGGAGATGGCTAGGAATATCATCAGTGCTGATACAACGATTGGAAAATGACTGTCTACCGTCCTCAAGCACAGCTGGACTGAGACAGAGGGGACAGTGCTGCTAGTGGAACCGGAGTCCTTCAATGCGAAACTGATCTAGGAAGAACAAGAGGAGGCAAACAGGGAGGCCAAAAGAGAAAGACCAGGGTTCGTTATGTACACCGACAGATCCAGGTTGGAAAATGAGCTGCCGGATATACGGTAGCGTGGAAAACTGGCCAAACCTGGGAAGGTATGAAGACCCACATGGGGTTTAAACAAAAAGTAGAGGTTTGAGGGGCAAGCCGGGCAGGATCCTTCTTCAAGGCGCTGAGCGATAGGAGATGGTGAGGAAGATGAGCAAGAAGGACTTGAAGGGAGTGAGCGAGAAGCGGCGATGGTTCAGTTGATGCTCACGTTGGGCGAGAGCAGTGAGTGATCTTTTGGGAACCGTAATCGTTATGTATGAGTCCAAAAGAAAAAAATGAGAGAAAGCAAACATTGTACAGAGTCCCACAGGTATCACGCCTATCCCTATTGGGTAGTCTACCCCACTTGCTCCCGTCGCCCCTCTGCTCAACACAAAGAAAGAGTAACACTGAGCACCAAGCAAGAGAAGCATTTTTCAACACACCCCCTCTTCTCGTGCTTCGTGCAAAAACCAAATACAAATACAACTCCTTGCGATCATCGTTGACCTCATTAAAACCTCTGGAGCAAAAAACCCTTATGGGAAAAACAACTGCCAGTAGGGAAAAGAGTATCAACTCACGCATCCGTCCCGGCACCCCTTTTTTCTCCCCTGAGTCTCACCCCCTTTTTCTTCCCAGAGTCGCTACCATTCTTCGCCACTCGCACATTGTGTGATGGATGGGTGTGGTTAGTCGAATCTTGCATAATGATGGATGCTTCGGTGTTGAGGATAGTGGGATGTAAGGACTCATTTGCGGATAGATCGATAAGTTGCAGTAGCTGCATGTGCCGGGGCGTGGCAAACCGTTTGGTGAGCAGATCAGCTGGATTCACTGCAGATGTAACATATTGAAAGTTTACCGCGTCTTTTGTCTGTTCGTTGTGCACATGGTGGTACTTAACATCGATGTGCTTTGACTTCTACTTCACAACTCCAGAGATGATTAGCTTAATCGCTCCTTGATCATCGCATCCGATAGGTACAGGTCCCTTTGAAATGTTAATCGACATTGTGTGTGCAACTTCGTCTAAGATGCGCCGAATCCACAGGCTCTCCCGGGTGGCATGAGAGCTAGCAATATACTCTGCTTCAAGCGTAGATAGTGCCACTACACTCTGAGACTTCACTTGCCAGTGCACCAGTCCAGAGGTGACGAGTTCCTGGTTCCAGTTGGTGTATCCAAGCCCGAAAACACAGCCGCCAACAGATTGCCGAGTCTTCAGGTTTCTGGCCCAGTCAGAATCTGTATATCCCACTGCTGACAGTTCGGAGTGGGGTAGATGTCGATAGTGGATGCAGAGATTGGATGTGACTTTGAGATAACGGAGTACTCGTTTCGCTGCTGTTAGGTGCATCTCAAGGGGATGAACGTAGTAGCGACTGAGGGCAGTGACACTGAAGGTGATGTCCAGTCAGCTTCCAAGCGCAGCGTACATCAAGGAACCAACTATTGAGAGATATTCCTTTCGATCAACAGATTTGTCCTCGCAGTGGGGGTCGTTCAGGTCGACTTGAAGATCGAGAGGCATTTTTGCGGGCTTTGTGTCAAGCAATCTGAATCTTCTGAGAATCGTGTCGATGTAGGCCTGTTGGCTGATGCAGAACCCGTCCTCCTTTTTCTCGATCTCGATACCTAGGAATCTCCTTGCCAGTCACAGATCGCTCATCTTGTATTTTGTGTGGAGGAGCTGCTTGATTCGGCATCTGTCAGTTCCATTGTAAGCAATAAGAAGATCATCAACATAGAGAACTAGTAAGACTCCTGGCTGGAGGTAGAGGTTCGGGTCTTCAGCTGATTGCTTGAATCCTATAGAGCGTAAGAAGCCATCAATATCCATCAGGAAAAAAAAAAATTGCGTCCTGAGCATTCGGATGCAACCTGCTTGACTCAGACGACACTTGCCATGGCAGAGTGCGTCGCAATGCACCGCGCCACGGCATCGTGCGTCCGAACGCAGCGGCCACGGCATATGCTTCTAGACGAGTAGTGTCATGGCGTTTCCCTTCTGGACGCAGTACGTGTCTTACCGACGTAGGTAGTCGCGGCAAATGTCGTCCGGACGACAAGTACCATGGTATCTGCCTTCTGGACGAGGAGTGTCAGCGCATTTGACTTCTGAACGCAGCGCATGTCTTACAGATGCAGAGTGTCAAGGCAGATATCGTCCGGACGAGGGGTGTCAGGGCATTTGCGTTCTAAACGCAGCGTGTGTCTTACAGACGCAGAGTGTCAAGGCAGATGTCGTCCGGACGAGAAGTGTCAGGGCGTTTGCCTTCTGGACATAGCACGTGTCTTACAGATGCAGAGTGTCAAGGCAGATGTCGTCCGGACGAGGGGTGTCAGGGCATTTGCGTTCTGAACGTAGCGTGTGTCTTACAGACGCAGAATGTCAAGGCAAATTTCTTCCACACGCAGAGTATCAAGGCAAATGTTGTCCGGACGACGCATGCCACGGCATTTGCCTTCTGGACGAGGAGTGCCTTCGCCATACGGACGCAGCGCGTCGTAAAGACGCAGAGTGTCAATGCAAATGGCAGACGAGGCTTACGATGGCACACCACACATAGGTAACAGAGTGGTCACGGTGGTAGATTTGAAACGTGACCGTCAGGGCACGGTACATTGCAGCAAAGACTATTAAACTCGCATTTGGTTCCAGGCATTGTGACTCAACCCAGTTCTATTCATTACATCGAATTTACATCTATCTACCACGTCACCGTAGACAGCATAGCTCTACGTCACCGTAGACAGCATAGCTCTAGTGACCGAAACAAAGGCAGTTTGCCGGATGAGATACGACGCGATGAGGACGATGTCAATGAAGATGGCGGAGAGGCTGCCGGCGGCAAAGACGATAGCAAATATGATGCGGCAAGACTCTTGACGAGCTTCATAAATTGTTAGCGCAGCTCTCACAGGGACAGTGGGAAGTTGTACAATACGACGCGACGTGACTAGTACGATATCGATAAAAAGAGGATGCCGGCGGCATGGATGACATCAAGACGTGACGAGTATGATGTCGATGAAAAGAGGATGCCAGCGGCGTGGATGACATCAAGACGCGACGAGTATGATGTCGATGAAAAGAGGATGCCGGCGGTGTGGATGACATCAAGGCGCGACGAGTACGATGTCAATGAGGATGGTGGTGAGGCTGCCGGCGGCGGCAAGGATGATAGCAAATATGACGCGGCGTGAAGATCAACGAGCTTCGTGAATTGTTAGCGCAGCACTCACAGGGACAGTGGGAAGTTGTACAATATGACGTGATACGACGAGTACGATGTCGATGAGGATGGCAGTTAGGCTGCCGGCGTCAAGGACGATAGCAAATATGATGCGGCGAGAAGATCAATGAGCTTCATGAATTGTTAGCGCAGCACTCACAGGGACAGTTGGAAGTTATACAATACGACGCGACGCGACGAGTACGATATCGATGAAAAGAGGATGCCGGCGGCATGGATGACATCAAGACGCGACGAGTACGATGTCAATGAGGATGGCGGTGAGGCTGCCGGTGGCGGCAAGGACGATAGCAAATATGATGTGGCGAGAAGATCAACAAGTTTCGTGAATTGTTAACGCAGCACTAACAGGGACAGTGGGAAGTTGTACAATATGATACGATCTGACGAGTACGATATCGATGAAAAGAGGATGCCGGCGGCGTGGATGACATCAAGTAAGACGCGACGAGTACGATATTGATGAGGATAGCGGTGAGGTTGATGCCGGCAGCGTGGATGTTAGCAAAATGCGAGGAGTGCGCTGGTCGTGCGTATGATATGATGAAAGTAGAAGAAAAAAGGGGTGGACTTGCGGCCCGTGCCATCGTATTCAGCAAGTCCAGCTGTGGTAAGCGAGCCAAACCGTACGAAAGCGCAGGCGCTAGCTAACGCTTGGCACCTTGCAAGTTGCATGCGAAATCACTCGCAATCCATGAAAACTGCGAATTCCTCTCCCATAGTCATTGATACCCCAGAACCCGCTGTTTACATATGCACAATTATTCCCTATTATATCAATTCAGTCAGACCTAAAGTTTGTGACTACTTACTCCTGTTTTTCAAGGTTGTAATTCTGAAAACATGAATGATATACAGATGTGGAGCTTTCTATAGGGTAGAGATTCTCCTAACAGAAGAAGTTGAATCAAGACAGCACCATCAATAGGTTGCAAATCAGGAGCCAGTTGGCATAAACTTTAGGTCCGATGGAATCGATCTAAGAGGGAATAATTGTGCATATGTAAACAGCGGGTTCTGGGGTATCGACGACTATGGGAGAGGAATTCGCAGTTTTCATGGATTGCGAGTGATTTCGCATACAACTTGCAAGGTACCAAACGTTTGCTAGCACCTGCACTTTCGTACGGTTTGGCTCACTTACCACAGCTCGGCTTGCTGAATACGACGGCACGGGCCACAAGTCCACCCCTTTTTTCTTCTACTTTCATCATATCATACGTTTGACCAGCGCACTCCTCGCATCTTGCTAAAATCCACGCTGCCGGCATCATCCTCACCGCCATCCTCATCAATATCATACTCGTCGCGTCTTACTTGATGTCATCCATGCCACCGGCATCCTCTTTTCATCGATATCGTACTCATCGCGTCGCGTTATATTGTACAACTTCCCACTGTCCCTGTGAGTGCTGCGCTAACAATCCACGAAGCTCGTTGATCTTCTCGCCGCGTCATTTTTGCTATCGTCCTTGCCGCCACCGGCAGCCTCACTGCCATCCTCATTGACATCGTACTCGTCGCATCTTGATGTCATCCAGGCCGCTGGCATCCTCTTTTCATCGGTATCGTACTCATCATGTCGCGTCGTATTGTACAACTTCCCACTGTCCCTGTGAGTGCTGCGCTAACAATTCACGAAGCTCGTTGATCTTCTCGCAGCGTCATATTTGCTATCGTCCTTGCCGCCGGCAGCCTCACTGCCATCCTGATCGACATCGTACTCATCGCGTCGCGTTGTATTGTACAACTTCCCACTGTCCCTGCGACTGCTGCACTAACAATTCACGAAGCTCGTTGATCTTCACGCCGTTTCATATTTGCTATCATCCTTGCCGCCGCCGGCAGCCTCACTGCCATCCTCGTTGACATCGTACTTGTCATGTCTTGATGTCATCCACGCCGCCGGTATCCTCTTTTCATCGACATCGTACTCGTCGCGTCTTGATGTCATCCACGCCGCCAGTATCCTCTTTTCATCGACATCGTATTCGTCGCCTCTTGATGTCATCCACGCCGCCGGCATCCTCTTTTCATCGATATCGTACTCGTCACGTCGTGTCGTATTGTACAACTTCCCACTGTCCCTGTGAGAGCTGCGCTAACAATTCACGAAGCTCGTCGACCATCTTGCGGCGTCATATTTGCTATTGTCTTTGCCGCTGGCACCCTCGCGGCCATCTTCATTGACATCGTCCTTATCGCGTTGTGTCTCATCCGGCAAACTGCCTTTGTTTCGGTCACGCAGAGCTATGCTGTCTACGGTGATGTAGAGCTATACTGTCTACGGTGATGTGGTAGGTAGATGTAAATTCGATGTAATGAATAGAACTGGCTTTAGTCACAATGCCTGGAACCAAATGCGAGTTTAATAGTCTTTGCTGCAATGTACCCTGCCCTGACGGTTGCGTTTCGATGCTATCACTGTGACCACTCTGTTACCTATGTGTGGTGCGCCATCGTAAGCCTCATCTGCCATTTGCGTTGACACTCTGCATCTGTACGACACACTGCGTCCGTATGGTGAAGACACTCCTTGTCCAGAAGGCAGATGCCGTGGCACATATCGTCCGGACGACATTTGCCTTGACACTCTGCGTCCGGAAGAAATTTGCCTTGACATTCTGCATCTGTAAGAAACACGCTGAGTTCAGAACGAAAATACCCTGACACCCCTCGTCCGGACAACATCTGCCTTGACATTCTGTGTCTGTAAGACATGCGCTGCGTTCAGAAGGCAAATGCCCTGACACCCCTAGTCCGGACGACATCTGCCTTGACACTCTGCGTCTGTAAGACACGCACTGCGTTCAAAACGCAAATGCCCTGACAGCCCTCCTCCGGACGACATCTGCCTTGACACTCTGCATCTGTAAGATACGTGCTGCATTCAGAAGGCAAATGCCCTGACACTCCTCGTCTGGAAGGCAGATGCCGTGGCATGCATCGTCAGGAAGACATTTGCCTTGACATTCTGCGTCTGTAAGATACGCGCTGGGTCCGGAAGGCAAATGACCTGACACTCCTCGTTTGGAAGGCAGATGCCATGGCATTCATCGTCCGGAAGACATTTGCGTTGACATTCTGCGTCTGTAAGACACGCGCTGCGTTCAGAAGGCAAATGCCCTGACACTCCTCGTCTGGAAGGCAGATGCCATGGCATGCATTGTCAGGAAGACATTTGCCTTGACATTCTGCGTCTGTAAGACACGCGTTGGGTCCGCAAGGCAAATGCCCTGACACTCCTCGTTTGGAAAGCAGATGCCGTGGCATGCATCGTCCGGAAGACATTTGCCTTGACATTCTGCGTCTGTAAGACACACGCTGTGTTCAGAAGGCAACTGCCCTGACACCCCTCGTCCAGACGACATCTGCCTTGACACTCTGCGTCTGTAAGACACGCGCTGCATTCAGAAGGCAAATGCCCTGACACTCCTCGTCTGTAAGGCGAATGCCGTGGCATGCATCTTCCGGAAGACATTTGCCTTGACATTCTGTGTCTGTAAGACACGTGCCTCGTTCAGAAGGCAAATGCCCTGACACTCCTCGTCCAGAAGGCGGATGCCGAGGCAAGCATCGTGCGGACGCTGTTTGCCTTGACATTAGTTGTCCGGAAGGCCAATGCGCAGCCCACTTCTGTCTAGTACGCATATGCACAGGCGGGTTGCGTTCGGTGCAGCATGTGCGCTGACATGCATTGTCCGGACGGAGAATACCTTGCCAGGTTGCGTCCTCCGCATCTAGACGTTTCCGACGTGTATGCAGCGTCCGCATCCAGAATTTTTCCCTGATGTACAAGTATATATCCAACTGTCTTCACCAAATACTGAAAAGCCATTCACGGCGAAAACCTGATTCGAACCACCACACTCGATCTCATTACAGCAGTTCAACGCTCTTCACCAAAATTCTAAAACCTCTTAAGTTCACTCCAAACACTCACCATGGCAATACTACGAGCCGACTATCTGTAAAGCCACCTGTTATCCTCGTCTTGATTGCCAAGCACGCCGTTCGCTCGCTAGTTGTCCTCCTCTTGTTTGCCACACACGCCGTTCGCTCGCCCATTGTTCTCCTCTTGCTCTCCGCATGCCTTGTTCGCTTGCCAGTTGTCCTCATCTTGATTGCCGAGCGCACCGTTTGGTCGCCACTGGTCCCAGTACTGATCGCCGTGCATGCCAAGACGCTCACCCGTCCTCTTTTCCTGATTGCCGTACCGACCGTTTGCTCACCCGTCCTCAGTTCCTGTCCTTGTTCTTGCCGCACGCACCGTTCGCCTGCCAGCTGTCCCAGTCCTGATGGCCACGAGCGCCGATTCGCTAGCCCGTCCTCTGTCTCCAATTGCCACATGCGCCGGCCGCTCACCCGTCCTCTGTTCCCGATTGCCGTGCATACTGCATTAGGAAAAAAATTCTGCGTCCGGACGCAGGGGCAGCGTCCGGGCGCAGCAGACGCTCAGGACGCTCAGGACCCAAACTGGCAAGGTATTATGCGCCCGGACGACGCATGTCAGCGCACAGGTCGCTCCGAACGACACACGCCACGCCATCTGCCTTCCAGACGCGAAGTGTCAGGGCATCTGACATCCGGATGCGAAGTGTCAGGGCATCTGCCATCCAGACGCAGCGTGTTTCTTACAGACGGCGAGTGTCAAGGCAAATTTCTTCCGGACGCAGAGGGTCAAGGCAAATGTCGTCCGGACGACGCGTGCCATGGCATCTGCCTTCTGGACGTGAAGTGTCAGGGCATTTGCCATCCGGACGCAGCACGTTTCATACAGATGGAGAGTGTCAAGGCAAATGTAGTCCGGACGACGCGTGCCACGGCATCTAGCTTCTGGAGGAGGAGTGTCAGGGTATTTGCCATCCGGATGCAGCACGTTTCTTACAGACAGAGACTGTCAAGGCAAATTTCTTCCGGACGCAGATTGTCAAGGCAAATGTCGTCCGGACAACGAATGCCACGGTATCTGCCTTCTGGATGCCGAGTGTCAAGGCAAATGTCGTCCGGACGACGCATGCCACGGCATCTGCCTTCTGGATGCGGAGTGTCAGGGCATTAGCCATCTGGACGCAGCGCGTTTCTTACC
>Ga0307512_10007045_pt1 | contig 11217 bp, 10 predicted proteins | sample 14_EM_MG_FD_200267 | JGI IMG/M metagenome (GOLD analysis project Ga0307512, IMG submission 200267) | Populus trichocarpa ectomycorrhiza microbial communities from riparian zone in the Pacific Northwest, United States - 14_EM | ecosystem: Host-associated > Plants > Roots > Unclassified | place... | reverse complement strand
AAATTTTATGCCTTCCAATTGAATTTCTACATTAGCTGAGCATGCATCCATTACACAACAGAAATGGTGTTCACCCCATCATGCAATCATTATCTGAATTGAGCAGCTAGTGTTGTCGATGTATACAACTAAAACTGCTAGCAAAAGACAAAATGAAATTCAGAGATTGCAATTACCTGATTCGAATCTTCAGATAGAACCTTCTCAAAAACTCCAAATGGTAAAGCAACTGATGTAGGAATCCCAATCCAAGACGGCACTTTTCCTTTCAAATATGAGATGTTGCGTGATTTGGCACCAACCTATAAGAGAATCCCAGAAACATTTCTAAAAATCCATAAATACAGTTCAAATGACAGTTGGGATGTTGTTTTGATTTCTAGAATGAGAAAAGGGAAGAAGGCGGTTCATTAAACATGGATTGGATCCCATTTTAAAGCCTAACCATTTCACTGGTAAACTCCTCAGAAGATATGGCATATCTGCCACTGAACTCCTTTCTGACCAACTTTATAGGTGAAGGACTGCCTTCTGTTAAGTTAGTTGAACTTGAATCTGCTAGTTCACCCTCCGTAAGTTCACTGTGATTCATCATTAGTAATATGAATTTCAGTACAACAGTTGCAAAACATGTTCGATGCAGATTGTGAGAAACAATGGATAAGTATGGCATGGAACAATAGGATAACCTATAAACTATATCTGCTGATGTCGGTTTCAGACGCAACAATTTCCCTTCATATGCTTGAAGGTTGGCCAGAATATCGGGATCAAAGCATGTAGCAAAGCAAACCTGCCATTGACAACGTTATCCTCTTAACATCACCCGGAAAAGATTTGGGCATAAATTCAATGTAACAGTTGCTTACCTTGCTATTTCTTGCTCGCACAGAAACATGAGATAGTACGTCAGGCATGTCAGGCGTCAGCAAAGCAACTGCACCATCTGGAATTTCTTCTTCTCCTTTTACTCGTTTTGCTACTAAGATTGTTGGGAGATTGTAAGTTTTATTCTGCACAGTAAGCAACTCATCCACGGCAACAACATATCCAACAGCTTCAACTGGGCTAATAACCTGCCAGCTGTTTGAGGCCAACAACAATTGCATTTCAGAGTTACAGTTTGTAACTGGCAGGTATTCCTTATCCTATGTTTACTGTTCAGATGTGTGACCACTCTCATTAAGACTAACATCCCTAATTTCCTAGTAATCCAACAGGAGCTAGTTGCATAGGCATGGCATGAATAACATGCTAACCTTCCAAGATGAGCAGTCTGCCGAAGAACCGGATCAAGTCGATTAAGAAGTACAGATAATGCCGCAGCTGATCCAGCACGGATAATTTCTTCAGTGAATATGTTCACCTGAAAGAATTGACAGTGAGGGTTTGTAAGCAAATAATCTAGAGTATGAGGGAAAGAGTTTTGGACTTTGAGACAATTAAAAACATACAGCCCACTGGTCCACTCCAAGCAGTGATCCAAGATACTCCGCTGATGGTTGCAAAACCTGCTGGTACCATTCTGCCTTGCTAGCAAGGGCAAGGCGAGTTCTGTCAAGGACTGATTTTGAATATAATGCCCAGTGATCACTTTTGCTATTTGACATACTTAGTGCATGTTTCCATTCCTGCATATACAGTGAAGGTAATATCAAATGATAATGGAAAGTTTCCATTATCTAAATAATTGTGTGGTACCACATGTTTACTTCATGCAAGTCATCACATATATTTGGGGGTACTAAAGTGAAATTTTACCTTCACGCAGTAAATAAGATCTTCATTATCATCTGAAGAAAGTGCGAGATTTTCAAGAACCAAAGTGATGAAGTACATAATTTTCTGCCATCAAGGAAGTAATCAAGAATATAAAAATTAGAGAGTGAAACTAAAGCAGCACATGTGTAGAGAAGAATTAATATAAGAATCCATTAAGACTAACACAAACTGAACAGTCTATATCCAAAGATAATTGTTGATAAGATAGATTTACCTCCGGTCCAGCATTGCTTAATTCTTCGTACCCCCGTTCAATAGCTGTCCTAACAGTGGAATCAAGTGCAATATCCAAAAATAAAAGATCCTTAAGACGATTGTTGGACTTAAATAGCAAAGGTCTAAGCTCCTGACGAGCCTCTAGCAAACCCTGTATTAAAAATAAGCAAACAGGCCAAGGTTAAAGTATTAAGTGCAAATCATAATTACAACTTCTGACATTTAATTTTCAATTACCTCTATAAGTGCTTCTACATTCTTATCTTCAACGTGTTTTAGTACAAATTGAAGCAATTCCTGTTTCAAAAGATACAGAACATACACAGATGGTTTTATCATTCTGTATTGTATAGATGGCATCTAGATTGAACATTCAAAAAGAAGTTCAAAACATTACTGGGAAACCAGATGGCAAGCCTGGAATGGGATTTATCTGCACTCCAACCATGAAGCCTTGACCCTGAGGAGAGACGAGAGAGGAGAGAGGAGAGAGGAGAGAGGAGAAAAGTATTATCAAACTCTAAGAAAAGAAAACATTGCAGAGAAACTTCAGCAAGTGGCATTACCTCGGATCTGTAGCCCATACAATTCGTAATAGCAGACTCAAGATCTGCACCTGAATGAACTGCCTAAATTCAAAATAGAAAAAATAGATTGAAATCAAGATAATGAAGCCAAAGGTGAAAATCAGAGGAAGTTCACATGGCATCAAAAGCAAATAGTACAATTTAACGGACTCATAAACACAATGGAGAATTCTTATCACTAAAACCTATGTGATCAGCTCCAGTCAACTTGGTTAGGGTTGGCTACATGGATCCACTTCCTCCATTTAGTTTTCTTATTAGCTAAACTTCTTATACACTGCTTTAACAACAGCAGAACAATACTTTGGAATGATCATCTTGTATCGCTTCAGCTTGTTTCATTTTGGTCTACCTCTCCCAATTCTCTCTTTCAAAACTATAATTCTGAAATGGTCAGTCATCATAGTCATAATTGCTAGCAACTCTTAGCAAGCATCTAATGCATGAATTTTAAATGTTTCACTAAGCAACATTATCAATGAATTAATGCAGTAATCTTCACAGCAAACACAATACCTCCTTTCCTTGTTACAGGCCATGCATAGATTACTACATTGTCTTCCTTGGCCATATTTCTCATCTCAATCAAGTGAACTGGCCACCAACTTTTCCCTCTACAATGCGGCTTCCAATCTCAACCAACAACCCAGTGTGCAAGTATGTGTGTATATATGTCAAGCACTGACTCTCAAACCAATGGAGATAGGAGAACCAAAAACTATACAAGGTACTATTTTTCCGTAGCAGGTGTTTTGTGTTTCAAAGAGAATATGATCATTATTTAGTAAGTCAAAATAGAAATAATAAGACACGGTGAACTCCATTTCCATTGTGTAATGGATGTTACAATCAGTAACATGCATCATTTAGAACCATGGAGCTCCCCTCAACTTGTCTTGAATTGGTGCCACCTTCCATCTTTCCAAAGGAAGTACACATTTCTTATACAGTCCTTTCTTATATTATTATAGATATATTTTAACATCCTTGTCTCATGCTAATTTACCAAGATGTTGCTTCTTCAGCACCCAACAATAACTAACATAGAGTATGGCTGGCCCACCAACACTAACCAGGCGATCACAAACAACATAAAGTTCTAAAGACCTCATCTCATCCTAATCATATTAAGATGTTGCTTCTTCATTAACCAACACTAACCATAGAGTATGGCTGGCCGACCAACACTTCCCAGGTGATCACAGACAATATACATGGTTTCTATATATGCGTAGGTCCATGCAATTCAAACCATTTGTTCTCCCATATATGTTTAAAAAATTCTTAAATTGATCAGGACATAAATCACATCGTGTTTGGCACTTGATTGAAACCCATTATTTGTATGAAGGCCAAGTCAGAGATATACGAGGTAAGCAATGACTGCATAAGTATAATATTGATAGCAAATCAAGTGAAGTCACTATGTTAAAAGTGAACTAAACACAAAGCTTTGATACTAATGACTCGAACAACTAACCTTCAAAGTCCTCATATAGTTTCCAAGATCACGCAAAAGTCCATCCTTCTGATCTCTCCTGAAGTTTGGTTCAGAATGGATGGCACGATCATAACTTAAAAGTCGCTCTTTTGTGATTCCATTTTCATTCAAAGTTTTCCAGTACACACTGATGTCAAAGTCGCTTTTAATATGATCAATTAATGCCTGAAAGAAAAGGAATTTTTAAGGGAAAAAAAATGAAAATCACTAAAAGTGTATGTTCAAATTCCCATTTCAACCACCTGACAGATTATGACATCATCAGGGCTAGTGTTATTATGCAACTTCTGATGCCATTCCTCCATCATTCCACCCTTGCATTCATTGTTTCTCTAGAATCAACAAACAATCACCTTATCAGTCTTACAATGAACTCACATGCTAAGGAAATAAATAGAGAAAACAAAGGAAAATTAACAAGAAAGATCCACTATAGACCTGGATAACTAGGATTTCATCCCGAATACGTTGTCCCACATCCCCTTCACCTCCTCGACCAACAGTAGACATAATCATTCGCAAGAGCTCCTGATGCTGTGGATTGCTTGCATAAATATCCTGGAGCAAGTCTGTAAGCCTATCCTGGGCTTTACTGATTTCACTGCACAGGCATGCAACTAATAAGAACTATTTTTGTATTTGGGAATTATGGCACATGGTCACAATCATATCTGAAGAATGACAAATTGTTCATTCCACTAAGAGAGCAATGAAAAATATAGCGCTGGGTTGGGTCATTCGCTTTCAGTCCAATTTTTAGAGGAATGAACACCGTAATTTTTCATATCACAAAGGTCTGAAGCTCATTAGATAAGATAGTCCATCATACACTTATTTAATTAAATCTTTTACCGTGGTTTGACGTTGTAGTTTTTATTCCATATGAGCTGCCTCGTGGCCATAAACCGCATCCACACCAAGATCCCTGCAAGACCCAATTCGCCAGCATCCTTGGCTTTATCCATCAAGTCTGCTGCAATATTGAATCTAGCAAAATGAAAGAGAAGTATAACCTATTAGTACCAGAACAACAAACAAAATTATCTTAGAAAGGTAGATATGAGCTCACATGTCAAATCAGTAAAGATCTCCTAGTAAATTAATCGAATACATCCAAAATTTCAACAACATCATGAATAAAAAGCTAAATAAGAGACTTTCTTATGGATACTTAAGGCCACTACCCAATGTTCAATTGTTGTGCAAACAAGGAGAAAATCAGGGAAAGTGGGAACAAACAGGGCTTCATGGCCATTTCTTCATTATCACCTAATTAGCATGGCACCATGACAAAAAATTTGAAAGCAAAAAATAGAAAAAGAAGACACATTAAGTTTCATGGAACTCCAAATTATTGAACACAAAACAACACAGCATTGTCACTTTCTTTTCCTCTGTGATCTTTAGTATTATTAAGATGCAAGCAAAGATCTAAGAAGAAAGAGTTTAGAGCCACTTCAAATTGCTTCTACGAGTAATCATTCTACAAGTAAATATTAAGCATTTAGTAAAGCTAGTTAATTATCTAAGTATGACAATGTAAAAAGGAACCTTGTGATCCGTTGCTTAACTTTATGGAGTGGAATGTGATTCAACTAACAAGTCATATTGGATACCACTTGAAAAGGGTGACAAGCTATATGAGATGGAAGCCTTTTACTGTAAAAGACAAAATAACATCATAAATTTTTTAATTCCCAAGATATCAAAGTGCATATAACCCAGCTTTATTCCTATTCCTTTAAGTGTTAATCCCACTCCATAATAGTATGGAGGGACAAAATAATTTTCAATAAGAGTTTTCTTCGATTACAATTGAAATACAATGGTAGAAATTTTAAACATTATAAGAAAATCTGTTGTTATTGATAGTATTATTTTTTAGAAAAAAAAAGTTCTTAAGATGTAAAAGAAACATGCTAGTAGTGCATGTGGCGTCTTGACATGATCAGCTGTGATAATAATTATAATAAACAGTTCTGTTATTTCATATTTCATAACTTAAAATTCTAAGCATCCATGATCCTTTCTCTGCAATCTTTTCTGCATGTGTTGGGTGGAGCATCCAAAGCTGTTTTCAAAGCCTTATGCAAAGTTAGAAGCTATCAAATGAAACATTGGGGGCTATTTAGCATTATTTAAAATAAAAGAACTTTTAAGCATGTGTTACAGCACCTTTTACAGCACCTAAAGCCACCATTGAACCAAAAAAAGCCAAGGTAATTTCCTAATTCACCACCTGTACTTGAGCAGGATTTCCATCACAAAATGTTCTCTAAGATATTTAAGTGCTCAGCTGTATGTATTCAGTATTTCTATATGTAACTTGCATCTCTTAAGATATTCATCACTCTTTTATTCACTTTGAATGGTTTTATGACAGGCAAATAGATTCTGATTAAATGATGACTTTGTGACTTTATAAGGGCCATTATAGAGAGAGAAAATGGTTTGCACTAAAATTTTACAAAGGAGATAAAATAAAAGGGTTAGTTATTCGATCATCAAATACAAAAAAGTTTCGAAAATTAAATAGAAGCAAAAGTACAGGAAACATCCACTAACCACAGATAAAACAAAACAAGCTTAGAAAGTTATATGTCCAGAAATCTATGGCTGTTTCTCTGAAACCAAAAAGGTAATAACACAGAATGGAAACACTCTCTATGGCACTTTATTCCTACAATTTCAATTGGCTTCCCAGTTGGAAAGAATCTAAGCAGCAGTTATCAGCATCCTCACCTGATTTTAAAGAAACAGAGATGCTAAGGACCGCTAATCTCTAGCTACTGAGAGCAACAAAGAAAATGAACCAATGACACATGACAACATTTAAACAGAGAACATTAATCTAAACTAGAGTGTGCATACAACACATGCAAGCAATATAAAGAAAAAAAGATGAGCATTTTGAAAGATGTTGTGTGCTATGCTGAACATAACTAGCACATATCCTGCAACAATAGGAGCAAAACTCTCATAAACACTCTGAACTACAAAAATGATTATGAACATTTTACTGACCGGTGCATGAAAGACTTCTGTGCCTCACTCTCCAGTTCTGCAATTTTATCCAACAACGCCCTGGCTGTTCCTATGCCATCACCAGCATCCTTTGTCGAGAAAATTTCAGTTAGTTAAAATGATGAAAGAAACACAGAAGAGTATAAAAAATACTTGTTGGAATACGAAACTGAGGACAACCTTTTGGACATGCTTAGATCCTCTGCTAAATTCAATATAAAAGTCCGAGCCATTATTCTTTATCCATCTTCCATTAGACAAAAGGACAAATGGCAAACCAACAAAAATATCTTCTTCAATCTCTATTTCAAAAGATTGCACCTGTTATAAGGTAGATTGTAGAATTGAAAGGCATGGTTAGATTTCAAAGCCCTATGGGGCACAGGAAGATATAAAAAAAATTAGCATGCTCACCTGGTAAGAAAATTTAGCAGAGGACTCATTTTTAAGTTGTGTTTCAGCAGCCTCCTTGAGAGCAACTGAACCAGGAGGCAACACGGTTGGAGGTGGCTCCTGCAAAATCATGCATGCAAGCATTAAATCTGATCAAGTAACAGAGAAACTGGCTACAGGTTATAGAAGATGAAGACATTGATATTGATTCCAAAGGTCTACATCATCCTGAGTAACGTCTAAAGTTAAAAGTTATAAAAATCTTACCATCCACTCTCCAGCCTTTTTAGATAAAGCCCAGTGAAGAGTAACTGGCTCTTCAAAATCAGTGGCCAAACGAACCTTCAACTTACCACCAGGCTTTGTTACAAGTACCTTGACAATGTGTGAGGAGTTTTAAATTTGAGAGAAGTTTCATCAAGTCAAAAACTGTAATTGATGGAGCAGGGGCACACAGTTGATTAGCACATCCCTTACCAGAAGTTCCTTATCAGCAAGCTTAAATATTTTCTTGTTCAGCACAGCACCACCATCATGTTCTTCCTTTTCCTTAGCAAAAAGCTCAACAGCCTTCAAGACTTTTGGTTCTATTGAAGCTTTTTCCTCCACAGACTTGGAAGCTCTGTCCTCTACTGATTTAGCAGAATGTCTGTTGATAAGCTGCGCTAAGTCTCTCCCTTTGCGCTGAATTCTTTCAGTGCTGAAATATCTTTTGTTTTGAAGTTGCTTTGACACATTAGTCTTGATTTCTCCTTTACTAATCTTCTTCCGAATCTCATCAACAGAGACACCTTTGCCCAGTTCAGCTTGCAACTCTTCTCTTGCTTTCTCAAATTCGCTCTATATGCATGGAACCATTATGCCAATAAATATCACACACAAGCAATCAGAGGCGATCTCATTAAATTGCAAATGGAAATTAATAAGTGTCTGTTTACCCCAGCAGAAGCAACTAAAAGGAAAACATTATGGAAACTAACCGACCAAGAAAAGAAAGGAAATTTACCTGTTGCTGCTCTGGAGAAAAATTGGGTTTCCCTGCCTTTTCCCATCTCATATAAGCTTGTAATTGCACAAGATCATCAGGTAGGTTGTTTTCTATTTGAGAGACAGATGGCTCCTTAATTTCACGTATATCATTTTTGTTTGTCAGCGTTGCACGGAGATCCTCAATGGAAGTGCCTCTGGCTACTTTCTCCATTAGCTCAAAGCGAGCAGCTTCATATTCCTCCTAAGACAAGAAAATTTATCCATCAAAGTAAGACAGTGCTTGAAACATCAAAACCATAGAATTAAACTATCTGCAAGAGTTTATCAAAGGAAGTTATGGAGAATTGCATGTACAAAGAAAAAAACCGTGACACAGGTGCTTCCTTGCTAACAAAAGAAAAACTAGACAGGAAAGCACAGATGCAAAATTAAAGTACTATAACTTAGCAGTACAAATAGTTTGTCTCTTTATACTAAACGATGTTTTAACACTTGCCTTCTCTTGCTCAGGGGTATACATTTGTTTCCCATTTCTTTCCCACCTTAGATATGATTGAATCTGCACAAGTTCTTCAGGAACCGAGACATTAGGAATTATCAACTTCTCTCTCGTGGGTAACTCAACATAAAAGTTCTGGCCATTGTTCTTAAACCTGCCAAATTAAGAGAAGTAAACGAAAAGAAATAATATCACACATTGTAATGAGCTCAAACAACATACAGGGAGCTAGCAAAAGCAAAACTTTTGAAGCTCACCATTTATTCTGGGCTTCATCAACTATAAGAAACTCTATAGCTTGTATCGCAGGATCATCAATCGCTATGTTGATGTAAGAATTGGAACCAGACTAGGGCATAAACAAAGTATAAACCAGCCAAAATTAATTATTTAGGTCAGCCAAACATTTTTCAGTAAAATGAAAGGCAAAGAATCTTGTTTTTGCTTTTTCGCTCTTACCTCCATAAAAGGAGATCTGAGGGCTCTGTTCTTATAATTTTTGGTTCCATCTGGCTGAAGAGAAGGAAGCACCCATTTTCTGACACAAAAGAAAACCAACATAAGAAAGAGAAATAACCAAAACTATAACGACAACGGAGAATTAAGTCAATATAGCCGAAAGCAAGTACAGGCAGACTTACTCCTTTCTATCACGTACTACACCCCAGTGTAGGAGCAAAGAATCACTACTATAATTGATCTGAATATTTACTTGTGCGATGGATGAACCAGAGGAATGGCTGACAAAAACCTGCTCATTACCAAAAAAAATTAAAATCCGTATCACATCTACAATAACCAACAAACACACCAAAACATGGCTCCAGTAATTAAAGCCATGCTCACTCATCCCTTGTTGACTATAAATACCTGCATTTCAATATTTCCATCCAGATTGAATCTCCCTGCAAGCTGCTGCAACGAAAGAGTTTGTTATTCAATTTAGTTACCAAAGGAAGAAAAAGCATTTCATTTTATTTCATTGAAAGCTATCTCCATGTCTACAAACTCTAAAACAAAAAATTACCTCAGAAGGTGGATCCATGGCTAAGACAGCTCGCGGAGTGAATATAAAAGAGCGGCGTGCTCCGGCGATGCCTAATTTTGATTTCCTGACTCTTAAACTGTTCCCATAAAAGCTGGACAACGGCCTACGTGCAGATTGAAACAAAGAATTTGCAGGAATGCCTGTAGAATTGAGCTTGCTGCTTCGATGCTCTGAAGCCGTTGGACGAAGCAAACTCTGGTTGTTGAAAACTTTATAATGCCCGATTATGCTACTGTGATTACTCATACTCTAATTATTATTATTACTATTCCTTCAAATTGGATTCTCTTCTTTACCTTCAAGGATGATTCGAAGAATCCCCTCCTCAACTCACCTGAAAATTAAAAATTAAAACAAAAACAGATTCAGATTCATATTGTTTAAGATAAATTAGTAGAATTCAATCAGAATTAGCTTGTAATCTAACTAATTGCCTAACAAGATTCAAACAATTCAGAACATTTCCAAAAAAAAATTCAGGATTTCTAAAATAAAGACGGGGATTCTGTGACAGAAATTGATCAAATTTCTTTTTCTTAAAAAAAAAAAAAGAAATGCTTTACCTTGAATTAAGTCAAAACAAGAAGAGAGAATTGAGAGTGTTTTTTTGCAAGGAAATTTTTGGAGGCAAGAGAGAAGTAGGAGGAGCTTGGAAATTTTCCACTGATTCAGTGCAGTGCAGTGCAAACCATGCAAGTTGACATGGAGTGGCCGTTTCTTATATGTCCACGTTTCTTGAAACTCGGGATTGGGAGCTTGTCACGTGCCACCACAGTGATAGCGAGTGATATGGGGAGGGAAGCGTGGGGTCCGTGACCGCCGGTGGCTTTTTGATATTTCTTCTACTAGTTTTTTTTTTTTTTTCTTTTTTAATCCTTGATTGTCCCTTGTTTACACTGCGATTTTCATGATTTACCATTTCATGTTCTCAAATATCTCATAATTATGAAGAATATTTTTATTTAATGAATTATAAATCCTTATGCTAAGTTTAGATACTCATAGGTATTTAAATGATAATTAAATTTGGTAATATTTAAACAATTTCTTTTTGAATTCCAAACATTTCATCTAATCACTTTATAATAAATATACTGTAATATAATTCGGTGATGTTTGAAAATATAATAATAGTTGTTTTCAAAGTGTTTTTTAAAAAAATATATTAAAATATTAT
>Ga0307512_10007043_pt1 | contig 11218 bp, 14 predicted proteins | sample 14_EM_MG_FD_200267 | JGI IMG/M metagenome (GOLD analysis project Ga0307512, IMG submission 200267) | Populus trichocarpa ectomycorrhiza microbial communities from riparian zone in the Pacific Northwest, United States - 14_EM | ecosystem: Host-associated > Plants > Roots > Unclassified | place... | reverse complement strand
GATGTTCACGAGCTCCCCTCTGTCATTGATACCAGCAGTGTCATGAGATTTGTATGTCCTTGTTGGCCCAGTGAGCCTTCCCATCCGCCGCTGGTTCTCCGCCGCAACCTCCGCCTTGGTTGGAAACCTCAACTACCTTGAGTACACACGCTAACCGAGAAGATAGACAGACCTACAGGTCCGTTGGTTCGATGCCATCGGGGTAGACAACATTTCTCGACAGTCGGTTCATTCGTTGCGTTATCTCCGGAGTAATGATGCCTCTTCGCATCGAGTTAAGCATGTCGACAAACTCTGCAAGAGACAAGTTAGTGTCATGAGGGTTGGATGCCATCTTGCTTACCTTGGTTGTCTTGACGGAAGACCCGATGAAGGGTGACGGGAAGCCCAAAACATTGAGACCATGAGTTTGCCTGGAAAGCAAAGTGGATGGCCGAACCATTGTCCGCGACGGGGGGCAACTGGAAGAAGTCTCCACAAACGACAAGCTTTACGAACAACGTTAATGGGAGAAAAAACCCGACTACAGAAAGTTACCTGTATCCCTCCAAAAGGTCTGTCATCCGTTCGAACTTTTCGGGCTATGTATTCCTGTGATGCAAACATGACAACCAGTCGAGGCAACCTGCTTGAGTAGATACTCACAAGTTTATCGAAGAACCTGCCATCAATCATTGATACTTGTGGCCGGTCAGCCAACATGCAAAAACACGCGAGATTTGGTACTAACTCTCGTCAATCAAGAGAATCTCGGCGCGCCCCCAACGCTCAGCAGCATTTTCTCCTCTACCGATCTGCCCGATATAAACTTGCACGGGCCTCTTGCAAAGACCGCACCCAGCCCATGAATGGAGAGTAATGCCTTTGATATTTATTGCGGCCATGCCAGTCGATGCCGTCACAAAGATGATACGATGGGCACGTACGGCCCACCGAATTATCTCCTTAATTAGCACAGACTTTCCGGTACCTTATTTATCACTCTTTAGCGGGATAAGTACGAATCCTCACCACACCCCAACTCACCTGCTGGTCCGGTAAAGAAGACATTCTCTCCTCGCGCAACTTTGGTTAAAACTAGCTCCTGCTCAGGAGAAAGTTGTACCGGTGGAGGTTCTAATGGTTCTTCCACGACGCTCATCTGGGATACGGATAGTATGGCGTTGGACGATTGAGTAGGGGATTGCGTAGGGTGATGCTGGGAGGGTGATTGTTGTGTGCTTGGACCTATCCAACGCGTTCAGGAATATGAACCGCCAGAGGAAGGGGTTAGTATCACGAAGCTCACCAGGCTGAGGGGCGTTCACCCATCGCTGAGCGAGATTTAGGGAACGGAACGATTTAAAGGTCGCACCGGGACGACCCCTCGCCTGTTACGGGAAATTGACTCGGATCAGAATTGGGTATAATCTACACCTCTGTCCCACCTGAATCTGGAACTGTAAGCGATCGGCAACGGTGCGTCAGTAGAACAAAATTCGTCGGTCTCAGTTGAAATAGCGCGTACATTTTCCCAAGTCGTGCATACAGTGTTCCCGTCGCGGCCGTTTCTGACCGCATAGTATGTAAGGTGGGGTTGGGACGAGTGCATAGGTTATGTTGAGAATCCGAAAATTCCCGTCACGTGTTCTAACACGCTCTTTGGCATCGTAACAGTGTCCGAGTCAAAACATCCGTGTTTAGCCAAAAGGATCACTGATCCTTTTCCCAGTCAGAATCTACGTCGACATAATCTGTGGCCGCCTGTCCATTATCCATTTTCGCCGCGGAAGCCCGTGCTTTCCTGTCTCGCTCCACATTCTCTTCGTGCCAATTTAGAACTGTTTCGTGGACCATTACCCTGGGTATGACATAAGCGAGGGAACAGAACAGATTGCTTGAACAAGCCTACTTAGATGAATCGAAATTCAAGACTTGTAGCGTTTGTAATGACGTGGCCCGAGAAAGGGCAACGTATGCTGTGGGATTGCGGATTAACGAAAACTGGTTCCCAAACGTGCAAAACCACTGACCCTGCCCCTTTTCAAAAATTCGTCCCAGGTTAACCCGAACCCTCTGCAGGGTTTGACCCTGAGATTTGTGGATGCTGATCGCCCAGGCCAACATTAGTGGTACTTGCAGTCGCAGGGCCTGCATAGTCCCGTTGACATTTTCAACCGTGAATTCATGCGGAGGTACAAGCCTCGTCCGGCCACCCGGGAACTCCACAACTGGCCACTTGGTTGGGTTCGTCCACAAGTGCTCCGCTATCCGCACCTCCCCAGTCTTCGGGGTTTCCTCTCTGTCCCTCGGTGATATAGCCACTGTAATGTTGTGGGTGTTCTTCGCCTCGCGGCAAGTGAAAAAACCAGTGATCTTTCCCACTGAGCCGTTGACGAGCACTCCTTGCTCTACATTCTGTCCGAGTGTAAGAACATGTGTTGTATAGAGGGTGTGCTTCCGCACCTTGATCAACATCACTTGTGCACCAGCCTAGAGTGGGTGATGTGAGACCGTTCAGGAAGATATAAGAACACTCAGACGTCTTACCTTCAGCGTCATGGTTTCGGGTGCCAGCACACATCTATCCAACAGTGTCTTAGCTTGCTGGGGAGTGATATATTGATCCTTGTCGTCGTTCCCGGCGTGATCTACAGACCGAAAAGTGCGAACCATGCCACTTAGTTTGGCCAACCTGCTCTCATTCGCAAATTGAACTTCTCTCTTTGTGGGGAACCTGTGAACCTAAAATCCAGCCAAGCACCTTTCCGAGAATGCTACCGGGACGCACAGTTCTGTTGGTTCCACCGAGTCTGTATACTTGACTTGCCTCGACAGCGCCGCTAAACGGGATTTGCTTGGTTCGCTCAGTTTTCCGAACCGCATCTCATTGAGTAACTCCACGAATGCTGGGATTTCAGGTAAGCACCTGTTGGCCATGGAGAGGATAAAGTATACATTGTTCTTTCTGGCGAAAAACACGGGTCAACGTCGTGACGGAACTAACGCACCGCTTCCATGATTGCGCTTGAAAAGTGAATCGTACGTCCTTGGAGTTGAGCTCAACCGGCGGAAGTTGGAAAAAATCTCCAGAGAGCACGAGCTTCAAGTTCATGAGCTAGTCACGTTTGGCTCGATGAAGATGGGGACGACTGACTTGGATCCCGCCGAACGGAAATACGGTTTCCCTGACCCCGCGAGCTATGTATTCCTGATGAAATGTTGGTCGTGCGGGACGAAACGGTGACTGGCCGAATACGCACAAGTTTGTCAAATAGAGCGGAGTCAATCATGGATACTGCCCAAGTTGTCAGCAGGTGCGTCTTAATTATAAAAATCGCACATCACTTTCGTCAATGATGAGAATTTTAACACCCTTCCAGCGGTCACGAATCTTCGACCAGTGTCCGGATCCAAATTTTATCGACTGCACGTATCCATCCAGGGTCCCGTTACCGAACCCGATACCAGCCCAGGAGTGTAGGGTGACACCACCAATATTGACAGCAGCCATACCGGTTGAGGCAGTGACTGCCACCCTAGTTTTATTCCCTTCCAGATCGGTTTGGTAATGTTTTCGAGCCCAGTTTATGATCTCCCTCAACAACACGGACTTCCCCGTACCTACGACATGAGATATTGAGTGCGCCCAGGATTCTCATGGAACATACCAGCAGAGCCCGTGAAGAACACATTCCCTCCGGACTTTACCATACCCAAGACAAGCGTCTGTTCCAGGGATAGCGAGACTGCTGACTCCCACGTCATCTGCGGTTTCTCGGCGCTAGATGAGGGTTCACTAGGCACAGAAGGTTCTGAGACAGTAGGCAGAGGACTGTTGCTAGGTTTAGGTGGTGGGATTAATGCCAGGAGACCCGTTGAGCCCTCGACCCCAATGGGAGGGTTCGGCGGACTTCGACCGGGAACCTTTATCCATTCTTGCGCTTCTGCTAGGCTGCGAAATGACTTGTACCTGTTCCCGGGATACCTGTTAACCTATCGAGCGACATCATCATCTACGCATTCCGTTTATGTTCAAAAACGACAATCACCTGCGCAAGACACTGATACAGAATGATCAATCAGTGTGAAATCACGGCCAGAGTCATAAGCGCACCTCTTCCCATGTGTTGTAGATCTGTGGACCACCTCTACCTACCCTCACTGCATAATACTTTCCGTGGGATTTAGGCATGATAGGAGATATTTCTCCAAATCATACATCAGCGGAGGTAGCAGATTCCGTCGGGACGCGTTGAAGGGGATCACGTGATGGGAGATTCCAAGACGTGTCGGATTCGGAAATTGTAATTGGATTCAGTTTAACGACAGCCACACCCTTGGGTTGTTACAAAGAATGGCTGAGCCGTCTACCTCTACGTCTACCTCTACGTCTACCTCCGAAGTGGGAGAAGTGACAGCGATCTTGGGTGCACTCACTCAACAAGACGAGAAGCCTGCGCCAACGCAAGAGCCAAAGCAGCCACAGCCGACAACACCCTATTCGTGGCGAACCTTTCATCCACCAATCGGTTTCGAATATATAACGGACTGCGATAGGGCCGACGAGGTCCTCGCGGTCTTGGAGCCTTGCGCACTTGGTTTCGATGCCGAATGGAAACCGGCCTTCCACAAGGGACAACCTGAGAACAAGGTGGCTCTAATCCAACTGGCCAATGACGAGGTTATATATTTGCTGCAAGTTAGCGCAATGCAGAGTAAATCTCAATGATAATCTATGCGACCGTTTGCATGGACTGAACCACATATGGTTCAGGATTTCCAGAGAAACTCCGAGTTATCCTTGAGAGTACGACATACACGAAGGCAGGCGTTGGGATACAGGGTGAGTATCGTCGGCTTTGTCTTTGCGCGCAACCTTGGCCACTAACGAGTATATCCCCCCTATTTTAAGACGACGCAAAGAAGGTCTACAGGGACTGCGGCGTGTCAATGAAGAACTGCGTAGACCTTTCTTTGTTAGCTCGTTCGGTAGACTCAAGATGGAAAGGGAGATATACCAACCCGATTGGACTAGCAAACCTTGTCGCCACCTACGAATTTCTCGCACTTGGTAAAGGCAGGATAACACGTAGTAATTGGGAGGCCCAGCTGTCGTTTGGCCAACAGGAATGTGAGTGATTCCCAGATGCGAAATTGCGCACAGTAACGAACATGTTTCACGAATAGACGCTGCGAACGATGGACACTCCGGATACACCATTTATTCACGCTTGATCAAGATGGTTGGCACAATGGCTAATCCACCCAGGGAAACTTACTATTTATTCGACGTAAGCAGAGGATCCCTATGCGACCGGTTCGGTCGTACATGGCACCCGATCAATCCCGACTATGATCCTGGGCCGCCACCTCCACCAAAGCCGCCGAAGAAGACGGAAGGAGGTATTGAGAAGCCGCCGGTTGTTACCAAGCAACCCAAACAACCCCAACAGCCACGGGGACACCAACAACATGAAGGGTTAAACCACAAACCGCACTGGTTGGGTTATGTCGTTTCTGGATCGAGCTCTGGGCAGGCGGACGGACGACAGCGACCTGCCTGGGATAGAACGGAGGCGAGCGGAGGACGTGGACACGGGTATACAGGAACTGGACCTATTCGACAACCTCGCGGAAGAGGGCGAGGACGTGGGGGTCGCAGGATTGGAACATTTGACAAGTGCGTTCACGGAGTGCTTCGTACGTTAAGGCGTTTATAATATAATAATGATGGTTTGATTGCAGGCCAGGGCCGTAGATCGCGGATGATTATTAGGCGCTGTTGGTTGCAGGATATTTGCGAATTATGACGTCTGTACGTTGCACACGAGGCTGGCATGCTCACCATGTCTATGTCTTTATACCCAGCCATGATAGATGAGACGTTATTTTGAGTCACCACTTGAAGTTAGAACAAAGCAGATTGACGATCACTGCCACCAGTCTGTCGATGAGTGCTTGAGGGCCCGATCTATAGCAGTGCGCGAAAGTACTCGAGGGATGTTGGAAGACACCGGTTTCACGGGACTCGTTGCGAGGAAAAGGTTCCCATGCTATCTTGCGGGGCTGCGATCGGCCAATCGCCATTTGCATGTGCCTTGATAAACTCTCCCCGCTCAATCTCCCGCGGTTGCAACCCGACGTCATTTTTTTTAGCGGTGGACTGAGGGTCTGTACCTGATTGCCACGTGTGGTTTGGCTGGTCGGTTTGTTCGGATTCGGGAAGAAAAGGAAAAAGGAAAAAAAAAGAAAAAAGGAGCAATCACGATGGGCGGTGTATACGTGCCAATCGGACTGGTCTCGGCCTCTTCCGACTTGTTTTATTTTACCCGATCGACCCTTGGTCACAGCCGACGTTCGAATCACTGTAATTTTATAAAAAGGTCTTTCACCCTCCCCCTCACGGGTGCATCCCTTATCCCCTCCCCCACAGGTGTTCCAATGCTGGCGCTCTCCCTCCTCCCCGTTGCTGCCCTGTTCATTGCCACCGCTCAGGCTGCCGGTAGCTTTGGCAAGAATGTCGTCCCCTACATCCCCCAGGTACCCCACTTCCACCCCCTCGTGTCTATTCCATGGACGGTGCTAATCAATTTCCCAGTCATTTTTCTTCGACTGGAACGACCAGTCCGCCCCACTGCCAAATCCCACGACTGCCCAATGCGACACCATAAACATCAAGTGGAGCAGATCAACTGCCCAAGGGTATGTGGTGTCGCGGTATCGCCCACAAGTCGTGTACTAATTCGCTCCTTCACAGGCCCAACCCCGTTGCCCCCTACAGGCTGCTCGTACATACGTCGTATGTTGCCACCGCGCTTCACCTCTAGCATGACCCACTCATTATTTCTAGGTCTCAGACCGTGCCGTTTGTCATCGATGCAGGAAAAGACCTCCAATTCGTAAGCTTGGTCTTTATTCCAGTTCCCAGTGCTTTGAATAACATATCACCATCAGAACTGGACCGTTCCGTTCAATCCCGGAACCCAGTACGAAATTTGCATGGTTAGTTGCCCAGACGTCCTTTTGGCATGACACCACCACGATGCTGATACCCTGTCGTAGTTTGACACGAATGGGGCGACAGGAGGATGCCAAGCTCTTTATACGATGTACCCATCGCAGACATCCTCGCAACCAAGTTGTGCAAACCTCACATTGCCCACGAATACTCTCAGTGTCGATGGTATTGTGGATAATGGTCCCATTTCTCAATACGGATGGGTCGATCAGGTAACGGATCCGGACCCTGAGCCACCTTACTCCCCACTGATATATATCTCAGTGCACGGACATCTCCCTGGTCCCAAAAAATGGACGACCGCCGTACACTATGATTGTCGCTCCAGCTCTCCATCCTCCATACAAGATTGTGTCAAACGACATGAGCCCCGTAAACTGGACTGTCTCCCTCTCTTGGGCATCTGCCTTCTTTATTAGTCTGACCGATGCAGACGGTCTTTCGTGGACTAACGGACCCTTGCACAGTGGGGGAGGGGGGCCAGACACGTGTCTTTCCTCCAATTCCGGGTAAGCAACATACTTGGACCCGATTGATCCAGCATCTGAAGATCTGATGTTTCATCCAGGGATTCCGGTGTCTCCGTCGGCGTAGTCGTTGGATCGAGTATTGGCGGTATCGTGTTCGGTGCAATCGTCGGTATTGTCACCGCAAGCTTCTTTGTGCGCCATCGATACAGCAAAGTCAGGCGCAGCTCGAGCTCTGATTCTATCGACCACGCCGCCTACATCTCCAATCAGGCGGGATTCAAGGCGAACGAGCCTGTTCCGCACGCTGGTTCCGCACCGGGACCTGATGTGGGTACTAACCAGTACCTCGTCGAACCGTTCATGCACGAGCCCTCCAGTTCTGCCGGTCCCACCAGTCCAACTCTGAACCCTACGTCCACATCCGCTTATTCAAACGCTCAATCCGACGGCAGTGCTAGTGGCACACAACCAGCCCCTCACGTCTACGTTGTTCATCACGACGGTGGAGGTCCACCCGTTACGGTCTTCACTGGTGGTGCTTCTGTTACAGAACTCCCTCCGTCGTATATCGGCCGATCTGAAGAACGACCTCTTCCTCAGCCCTCTCCTGGCGGTTCCAACAGCGTGGACCCTACCGACAGGAGATCACGACCCGGCCCCACCCCCAGAAAATCTCAGCCCGGAAGCCGGTAATCGATCCTGCAAAATGTGGTGTGGGGGTTTGGCTTTCTAGGGTGTTTATTTAACTGTGAATTTCGCTTCCATCTTTTGCGCTTTTTATCATGACTTCCGGGTTGTATCAGACTGCTTCGTATTCTTGTTTCCTTCCTTTTGCTAACACGATTATGAACTTTTCTTCCACCTTCCTTCCCAATACATTGACTACTTGTATATTTACCCCATACTACCTCGCGAAGACTTTTCGATATCCACACCATATAGTTGGAACCGTAGTCCAGGATCTAATATGATTCATTTCCCCTCAACCTCCGCCAGGGCCCTTCACCGTCTCCGCACAAGCACCTCTCTCGCCAGGACCGCTGCCGAGACCAAACTCGTGCGCACGGGCTGAAGGAACCGATTGTCACGTTTTACAGGATACATAAACCCCGATTGGGGAAGGTCTCCATCCGGAAGTTGGCCCAGGCACCGACCACCCCGGCGGTAGATCGTGATCACAAGAGGGTGAGTCCGAAGCTGCGCGACTCCCATTATTCGTTTCGGGTGCGGGATGTTGTGTATGTGGAGGTGTGGGCGGATGGTGGTGCGCGAGTAGTGTCCCCAGCCTTTCATTCATGACCTCAAGATCGCTGTCGTTCCACTCCTATGGGTGTCCGTCGATCCCAACGGTGCAAAAGGGGGTGATCGAGGTGAGGCAAGGAAAGGTGTCATCTCCTTTCAAACCCAAAGGGAACTAAGCGAAACGGCGCTCACCTGGGCGTGCTGCGGCGCACTTTCCAAAATTGAACAAATCTCCGTGAGCCTGATGTCCCTTTTACGTAACTCGCGTAGGAACATCTTGATTCTGCAAGAAAAGGCTTGGGATGTCAGCACCGGAATCGGGCAGGTGACAGAAAGATGGCGCCGTCGATAAGAGGGGTTCCCGAGGGCCCTGATGACCCCGTGGGAGGAGGACTTACGTTTTCCTCTCTGACAAAGTGCCGAGTCCGAGAGGTCCCAGGCCGCCCATTACTATCGGGATAATGTTGGCTTTACTCGTCGAACCCTGATCCACGCTCCCACCCGATAAGGTTTGCGTGTCCAGCAGGTAGATAACCCACCCGGCAATCAAGGAATCGTAAGAACCGTCTCGCGCCGGTAAGGTTCCCGGTCCCGGTACTGACTCGTTGAGTAAATGCCAGGTAAGTTGTGTGATGAGGATGGTTATGAATCCCTCGTGCAGAGATTCTATGTGGTGAATCAACGGCATCCATAACGAGACCGTCGCCCTCTGAGGGTGAAATAATTTCCCGTCCAGTGTTCGCTTCCTGAAACATACACCGGTATTAGCTCAAACTTTCCCCCCAGAGCACGAACTAGACACACACTTTTTGGCCAAGGGCACAAGGGCGCCCTTTTCCATGAGGTTGTCGCACAGTGCCTCTAATGCGAGCCTCTCCTTAGTTGCCTGTGTCGAGCTCATAGCCGAGTCATCTAAATCGATGCCCTCCCAGCCAAGATTTCCATTGGATATGTCCACCGCAGCCTTGGCCTCAGCGATCCAGCGTTCGATGTCTCTCAGGACACTGTCAATCTCAGGTTGATGCTCCTGCCTTAAGGATGCGTCCCGCGTTACAATTTTCATGAGGACGCTATACTTCTTCAAGAGGGGCGCAGCAGATTGCAGAAGTTGCCGTCGATCAGGCTCAACCGATGAGGGATGTAGCTCCGGCATGAAATAGTTGTGAAACAGCCATCTCAAGGACTAAGAAGGGTTTTACAGTATTAATCAGAAGGTTCTGCGTTGTGAACGGAAGGAAGAAAATAACCTCGTTGGCGGCTTCTCTTAGGACTTCGAGTGACGGAAGCTCCTCATGGGTCGCTGCGTGTCGGACTTCTACCAACCAGCTAGGAAGGCCCAACTGCGCCGCTATAGAAGCGATTGACCTGGCGTAGACGCCGGATTGCAGAGGGTCGACCAGGCCATTGACTAGTCGTATTATCGCCGTCGAGTAGCACTGCCGGAGGTTATACCCGGACAGCACAACCGGTGAAGGGCGCTGTGACACTAAGCCGTCTTGAAGAGTCACAGTCAAGAGACCCAGTGTAGATTCCAAAGCATGTGATAATTGAGTAATAGACTTCCAAGCCGATAACTGAACTCAGGAGCGTTCGTCAATTTTTGGTTTAATAGGGGGTTTGAAAAAGTTGAATGGAAAAAGGGGATGTGTTACCTTGTTCACAGCCAACTGTTTGGAGTGGAGATCAGTTTCGTCCGAGTATATCCACGAACATAGCTGCTCTAGCTCGGATAGCGATGCCCATGGGACGCGCCTTGGGAGTTGCATCTAGTTGGCTCAAGTCGCCAGAACGAGGATGAAGTTTAAAGTCGGATCGAGAAAATCGATCGGTTTGATCCGTAACGCGGAGCCGGATCATCGAGCCAACGTTCAACCTCAACCTCGAAGCCTTCTCAGAAATCACTGAAAGTTCGTTGGACTCCGTCCTGGACTCGGCATGTTTACGGACGGACTGGTCTGTGGTCACTAGCCGAGAACCCGGATGTCGGAACCGTGTTATTACCCCTCTCTTGGTTCTTGAGCCAAGGTCTACCCTTGGCATCGTCATGTTTGGTCTCGAGCACAGCTAAGCGAGTACCGCACTACCCCACTAAGTTACTCCTTTCCTTTCCAATAGGCCGATCGATCGGGTCTACCGGCGGAAGGTCGGGCGAGCTTTCTACGGATTCCAGGACGTATCAATGGGAATTGGGATCCGAGCAAGTACCGTGATGAATCATATCTGATCCTGAGCTCTCGGTCACATGCATACGCATTGTCTTTTGTTGCGTCTCCACTGCTCCATGGGGCGCATTCTATCGTACCGGCGCCAATCCAAGACTCCACCGAAACGTAATGCGTGATGTGTTGCGCAAGGAGAATGCAGGTTCTCACCTTGATGTGGGGACCGGCAACCCTCTGCCAAATTTTTACTCCACACGGAATTCCCACACACCCAGTTCTTCTCTACTGATTATAAACCGTCCAACGTCGGACCTTCACATGCCACACCTCATTTAAAATCATGT
>Ga0307512_10007042_pt1 | contig 11219 bp, 6 predicted proteins | sample 14_EM_MG_FD_200267 | JGI IMG/M metagenome (GOLD analysis project Ga0307512, IMG submission 200267) | Populus trichocarpa ectomycorrhiza microbial communities from riparian zone in the Pacific Northwest, United States - 14_EM | ecosystem: Host-associated > Plants > Roots > Unclassified | place... | reverse complement strand
CCAGGCCCGGCCCGGCCCGCGGCGGTGGTCGTCCTGACACCTCAGCAGCGGCAGATCGCGACGCTCGCCGCGGAAGGGCTCACCAACAAGCAGATCGGCGAGCAGCTCTTCCTGTCGCCGCGGACGGTCGGCGCCCACCTGTACCAGCTGTTCCCGAAACTGGGTGTCACGTCCCGGGCCGCGTTGCGCGACGCGCTGACCGCACTCGAGGACGCGCCGCGGTGACAGTCATTTGACCGAATCGGTGCCGGGGGAGCGCGTCCTAGTGTTCGTCCGTCAGCCAGAATCCCCGGTCAGAGCAGGAGAGCCGCATGAGCACAGGTGTGCGCAACGTCGTCCTCGTCCACGGCGGTTTCGTCGACGGAGGGGGCTGGGAGCAGGTCCACGCCATCCTCACCCGGGACGGCTACTCGGTGAGCGTCGTGCAGAACCCGACCCTGTCGCTGGAGGGGGACGCGGCCGCCACCCGGCAGGTCCTCGACCAGCAGGACGGCCCGGCGGTGCTGGTCGGGCACTCCTACGGCGGCGCCGTCATCAGCGAGGCCGGCACCCACTCGGGAGTGGCCGCGCTCGTCTACATCGCCGCCTTCGCGCCGGACAAGGACGAATCGGTCAACACGCTGATCGCCGATCCGCCGCCCGGCGCCGCGGTCCCGCCGATCCTGCCGCCGCTGGACGGATTCCTGATCCTAGACCGGGAGAAGTTCCACGATTCGTTCGCCGCGGACGTTCCGGACGAGCGGGCCGCGTTCCTCGCCGACTCCCAGGTGCCGTGGGGCCTTGAGGCGCTGGGCGGCGCGGTAACCGAGCCGGCCTGGCGGACGAAGCCGAGCTGGTACCTCGTCGCCACCGACGACCGGATGATCCCGCCACCCGCACAGCGGGCCATGTCGCAGCGCGCGGGCTCGACCGTCGTCGAGGTGCCGGGCAGCCACGCGATCTACGAATCGCGGCCGGACGCGGTCGCCGATCTGATCAAGCAGGCCGCCGCCGGCGAGTAGCCCGGATGGCAGCCGCCCTGGCCAATCCCCCAGGCCGGCCAGGGCGGCCCGGGGCTGGGCCGGCGGACCCTCGGCAGCATAGGGTCGGATTAAGCAAGGCGGCGGAGGGAACCGAGGGTGGGGGCAGACACGGCCGTACGGGCTGGCGACGCCCAGGCAATCCACGGCCGCGCCACCGACCTCGACGCCATCGCGACACTCGTGAACGGCCCTGTGAGCGGCTCCGTTAATGGCGATGCGAACGGCTCCTTAAACGGCGACGCGGACCACAGCGCGAACGGCTCCATAAACGGCGACGCGGACCACAGCGCGAACGGCTCCATAAACGGCGACGCGGACCACAGCGCGAACGGCTCCATAAACGGCGACGCGGACCACAGCACGGACGGCGGCGGGGCGCTGCTGGTGGTCGGCGCGGCCGGCATCGGCAGGTCCACGGTCCTGCGGGTGGCGGCCGAACGGGCGATCGCCCGTGGCGCCTTGGTGCTTCGGGCCGCAGGTGTCGAGCAGGAGAGCGAGCTGCCGTTCGCCGGTCTCCATCAGGTCCTGCACCCCGTCCTCGACGCTCTACCCCGGCTCGCCGAACGGCACCGTGTTGCCCTGGGCGTCGCACTAGGCATGGCCGATGGCGCGGCGCCGCCGCCACATTTGGTGTCGGCGGCCACCCGGGCGCTGTGCCGGCAGGCAGCAGGCACCCGGCTGCTACTTCTCGTGATCGACGACTTCTCCTGGCTGGACGCGCACAGCAGCGCGGTCTTACGATCGCTCCCACTCGCCGGCCGGGTCGGCCTGCTCGCCGCGGCCCGCCAAGACTTCGACCCGGCACGTCTCTGCGCGGGCATGCGCGTTCACCGGCTGGAACCCTTGGACGACGATGCCGCCACGGCGTTGCTGGCCGACCGTTTCCCCGACTTGTCGGCCCCGGTACGCCAGCGGGTGCTCGCCGAGGCCTGCGGCAACCCGCTGGCCCTGGTCGAGTTGCCGAGCGCGCTTCGCCCGGCCCAGCGTTCGGGCCGTTTCCCGCTGCCGGAGTTGCTGCCCTTAACCCGGCGCTTGCAAACCGCGTTCGGGTCACCGGTGGTCCGGCTTCCCCTGTCCACCCGCCGCCTGCTGCTGATCGCCGCGCTGGACGGCCCCGGCGAGCCCGCAACCATGCCGCCCGACGCGCTGGATGGCCCCGGCGAGCCCGCGACCATACCGCCCGACACGCTGGACGGCCCCGGCGAGCCCGCGACCATGCCGCCCGACCCAGCGACCGCGCGCGATCTGCGCCTGGCGGAGGAAGCCGGCCTGATCCGCAGCGGCGCCCCGCTGGTCTTCCAGCATCCGTTGACCAGGTCGGCGGTCGCCGAGCTGTCCACCGCGGGCGAGCGCCGCCGGGCGCATCAGGCGCTGGCGGATCGGCCGGCCACCGACCCCGAACGGCGAGCCTGGCACCTGGCCCACGCCTCGGTCGGCCCGGACGCTCGGGTCGCCGAGCTGCTCGAACAGGTGGCGCACCAGGCACGTCGCCGCGGCGACACGGCCGACGCCGTCGCGGCGCTCACCCGGGCGGCCGCGCTCAGCCCCGACGACCGCGACCGGGGCCGCCGGTTGGCCGCCGCGGCGTACCTTGGCGCGGAGGTGACCGGCAACCTGCTTGACGTGCCTCGCCTGCTCGAGCACGCGCAGCCGGGACCCGAGACGTTGTCGGCCGTGTTGGCGGCCGCGCATCATCTGGTGCTCAGCGGCGACGGCGAGGTCGACACCGCCCACGGCATGCTCATGACCGCGGTGGACGGGGAACCGGAGACCTCCGAGGTTCTCTTCGAGGCCCTGTACGCGATTGTCTGGATCTGCTTCTTCGCCGGCCGGGCCGAGCTATGGCAACCCCTCGAACGGGTGGTCCACCGGCTCGGCTGCGACGCGCCGCCCTCGCTTTCCCTGCTGATCAGCTGTTTCGCCGATCCGGTCGGCAAGGCGCTGCCCGCGCTGCCCCGGCTCGACGACGCGGTCGACACGCTGGGCTCGGGCCCGGACCCGCTGGAGGTGATCCGGATCGGCACGGCGAGCCTGTACGTCGGTCGCCTGGCCGGTTGCCGCCCGGCATTACAGGCCGTGCTGAGGGACGGACGCGACGGCCGGAACATCACCTTGGCGATCCAGGCGATGAGCCTGCTGAGCCGGCACTACTACGAATCGGGCGAGTGGGCGGAGCTGGCCCGGCTCGCCGACGAGGGTCTGCGGCTGAGCGGCGAGCACGGCTACCGGCTGCTGCGACCGACCTTCCTGCATCGGCAGGCCCTGCTGGCCGCCACCCGGGGCGACGTCGGCCGGGCGGAGCAGCTGGCCGACGAGATCACCCAGTTCGCGGCGTCGCGGCGGATCCGGGTCTACTTGCTGCTGGCGGCCGAGGTCAGAACGCGGGCGGCGCTCGCCCGGGACGAGTTCGAGGAGGCCTATCTGCAGGCCACGTCGGTCTCCGGCGAGGGCGCGCTGGCCGGGTACGAAGGCACCGCGCTGTGGATGATCTTGGATTTGGTGGAGGCCGCGGTCCGCACCGGCCGGCAGGCCGAGGCCGACGCCCAGGTCGCCGCGCTGCGGCGGGCGAGGTTGCCAGAGATATCGGACCGGCTCGCCCTGATCACGGCCGGCGCCGCGGCCTTCGCCGCCGGCGATGAGCAGTTTGTCGCGCTGTTCGAGCACGCGCTGGCCTTGGCGGACGCCGCGAGCTGGCCGTTCGAGTACGCCCGCATTCAACTGTTCTACGGAGAACGTCTCCGGCGGGTCAAGGCCCCGCATCTGGGACGGGCCCAGCTTGCCGCGGCGCTTGCCACCTTCCAGCGGCTCGGCGCGCAGCCCTGGGCCGAGCGGGCCAGCAGCGAGCTGCGCGCCTCCGGCCTGCCCGATGCTCGTCCGCCCGCGGCCGCCGGCGCTCGGCTGTCACCTCAGCAGCAGGAGATCGCAACGCTGGCGGCCAGCGGCCTGACCAACAAGCAGATCGCCGAACGACTGCACCTTTCGCCGCGTACGGTTGGCACGCATCTGTACCAGATTTTCCCCAAGCTCGGCGTCACGTCTCGGGCCGCCCTGCGCGACGCTCTCCGCTGACCCCCGACCCTATTGCGGCTGGTGGGCGGGCCTGCGCCGACTGCGGGTAGCGTGCTCGGCGTGAACTCGGGTGCTGGCGCAGATCGGCTGTACGGGCGCCACGACGAGATCAACCTCGTGCGAGAGTTCGTTGCGCGGGCCGCCGCCGATGGCGCCGCCCTGCTGCTCTACGGCGAGGCCGGCGTCGGCAAGACCGTCCTGCTGGATGTCGCCGAGAGCGCCGCCACGCAAGCCCGAACGCTGGTCCTGCGTACCGTCGGGGTCGAGGTGGAAACCGACCTGACCTACGCGGGACTGCACCGCCTGCTCTCCCCCTTGCTGCCGCTCCTGCCCCGGTTGAGCCCTCAGCAACGGCGCACCCTGGAGACGGCGTTGGGCCTCGACGAGGGTGCCCGGCCCGACCGGCTGGCCGTCTCCGCCGCCGTGCTGTCGATGCTGCGGCTTGCCGCCGACGACGGGGCGCTGCTGGTCATCGTCGACGACCTGCCCTGGCTGGACCGGACCAGCGCCGCGGTGCTCGCCTTCACCGCGCGGCGGCTCACCGGCACGCGGATCGGTTTCCTCGGCGCTTTCCGTACCGGAGACATGAGCTACTTCGACGGCGGCGGGCTGGCCGAGCTGGAAGTCTCGCCGTTGGATCGCACCGCCGCGCAAAGCCTTGTCGATGCGCGGTTCCCCGGCCTGGCGCCGAGGCCACGCAACCGGCTACTCGACGAGGCCGGCGGCAATCCCTTGGCCCTGCTGGAGCTGCCCGCCCGGGCCGGGCGCCGTCCGCCGGAGGATCCCGGTCCGCTGCGGCACCGCCTGCAGAACCTGTTCGCCGCGCGGGTGGATCCGCTGCCGCCGGCGACCCGCCGGATGCTGCTGCTGGCGGCGCTCGACGCGACCGGTGACCTCGGCGTCCTCGCCTCGGCCGGCAACACCGAGCAGGCCATGGACGATCTCGCACCGGCGGAACGGGAACAGCTGATCCGGATCGACACCGACCGGCGGCGGCTGGTCTTCCGCCATCCGCTGATGCGCTCCGCGGTCGTGGCGATGTCCGCGCCGCCGCAACGCCGCGCTCTGCACGCGGCGCTCGCCGCACAACTGACGGACCAGCCGGACCGTCGGGCCTGGCACCTCGCCGAGGCCGCCGACAAACCGGACGAGCCCACCGCCGCTCTGCTCGAGCAGACGGCGCAGCGCATCCAGCGTCGCGGCGACGCCGTCGGCGCGGTCGCCGCGCTGCGCCGGGCGGCCGAGCTCAGCCCCGCCGGCCCGGACCGCGGCCGCCGCCTGGCCGAGGCGGCGTACATCGGCGCCGAGATCACCGGCGACATCGGCGACGTCCCGCAGCTGCTCGCCGACGCGAGCCGGGCCAACGCCGGCGACGCGGCCGCGCTGGCCGCCGCGATCGCGGCCTCGGCTTACCTGCTCAACCGGGAAGGCGACGTCGACGCCGCATACCGTACGACGTTCGACGCCGTCGCGGACCGCGAGACGTTCGACGCCGACGACCACGCCCTGGTCGAGGCGCTGTGGTATCTCATCGCGATCTGCACCTTCGGCGGCCGCGCCGAGCTGTGGGAACCGTTGACCGGTCTACTCCGGCGCCTGCGGCCCGAGCCGCCGCGGTATCTCGCCGTCATCGCCAAGACCTTCGGCGACCCGGCCCATCAGGCGATCCCGGTGCTGGACGAGCTGGACGCCATGATCGATCTGCTGGGCCGGGAACCGGACCCGGCCCGCATCGCGCGCGTCGCCATCGGCGCCGCCTACGTCGACCGCATGCGGGCCTGCCGCGGGCCGCTGCAACGGGTCCTCACCCACGGGCGCGACGGCGGCGCGGTCACCTCCCAGCTCCAGGTTGAGGTCATCGTCGCCAACGACTACTTCCATGCCGGGCAGTGGGACGAAGCCCTGGAGATGTGCGGCGAGGGAATCCGGCTGTGCGAAACACACGGCTACCCGCTGCTGCGGTGGCTCTTCGTGCATCAGGACGCGGTGATCGCGGCCGGCCGGGGGCAGGGCGACACGGTACGTTCGTCGATCGACGACATGATGCGGTGGGCGGCGCCGCGCGGTGTCGAGCTTCTGCTGGCCTACGGCCACGGTGTCGACGCTCTTTTGGCGCTCGGCCAGGGCAGATACCAGCAAGCGTTCGACCACGCCGCGATGATCTCCCCGCCGGGCGCCCTGCGGCCGTACGTCCCGTCCGCGCTTTGGATCATCCACGACCTTGTCGAGGCGGGGGTGCGGGCCGGCCGTCACGCCGAAGCGGCGCGGCACGTCGCCGCGATCCGGGAGGCGGGAATCGCCGCCATCTCGCCGCGCCTGGCGATGGTCGCCGCCGGTACCGCGGGCATGGTCGCGCCGGACGGCCGGTTCGCGGACCATTTCGAGAACGCGCTTGCCGTTCCGGGAGCCGAACGCTGGCCCTTCGGGCTCGCCCGAATCCAGCTGTTCTACGGCGAACGGCTGTGGGACGCCCGCGCGACCCTGGACGCGCGCCGGCACCTCAGCGCCGCCTTCGACACCTTCCAGCGGCTCGGCGCCCTCCCCTGGGCCGCCTATGCCGGCAGTGCGCTACGCGCCACCGGCTGGGCGCCGCGCAGCCTGCCGCAACTGCACACGGCCGCGCAGCTGACGCCGCAGCAACGCCAGATCGCCGAGCTGGCGGCGGCCGGACTGACAAACAAACAGATCGCCGAACGGCTGTTCCTCTCGCCACGCACCGTCGGAACCCACCTCTACCAGATCTTCCCGAAGCTCGGAGTCACCTCACGGGCGGCCCTACGCGACGCCCTGGCCAACGAGCCCGACGCCTGAGTCAAGGCCCCGGGCGCCGCTCGTACTCGGTGCGGCGCAGGAAGCCGGAAGCTTGAGTCAAATGACGCAATCCAGCTCCGCCCTGTTCGCCCTAGCGTGACTTGGCCGGGCCGAACGACGTCGCGCGAAGTTGCTCGGTGACGGAGGAAGCAATGCCTGAAGGTTTAGCGCCGGGAGTCCATCGGTTTCCGGTCGCCGACCCGATCCACCGTTACCTGGTCGCCGGGTCCGGGCCGGTCTGCGTCGTCAACCCGGGACGCTGCCGCGCCGACCGGGAGTACCGGCGGATGCCGGCGCTCGAGGATTGCCTGACCATGGTTTATCTGGCCGCCGCCGACGGGCCGGAGCTGTCTGTCGATGCCCAGGTGCGGCTGTTGCGTGCCGTGGTGAGCCAGCTCGGCGACCAGCCACCGTTGATCTTCGGCGACGGGAGCGGCTGCCGGGCGGCCATGACGTTTGCGCTGCACCATCCCGAGCTTGTTGCCGGCCTGATTCTGTACCGGTCCGCGGTTGACCCCGTTGACCTGCAAGCGCTGCCCGCGGAGGTGCCGCTTTTGATTATCGATCCGCCGTCGGGATTCCTCGGCTGCGACGTCGCGTAGGGGCGCGCGCCCCGATTCCCGGCCTGGAACGGCTGCGGAACGCGGTGGAACGCAGTCACAGGAGAACACCACGGTCAGGCGGCTACCGGCTGCCGGTGGCGCGGTGGTGCCGGCGATGACGGTGGTGACGACGGGTGGCGCAGGACTCGTGGTTGTTGGAAGGCATCGCTCGTAGCGTGCTGGACCGCGCGGGAGCGCAGGATTGGCTTCTCGAGCCCGGGGATTTCTGGTTTGCCCTGCGGCCCGCCGGGCAGCCGACCCGGGAATCGGGCTGGAAGCTGCACGTTTCCAGCACCTTGCTGGCCGGGCCGGTGATTCTGGCCCGTGCCGCGGAAGTGTTGGTGCGGGAGGATTGCGCGTTCAAGTTCGCCCGGAATCTGGAGCGTCTCGGGCAACTCCTGTCGAGTAAATGCGAGCGCAGCGCGGGCGGGAAGTTCATCACCGCGTACCCCCGGGATGACGAGCAGTTTCGCCGGTTGGCGGCCGAACTGGACCGGGTGACCGACGGCCTGCCCGGGCCCGCCGTGCTCTCCGACCGTCCCGTTCGCCCGGGAAGCATCGTGCACTACCGGTACGGCGCGTTCGTCGCAGGGTCGGTCCTGTCCAACGACGGCAGCCTCCAGTCGGTCATCACCGGACCGGCCGGAGAGCGGGTCCTGGATGAGCGGCAGGCCTGGTTCAGCCCGCCGGCGTGGGCGGTATCGCCCCTGCCCGATCCGGAGCCGGTCCGCTCGGCGCCGGCGGCCGGCCAGGGCGGAACCGTCTTGATCGGGGACAGGTTCCTGGTGAAGAGGGCTATTCGGCACTCCTATCGGGGTGGGGTCTATGTGGGCAGTGACCGGGATACCGGCGCCGAGGTCGTGCTCAAGCAGGCGCGGCCGCACGTGCTGAGCGGATTGACCGCCACGGACGCCCGCGATCTGTTGCGCCATGAGGCGGAGATGCTCGACATCCTGGCCCCGCTCGGGCTGGCCCCGCACAAGGTCATGCTCGTCGCGCACGAGGAGCATCTGTTCCTGGTGCAGGAGTCGATCGCCGGTATGACTTTGCGTGCCTGGGCTAACGAGCGGGCCACGGTCGACTGGCACGGCCGGGGGGCGCCCCTCACCGAGACCGTCGAACTCGCCGGGCAACTCGTCGACGTCGTGGCCGCCGTACACGCACAGGGTGTCGTCTTGCGCGACCTGACACCCAGCAACATCATGGTCACGCCGGAGGGCCGGCTTCGCCTCGTCGACCTGGAACATGCCGTCCGTACCGGTACCCGTGCGCTTCGGGTCTTCACCCCCGGATACGCCGGGCCCGAGCAAGTGGCGGCGCCCCTGTTCGCGGTCGTGCCCGGACAGCAGGCGGACCTGTTCAGCCTCGGCGCGACCGTGCTGTGGCTGGCCAGCGGCGTGGACCCGGTGCTGCTCCCCGACGAGCCCACCAGCCGGTCACTCGCATCGCCGCCGCGCGGTCGGTCCTACCACGACCGGTTGGCCCGGTTGGTCGCCCTGATGGGCACCCACATGCCGACGGTGCGGCGGCTGGCGCCGCTCGTCCTCGGGCTCACCCACGACGACCCGGCACGGCGATGGAATCCGGCCGACGCCAGAACCTTCCTGGAAAACGCCGGCGGGACGGAGCTGCTCGACAACGACGCCCCATCTGCTCCGCTGGCCGATCTCGACCGGGTAATCGGTGACGGGCTCAACTACCTGCTCGACACGAAAACGCCCCGGGCACAGCGGTTGTGGCGCGCGGAGTATCCGGTCTCGGCCACCGATCCGCTCGCGGTGCAGCACGGCGCGGCCGGGGTCTTGGCGGTGCTCACCCAGGCCGCCCGCGTGCTCGACGACGACCAACTGCAACGTGGGCTGGAATCGGTCGGCGAGTGGGTGGGGCAACGGCTGTTCGCCATCGAACGTGTCCTTCCCGGGCTGTACTTCGGCCGTTCGGGAACGGCCTGGGCGCTCTACGACGCCGCACGCCTGCTCCGGAATGACACGCTCGCCGGGCGCGCCCTCGAGCTGGCCAAGCGGGCGCCGGTGAGCTGGCCGAACGCGGACATCTGCCACGGCACGGCCGGCGCGGGCCTGGCCCAGTTGCACCTGTGGCAGGCCACCGGTGACGCCGATTTCCGCCACCGCGCCACCCTGGCCGCCGACGACGTGCTGCGGGCCGCCCGCGAGCGCGACGGCCTGCTGCTCTGGCCGATCCCCGCGGATTTCGCATCGGCCCTGGCCGGCGTGACCCACTACGGCTTCGCCCACGGTGTGGCCGGAATCGGGGCGTTCCTGCTCTACGCCGGCCTGGCCACCGACCGCGCCGACTACCTGGAAGCCGCCGAACGCGCGGGCGACACTCTTGCCGCCGTCGCCGAATGCGAGGACGGCGGCGCCTGGTGGCCCAGCGGCGAGGAACAGTCCCGCGGCGTACGCAAAACGCATTGGTGTAGCGGCTCCTCCGGGGCCGGCACCTTCTTGATCAGGCTGTGGGCCGCGACGAACGCGCAGCGCTTCCGCGATCTCGCCGAGGCCGCGGCCGTCGCCGTCCACCGTGATCATTGGCATGCACCGATGGCCACCTGCCACGGCCTGCCGGGTGATGCCGACTTCCTGCTTGATCTGGCCGATTTCACCCGGGAACAGCGGTTTCGTGACTGGGCCGGCGACCTCGCCGGGGCCATGCTGGCCCGCAACACGATCCGGGACGGCCGGATGCTGCTGCCCGACGAGTCGCGGACCGACGTCACTGCCGGCTATGCCAGCGGACTCAGCGGCTCACTGGCCTTCCTGCTCCGGCTGCGACACGGCGGAGCCCGCTGGGGAATGCCCGACGAGATCCTGCATGCCGCCACGCGCGCAGGATTCCGGGCCGACCCCAGCCTCATCTGTCGGCCTGCGGCGGCCTAAGCACTCCCGCCCGGGTCCACCCGTCGAGCGGGAAAGGAGGTGAATCTTATGACCACCGATGTCAACGCCCTGGAGTTTCTGCCCGTTGAGGGCAGTGACGAGGACGCCTGGATCTGTAATCCGGGGTCGACGTGTGACTTGTTCTCGCTGCTCACGAACGTCAACTGCGGAGTCCCGCAGGACGAGCTGTAGGGGCAAGTGATCGGCGCTTAAGGGCAAAAAATTCCATATGAATGCGTACGACCCTGGGGGCGCCTCGATCGATCGGGGCGCCCCCAGCCTGACGGCGTGGCCCGGCTTTCCCGATTTGGGCGAAATCATCCCGTGGTTCGGCGTTGACTCCGGGCCTTCATCACCTCTACAAAGGAGCCTGGGAGGGCACTCCTGCGCTGCTTCGGCGGCCCGAAACGTGGCCGGGTGCACGCCCACCGATAACCCCAGATTTGCCGGCCTTTCATGGAGTGCCCAGACGCTGCTCACGGTATGTCCGAACATTCGGCTGTTCTCAGGAGTCCAAGCATGACAATATCTCGCCGCCAAGTCCTCACCACCGGTTCGGCGGGCGTCGGTCTGGCCGTCGCCGGGTTGGTGCCAAGCCTGGCCGAGCCCGCGGCAGCCGCATCAGCACACGACTCGCACCCGTCACCCGGCGGCCGGTCGAGTGGGCGTCCCTTCCCCGCGTTGCAGGACGACCCGAACGGCATCCTCGCGCTGCCCGAGGGCTTCTCGTACACGATCGTCACCCGTGAGGGTCTCACCGATCTGTCGTTCGGCCAGGGCAAGACGCCCGCCTTCCACGACGGCACCGGCGTGGTGGC
>Ga0307512_10007039_pt1 | contig 11220 bp, 16 predicted proteins | sample 14_EM_MG_FD_200267 | JGI IMG/M metagenome (GOLD analysis project Ga0307512, IMG submission 200267) | Populus trichocarpa ectomycorrhiza microbial communities from riparian zone in the Pacific Northwest, United States - 14_EM | ecosystem: Host-associated > Plants > Roots > Unclassified | place... | reverse complement strand
ACCCCCCCCAGCGCGCTGTTACGTTTCTCTCAGAGGGGGGCAAATATGCCGCCGCCAGACCCCCACAATGGAGGGCTGGTTGAGACTAATCTCTTTGCGCCTTTCTTCCAGGAGCTGTGGCTACACAGGACCGGGTGTTGAGAGGGAGAGAGAAGGCGAAAGGTACAAGATAGAATGCTGCTGGAGAACTCCGCCTGGGTTTCAGCAGGACAATTCATATCAACTATTTTTTCCTAAGATACTATAGCGCTCTCTACTGCGTCGACCACAGAGTGGTGGCAACAATCCATAGCTTGTCTCCTGGGAGAATCACTCGGCAGTTTGATCTTTTTTTCTATTTGCTGGCTGGTCCGGTCTACCCACAAAACCCCCGGACGGCAGACCGGCCAGCCTATAAACATACCGATTTGTTGAAGGTGTGCTAAGCTGCCGGGGAGAAGCCCGGCAAAGTGGAAAGAGAAAAAAATGGGGTGAAGAGGATCCAAGGTTCGATTGCTGAGGGAGGATGTTTTTATATGTGGCGAGTAGCGGTAGCTAGAACGATGGCAATCTCAAGTAGTAGTTCGCGCTCGTAAAGCTGTTCACAGTTTTCCTGGTAGGCTAGAACAGATACATATATACGACCTGTGGGGCAGTGCCGCTAACCGCAGGACGAAGACGGAGAGGAGTATGAAGGAGTAGGTGGATGGGACCACAACAGTATAGTATGTTCCCGCAGATCAACTGACTCGAGGTACCGGCCAACTGACACCAAAGAAGAAAGAAAAGGGCTTTGTTTTGCATATCGCGGAAATGAAGAGGGTGGATCATCTGCAGAAGCTGGCATGGAAAGGGCTGTAAGTGGCAGAGTGGGCCTGTTCGGACAAGCCCTGCGTGTATTCACTTGTGCTTCTACCATGACTGAAGTTTATGAAGCCAAGTGAAGGTTAGTTAGCGTCTTGGAGTGAGGAGAATGGACTTGTAGCTAGGACTCTTAGATCTACATACACATCGTTACGTGCAGTGTCACTTCCCCCCCTGCTGGGGAGGGGTACTTGCTGTGAATCCGTGATCATCGGAATCAAGGACGAAATTTACCGGGCGATGGCGAGAGCTTACAGAAGGGGAGCATGGCCTTAGTTAATTAATTCCGAAGAGCCAAAGGATGAGCCGGTTCATACCTAGTGTGTACTTATGATTCCCAATCACGTATCAATCCTCAACGCGTGCAATACATAGTTACCTAGTCTTGTCATCCCAGCCTTCTCAGCTATCCAACCCAGATAGTTGGAGCGATGTTCCCCTAACAACCCATTTCGAAGATCTGAAAATATATGAGTTGCAAGGCTCTGCAGGTAGAACCAGTGATAGCATGTATGTGTTTTATCACTTTTTTGGGTGACCGGGCTGGCTAGGGCGGGAGCAGGCCGGCAAGGTGGCAGATATCTACGGATAGGCTGGCCAGGTGGGAGATATCTGCCTCCAGGCCGCCTCTGTGTAGATAGCTTCTTTTTTGCGGCGACGACGGGAGGAGGTGGGGGCCGCTAAACGCCGCGGCGACCAGCTCTCAGACCCACCCATCGATGCCCCGGTGGATCAATCCCCAGACACTAATTACTTTACTCCTCACTACCAACACTCAATTGAATTCTATGCGATCGGTCTCTGGAGAGCAGCAGCCGTCTTCTTCTCTTTCTCAGATCTCCCCCTTCCACCACACAATCTGGTATTGTGGTTGGAGTAGTCTGCCGAGTTCTCTTCCGACCTCGTGGTGGTAAATCATTCGAATCCGCAAATACTGGATAGCTCAGAATCTTCCTCGAGTCCTCCTGCAGTTGCCCGTCCTCCTCCGTCCCGCGATCAACCAATGCCACCTCAGTACTAGTGCGAATTGCCAATTGCGACAGGTTATGGCGCTCGAACTCTGTAGCATGACAATAGACAGAGCACTTCACTTTGTTCTTCAAACACCTGCATTTTCCAGCACAACGAGGGTTTCTGCAGAAAATATGACAAAGGCGGCATTGGCGAGGGCACTGGCGGTGGCGGCACTGGCGGTGGCAGACATTATTGCAAAGAAGGGTTGTTATGACGGTGACTAACGAAAGAATTAATTATCTATTTCAGGAGAAGTCCAGTTTCCAGTGTCCACCGCAGGGGTGTTATTGCTAGCTCATTTGCCCACTAGTCTAGGCCTGCCCACTCAGCCCACTTTGATTTCCAGTATCGAACCCTAACGACTTCCATCTGTCGTCAGTACATCGTATCAGCATGCTGAGCATGAGGTCAAAGGGAGTTTGCAGGAACGGGGTTGTACCTTATCTCATCGCGGCTTGACGCAGCTGTTCCACCACTGCAAGGTGGCCTCCATCCGATGCTGCTTGAAGGGCTATTCTGCCGTCCCGTGATGATGCTGCGTTGACATCGGCACCCTTCTCCGCAAGAAGGGTTGCCACACCGTAGATACCCGCTGCCGCCACACAGTGAAGGGCACTTTTGCCAAGGAGAGCATACGCGTTGATGTTGAGGGGAAGACATTGCTCCACTACGCCAACCATGTCCCGCCCGATCGGCGTGATTAAAACGATGTTCATGCTACTGAGTTCATGCATCCGATTCCCCTCGTTGGTATCCTGCCGGTGTTCAGGTTTTTTCTTGATTGTGCGCTCCAGGGAATTTTTGAGGAACTTGAGAAACAACACGAGGGATATAACGACGAGGAATACTGGAATGGGCACGTAGAAAAATGTCGTCCAGCTTGGGTTGTTCTCGGTAATATGCACCTAATTAGTCCATCAGTATTGCCATTCCAAGGCATGTGTAGGTCGCGCCTTCGAATAATTACATTCATACCGTACAAATTCTAGGTTTATGGTTAGCAGTTGGACAAAAGAAGCGCGGAAATCAGAGGACGTACCGTCACAAAGAGGAGAGGTAGGAATATAAACTGAAAACCGTCAGTGGGCCTGCAGAAGCATGCACTTGGGCCGAACGTACCGTTACCCAGGACAGCCTTCTCATGCTTATACCCAGCTCCTGAGACTTGTACGCCCCGCCGATAGTGATTATATCCGTAGCCTGTTATAGTCAAAACTCTTGTACCCTCTAGAGGCGACAGGTAGCACACCCTTTGAAAGAGGTCGTCAACCTTCTTAACCAACTTACTCTCGCTAACCACCAGCCCGAGCTGCCGGACTGTCTCGCCCAAGGCGGCGTCAACGAAGTCGGGCTGCAATCGCGAACCTGTGCGCACTGGTTGACCAACTGGGGTGGCACAATCGTGTGCAGGGCTGGCAATTGGCGGATGTGTTTGCCAATAGTGGCTGCCAGTCTTAAGAATCGTGGCGATACTCCGTCGTTGCTCCATGTGTGCAGACTCCAGGCGTACTGAGATATCAGCTACCTTAGTCAATGACCGCAAGATGCCTTTGGGTATCCCCTCGAGTGTACGCGATGGAGTGTGAAAGGGCTTGAACAATGTTTCTGCACGCGAGAGGACACTGCCCACTTCTGGTGCTGCCGACTCAGTGGGATCGTCGGGCAATATCCGCTTGCTCTGCAAGGATCAGACGGATGAAGAGCAACAGAGTGTGTAAGCATACCGCAAGGGAGAGCTGTTGCTCGCATTCCATGATGATGTCTTTCCATCCATCACAGATTTCCTCCAGGGCTGCCTTTAGCCATCTCGCGGGAGATTCCTGTATACTGGTAGAAACATTCGTGAAGGTAAAGACTCTGCCATGGACATCTGGGATGTTGTAGAACCATGCATTCGTACGAACATATTCGCGGGACCCTTCACTGTACACATTGTGAGTCTTTATCATGGTGACCGCCGTCCCGCCAACAGAACGTGCCTTGTATGAAACTTAAGCGTAAAATTCCTTGGTGAAAACTCCACTCCTTGTTCATCATCACCATCGGTGTTACCGCGAGGAGGTAGGGTTTCTACCAAGGAGTCAGTGTTATCAGGCTGGTATGGGGGGTCCTAAGGGTTCAAACTGGACAATGTCAGGCGTGGTATTCGAGTCAAGGAAGCCACATGATCTGTGGCATATCAGTATTGCAGTAGGTAAGTGATGTCCAATGTCGTGAAAGCGTGCTGACCACAGGTACTCCCATTCCGTCCACCACAATCGGAGCATCTGAAAATATGGTGTTTTGCCAAAAAATTGGTCTCAGCCTCATCGGGGGGCTTAATTCCGGGAAGTAGTTCTCCCTGATAGGTATTCGACACTCGCTCAAAGAGCGCCGCGGATAGGCTTGTCAAGAGTTCGGGCTCGATATCGAATTCGTTGTATCTGTAGAACTATCAGATGCCGTCAACACTCAAATCGAGCGATGCGAGCTCACGTGAAAGACACTGGATTTTTCTGCGTAGTTATTAACTGTCAGTTCACGTCCCACAATGCGAACGAGTGAACGCTGCGTCCCACTCACCCTATCGTTGCTATTGATATCCTGCAACGCGCTATCAAGTTCTTCCGCGGTCCGAACATCCCTCGCTATCGTTCCCATGCGGAATTGTATATGGGACTTCGACATTTCGGTTGACATGGTGGGGTCGTATCTTGGCACGGTTCAATGATCTTCAGCGGACAGCACTCTGCATTTAAACACCTTTCAAATAGATAGATATCTAGGCATCTGCATCTTGCTTTCTCCGCTCCAACGCGATCCGCGAATGTGTGTAGTACAACCTCCGCAGACAATTGTCTGTATGGTTGCGGCCCCAAAGCATATGTTGTGCGAAGCCGTACTTCTGCGGGCTGGGAGCAACTCTGCAGGGTGTGGTGATAGCAGCGGCGGAAGCTCATTGGTAGGAATTCAGGTGCGCTGGTAGTAACTATTCTTAGGCCAGGACGATCCCTGTTGGCATCAAGAATTGCCCGCAGTGGAAGCGCCAGCAGAAAACGCTATATATGGGCGGAGGTGCGGAAAGAGACAGCGAGGGGCAAGGTTCAAGATCCGAGACCTTTTCGCGGACGTACGGTGCAGCAAGGTAGTCCTAGCCTTCCTCTCCACCACGGAGGTGGGGAGGCGAGTTCCGGACTTGGCTGAGGAAGACGAGTGAGGTGTCGGAGTGGGAGCTCCGTGGGCGAGAAGAGAGGGATGAGGGAGAGGAGGTAGGATCTGAGGTCGAGAAACGATCTGCAGTTCTCCTCCACACTTCCATGGCCTCAGAAAAAGAGGATTAAGAACAAAGCCACAGCTCAAAAAATAATTTGCATAAATACATATAGTCTGTGTACTTTACACACCAACGCCATCTACCCTTGCCATTGGATGCACTACTTGCATAGTGCTTTTGAGTGCGTTCTGATAGATATCCACAAAAAATATCCAATCGGACAACCGCCCCTCCTCCATCGAGTAACTTCTCCACTACACCACTGAAGCGCACAGAAGTAACCATGTACAGAACACGGGTTTCTCACCCCCTCGCACCAATGGTAGCCGTACATTCTCCCGCCGCAGCACAACGAAAGACTCCACAACCGTCCTTTGGGAATCGGAGCATCTTTCCCATTGTCAAATACTATTAGTGGCCTTGCTGTCTGCGTGTCTCCTTGGAAACTTCTGGTTTCATCGAAAACAGCAACCGCGGTGGGCGGGAAGGAGGGAGCTGCTTGATTTGGATTAACGAAAACCCAATGAAATACGAAGTGGGTAGTCGAAGCCAACCACCCAATGATGCGGGCCCAGTGGCTCAATGGGAGAGAAAGAACATTGCATTTGCAGATGCCAGTGGTGGGGATGACGTCTCGACTTTGTTTTGTTGCGTTTGCTGCGCTGAGCATTCGTTTCACAGTCAACGAGAGAAGTATGATAGGTAGAAGTTTGTTGTGCTAGCTTTACGTCCCGTCCAGTACCGCTCCCTTCAAACGATTGGGAGAAAGGGTTCGATACATAAGTATGTAGATATGTGCATACACACACGTGCGATGTAGCCAAGTAGAAAATCGCCCAGATCAAACCACATACTTATCCAACCACGCAACCCATTGCTCCTTCGTCCAGCCGGAAGATATCGAGTTCTCGACGATTCCATCGACGACCACAGTCGGACTGACATGAATGCCGACCAAGCGGGTGGCTTTGATGTGGAGCTTCAGGTCATTCGTTACCTATGCATCGCGGGGTAGTTAGTAGGATGGTAGGGGGCGGGCTATCTGATCCACTATGACACGGACCTTATTCCCGGTATTCAGCGCCCCGTCAGCGCCTGGTTTGTCGCTTATCTTGAGGAGGTCCAAAACAGCATCAGCGTCAACGCCGGTGACGTCCTGAGCGAGCTCCGCGAGGCGGGCGTAGGTCTGGTTGCGGGTCTCGTTGACGACGCTGACATCGAAGAACTCCTTCTGCCGTTGCATGAGCGCGACCGAGAATGCGAGGAACCCCTGCGGCGCGAGCTGCTCGACCGCGAGCGCGGCCTCGTGCACCAGCGTCGACGACGGATGCCACGGCTGCACTTGGTGCCGCAGGATGAACCGCGCTTTCGGATAGAACGTCGTCAGCGGCAGCACGTCCGCGTGCAACGTCGTCAGGAGCTTCGCCGAGAACTACACGCGCGTCAGACACAAACACGGGGGGATGGCAGGGGGGGAACTCACGGGACAGACGTAGTCCAGATCTAGCCGTGATGTCAGCGAGGAATCGCGAAGGAAAGGAGGACTGGCGCCCCGCCGGGGGGGGGCGACTCACATAGCTCTATCGAGTGCACTGAGCCCGCGCCACTCACTGGATGCGCGGAGAGGATGTGCGAGGTGAATCTTGGGGCGACGGCCATTGTTTCGTTGTCTTGGAGCGAGCACTGCAGTACTGGCTTGGATGGAGTGGAGATACTGTAGTTGTCTGGGTCCTAGAGTTACAAGGTTGTAGGGTAGGTATGCCATGAGCCGTCGCTGCGTAATGCGGGGGTGTATGTCGTCATCGGTGGCCGGGTACTTCGCATGGGCATTGATGTGCATAAACTCCGATCGATGGCGAGAGAGGCACCGCAACCCACTTATCCATGGATGCCCCAACAGGTGGCCATAGGTGAAGGCAGCAGAAGTCCAAAATACCGCCGGGACTGCAGCAGTATCAGCGTCCGACTTGAACAGGAGACGGAAGATCTCCCTTTCCCCCTACGACAAGGACAATCTCAAACACTGGTACCGGTGTTCCCCTACCACCAAAAGAGTGCGTCGGTGAGGAAGGACCTTTAAGCTTAGATATACCTAGTCTTTAACCCTTTGGCTATTTCTCCGCAGACGGTCAGCCGGTGGATCCCAGTCCGTTTGGCAAATGGGCCGTCTGTTGGCAGGCTGGCCCCTCCGCAGACGGGCCGGAAGGCAAAGACAAACCCCCAACTTATTCCTCCCTTACATGCCCGGGGTCGGCCCGGATTCGTACGTTTATGCTCCTTCTCTCTTGTTCGATCTTACGTGCTCGCGTTCGTCCTGTCCGGCCGGTGGTCTGTGGCGATGTTCAATCCACCTCGTGCCACAGGATCTTCTATTGCTCCGACGTGCTCGAACAATACTCCCAGTAGGAGCACCATCAGAAGCGCTCGTCTAGCCAGCTGGTGTCTCCCCCGTGAAAGTATTCCCGGGCATTGGCCGGCAACAGTACGATGCTATGCGCCTCGCAACTTATTCTAGCTTGCCTTTGCCGAGTGGGTATATTGTCCTTGAGCGGTCTTCGCTCACACGACGACCGCGCTTCCAGGCACCTTCTAACAAAGATCCGCTCCTGACGACTAGCATCGGGCGCTTGCTCTACGCGCTTGCTGGCATGGGCGAGCCATTCCACTAAACTACCGACGGGTCTGCCAGAGGCGAGTCCAGCAGTATCCAAAGGAGGCCACCTTGAAGTGGTGAACCAACTCTTGGAGAAGAGTGCCGATGTCAACGCAGCGCCAGCGGAGAATGGGAGAACAGCCCTCCAGGCAGCGTCAGGGAGCGGCCATCCTGTGGTGGTGGAAAGGTTCCACAGAGCAGGCGCTGATGATGATGATGATTCATTAATCGTGTGCGACCCTATTGGATCATGACGATCACAGAGCAGGAGCAGCCATACAAGGTAAGCCCACTGCAAAACGCCACAAGGTGATACCCTGTGATGTAGGACTCAAGAATAGCGCACGAAGGCCTACGTTCGGGGCTTGCGATGGATTGCTTTTTGCGCTCGACGAAGCACGTCACAGAGTGTGCCGCAGAGTGTATTTTAAGTTTGTTATTCCACTGGTCCGGGGACTATCTACCCACATGTGCATCCAGTATCTAGATATATATGTATCCGGCTCGCGGACACTAGGTACCAAGCCCCTGTCTTGATACTTACCTATGTAGACTAGTTAGTTCCACACGCCACTGAGCTTATATCAACCGCACCTCTAGAATCGCTCAAGCGCCGCCTTTGGAGCCTGCGGATCTCGGTCGTGCTGTATGTACCTAGTAGTGTACCGCCGCCGGATTGAAACCCAAGGGACTACCTATGCATCTCCTGCTGCCTCCATTCGTACGGCGAAGCCGCTGTTGCTATCGAACCGCTTATCAACTGATCTCTGGCACAAGGGATACGGACCACTGCAAATCCAGGTCGTATGTATATTCGGGAAAACTTGTCGGTTTATAGATAGACGCAGTGAAGTCTCGATGTTCCGCACGGTGCTCCACTCCGCCACAAAACGACGGGATTGGGCCAACGGAAAGTCGAGATTAATGCGAGAGATTTCGGTGGGCCGCAGCATGTTCGTTCCACTGAGTGCATTGTTCTGGATGCCGCCTCTCCTGAACTAGCTCAGTTACCGCATCGTGACAGTGCCTCGATGTGTTTCCACTTTTCTGCATGAAAAAGTTCTGAACACAATGCGGATCAACCGTCCATCGATTAGGGTGCAACTTCTATACCTCGCCACAATCCAATTCCACATCACCGCTTCCGCAGTACAGCGGAACACACCCTCTCGTCCACCCTGTCACCACATCTTGGTCGCGGTCGATCTCTGGAGATACTGCTCTGGCGGCTCCGACTCCTGGCGAGTCAGCGGCATCTGTCCTCTCCCAAGTGCCGATCCCACCGGATCATTCGAAGAACAGATTCCGTGGAGCGCCGGAATCCGCATCATCCAACTTCCAATACGAGAAGATCAGTCCCGAGAGCCTGTGCGAATACCCTAAGAAGATGATTGACGAGTTCTTCTCCTAGATCGGGAAGACGAGCGACTGCGGTGATTTCGACTCGTAAACGTGTCGCAACCCCCGTGCCCGCCGACCTAGCGACCCACCACGAATACATAATGGAGAAGCGCGACGCCGCCAGGTTCTACCTCAGCTATCTAATTGATCCTGTTGTGCCCGTCGTCCTCGGGATAGTGCTGCCCACCGGGCCCAGGCACTACGATCTCATCCCGGAGCCTGAACTGAAACTGCCTGCCATGTCGGGTGATCGGGAGGCCACGGCCGCGCGTGCTCTGCGGAAATGGCGACAGGTCGAAAGTTCGGTCCGATGGACGCCGCAGAGCCCATTGCGCTGATCAAGTTCAAGGCTCCCCGTGTCGTTTATAAGGCGCGGATGGCCCTCGAAGCTGGCAAGGGCATCACCGACAGGTGGGATATCCTGACCCGCCGGATCTGCAAGCCTGTCGTGAGAACCAAATGCCGTCAGGCCATGCTGATGAACGAGCGAATGACTGTCATCCGAGTTCGCCAGTGCCAATTGCCGACAGGGGACTGACCATCCGATCTAGCTTGCTTGTGCCGAGACGGGGAAGCCAAACAACCTCACCGTTAGGCAGTTGGTCGCCTACACGTAGTGGATAGGACTGCAGCAGTTGCGCCTGAGTCTGGGCTCGGCTCGTTCCCGACAAGGATGCGCGTGTACGGCAACTCCACAGGCCCTTTTGCTGCGATTATATATCTCCAGAGCGGTGATCGCTACTAACAGTCTGGCGACAGTGCCGAACAGTCAACTGCAAACGGGGTTAACCGACCAATGGGAGACGAAAACTCTTCTCCGGTGCCATGAGATACTCGTCGACGATACCGATGTGGATTGGGAGCATGATGCTGTTTCCTACAGCGGAAGCAGCCCGACAACAGTGTCCGCACCCGGGAACCCACTGCTTCCAACTCAATCCCTTCTGCACGGCTGCCATGTACATCCATGACAAGCTCGTGGTTCTTTTGTGAGTGCGATCTGCATTGCAGCAAGCTTGCGTGATTGCTGCTGCACACACTGGAAAGCGCCCGTACCTCAAGCTAGTTCTGAAACCCTTCCCCCTTCACAGTCGTTTTACGCTGATCCACGAAGTCCAGGCCTACATACGCTTCGCTCGTGGATCTCCAAGGCCGCGGAATCCCGTTGTGTGGCAGAACGCTCGTGCATGCCGAGACTCTTCCCGGCACCGTTTTCCTGGCCCTCGAATGCGTGCCTCATCTGACGCTCGAGACCGCGATGGCAGCGCTGGGGCCCCGTCCGTCTCTGGCGCAACAAGTGAAACGAACCCGCCTTCCGCGAGACAAAGTGGACCTTGCGAGAGATTTAGCGGCGCCAATGTGCTCCACAAGGACGTGAAGCCGAGCAATATCCTCGTCGATCCCGACTGCGCCCAGGAGCGTCGCGATCATAGATTTCTGCTGTGCGTCAACAGGAGAGGCGACGAGTATCCGGGAGGACTGCCACATTGAGTGGATGGAAGAGTGGATGGGCAGGTTGAATCACTGGCTCGCTGCAGCAGCGCCGCTGGAGGAAGAATTGTGACCGCAAGTATGTAGATGTCGAGGATGCGACGGATGAGGTGCTGGAATGAGGTGTTTAGACCGCTGGTGTCTGATAACCTGCATACGCTCTAAGATATGTCGAGTAAATACTTGTCAACACTTGCTGGTATACACTGCTCGCATCTCATACCTACTTAGCTACCTAGTTTTGATTGCGATGAAAACAATAGGACTCGCTCACGTTGATTTCCTTTCACAGCTGCCTTGCCAACTATCCACTTTTCTCTCTCGCCACAGACCTGGCTTCAGGGTCGGTGTTCCGTGTATAAATCCGGTCGGGATCCGTAAGGAAAGCCCTCTACGGCACCAAAAAGGTACGGACGTACCCTTTGCGTGACGCGATGCCCAACCGCGCCATAAATCGGAGTCTCTTGGTATTAGGTACTACCCCGCAGCGAAGATTATTACGCACTGCTTATTACCGGCACAACGTCGAATTTGGTCAGGAATATCACGGAAGGGCTTCTGTCGA
>Ga0307512_10007038_pt1 | contig 11220 bp, 10 predicted proteins | sample 14_EM_MG_FD_200267 | JGI IMG/M metagenome (GOLD analysis project Ga0307512, IMG submission 200267) | Populus trichocarpa ectomycorrhiza microbial communities from riparian zone in the Pacific Northwest, United States - 14_EM | ecosystem: Host-associated > Plants > Roots > Unclassified | place... | reverse complement strand
TGACGAATTGGCAACCGACGTCCCATGACCGCCTTGATTTTCTTTCTTTTTATGCAGGATTACCAGGGCCCGCGCGGTGAATTCGAGGAGAGCGTTGAACGTCGAACTCGAAAGTACGCTACGATTTACAGCAGTACATCAGGTGAAGCGAGGAGTTGCTAGTGGATCTGGAACCAATCTGGGGGAATGAAATGAAATTGGAACTAGTGGACGGAGATCGGAGATGGGTGAACCGGGAGACCGGAATTGAAACTCCGCCTGGAGATTGCCGAGACAGAGAGAGCCCTGGATGGATAATAAGGGCTGATCGCTTGATGGTTAGTCCTCCTCTTTCCCCTGCCGTAGATGCCCTTCTGAGAACAGCAACCACGCTCATTCCCTCCTCCCTTCTTGCTTCTCCTCCCCCCCGACCCTCCTCGTCGTAACAAAGGATAACGCCTGGTGTGAGTTTCAGTCTTCCACTCCGTTTGAGTCCTGACAAGTCATAATTTTCTGACATTTCCTTAAAGATCTCGCGACCCTTTGCCGACTCCTCCACCTCCGACCCCCCTCCCTCAAAGCAAGCAAGTGATAGCCGTACGCTTGAGTTTTACTCGCGACTGCAACCTTTCTTCCCCGCATCATCCATCTCCCACCAAACCTCGGCCTCTATAAGTTCCGCTTGAGTTTCGACTCGCGTGCTTTTGAAGTCTAGTTTATCCTCACCCATTCTCCCTCCATCCAACTACCCTCTATCGCAGCTTCTCTCAATGGCAATGTCCCTCCAGATCCCCTCCAGCCCGTCTGACGGTGCTTCCACTTCCTCTACTCATCCTCCCTCTCCATTGACGCCCCCTTCGATCACTGAGTCTTTCCATGATGTTAACGCTGATTCCAACCCCCCTGTCCCTGCTGGAAAGAGAAAGCCTAGCAGAAGGGCAAACACCGCCGAGCGAAGGGCGACCCACAACGCTGTCGAGAGGCAGCGTCGTGAGACCCTCAATAGTCGCTTCTTGGTAAGCATATGCCACAGGTCCCATGTTTACGTGAGTGTGCTCATCGCATCGCTCTAGGATCTCGCCGGTCTTTTGCCAAACCTGTCCCAAATTCGTCGCCCCTCCAAGTCCGCCATAGTCAACTCCTCGATTGCTCACATCCACGCTTCCCGCCGTCATAGGTTTATTGCTGCTCGCGAACTTCGCATGGTCAAGATCGAAGCCGATGTGCTTCGTCGGGAACTGAACGAGTGGCGCGATCGATCTGGCCTTCCACGTCTTGAGGAGCCCGCCCGCAGCGACGGTTTCAACTTGGTGCTCAGTGGCGAGGTTGAGGTTATCGTACCTTCTCAACACGAGGATGAGGATAACATGGAGGACGACGGCGAGGACGACCCCCACTATACACGCTCTTCTGAAGATGTGGAGGAAGTTTCCCGCGCTGCCGCTGTTAACATGATCAAGCCCAGCCAGTCCCCTACTTCTGCTCCCTCGCCCTCTAGCCACCGATTTGCCCACAATGTCCCCCCTCTTCCAGTTCACCAGAACGGTGTCTCCCACACTCATTCCCAACAAGTTCCGGGTGGTCCCCAGCCTCATCCGGCTCTCGCGCAGCTCCTTCACGGGCGCCAGCACCCACACGCCGTCCCACCTCACATCTCCACTGGCGGTCCGATGGTTGCTAGCCACCAGTCCCCGGTCTCTTATGAGAACCCGGCCATGATCTATGATAGCTACCATCCATCTCAGTTCGGTTACAATATTCCCCAGTCCTACACCAACGGACAATTGCCACCTCACATCTTGACTCAGTTGGCCACTGAGATGGAACAAAAGGCCGCTCCGGGGTGGTATAACAACTCTACCGGCCAGTTCACCCCACCGAGCAGCAGCGGCGGACCGAGCCCTGTTGGTACCCCCTTCGGTGGGATTAGTGATGGTCTCTCTGGTGGATACCCTATCCCCCAACACCGTCATTACGTGGAAGGTGGTGTGGTTGGACGCGAGAGGAGCTCCAGCATTGGAAGTCGGAGAAGTCCCGTCGGAAATTACGAGCTCAGTGGTGCGCACATGGAAAATGTCCCGAGATGGCGAGAAGGAATGGTCGGAGCACCAGGACCCAACCCAACTTCTTATTCGTTGCTCATGTGAGTGAATTTGGATGAGTCGACGGTGTTGTGTCTGTATACCCCCATCTCACTGACGGTGATCACCGTCACCACTGCCCGACACGGCGCCGCTACCATGACCGCTCTGCCCCTGTACTTTTATTCTCTGCCGCGACCAACCAGTATGACCACCCTCCCGGAAATTTATCGTTGTCCTGATATCACCCTTCGCTCGTTCTCACGTTTTTATACTTTTAATATCGGTTGGCGCGTCCTCTTTGAATACGAATGTCGCACTCTTCCTCTCGTTATAATTTTTACCCTTCCTCTTGTGTTTGTGCTACTCTGTTCTCAGCTCCTCCAGCTCACGTTGGAATCGGGGACTGTTGGGTTTTACACCCGCTTAGCAGATCGATTGTCTTCACCGTAGTTGGCGTGTCGATGCTGGTTATTTTAGGTCTTCTTTTTGACGACCGTTACACTCATTTCCGTGATTGGTAGCCCACTCTGTTCTCTCTTGTTTTTCTTCACATCTCCTTTTCGGTTTCCCGAACAGCAAAATCGAAATACGTACGTTTGGTGGTGTGCTCTTTCAGGAGCACAAGTTGTGTTAGTCTGTTGTATCGCATAGTTTCCCTCTCTACCTACTACTCTACTCTACTTTCCGTATTTCCCTTTATCGCCTTACGGGCCTCTTCGATATACTACCCCCATAAAAGTGCAGTAGGTAGAATCGTCGGTTTGGTATGCGAATAGACCCCCTCCCGTAACCAGGATGTGGTCTCCAACGTTTGGGTTCCCCGGGGCGATGGGAAAGAGTGTCGATTTGGGGATAAGTGAGATGTCCATTCAATGAACATAATAGGTCCTCGTGGAGTGATGTAGGACTGACCGGGCTTTCCGTTTTGAGGTGATGTGGTGGTGGCCCCCCCTCAGATGATATCGGCGAGATGGTCTACCCAGAAGGAACCAGGGACGGTTTTTTCCTCGAAACGGGAGCGATAAAGTCTCACAATCGACGACGAGGCACTTCTGACCGTCTCGCATATGTCAGGCGGGTGTGAACCTTTTTCTGATCGCGATTTGCGAGGATGAATATAAGGTTTGAGGCCGTGTTACTGCTAGATACGCGACCACTGATTTGTGGTCCAAGGTTTTGGGTATGATATATGACGGGCTGCGTGACGTTGGAGATGTTCGATGGAGACCCCCCATTACGAAACCGGAGGGGGACATATTGACATCAGGAATTCAAGATATATACAAGTGCTGCCATCGAGCGAATTTGATAACGGAGGGCGAGCATCTCTCCCTCCTGATGATGACGGGGTGCGTTGGGAATCTCGTTCCGACCTTTCGTTTGGCCACCGATGTACTTACTGAGACTTCTCAGCTCTAGATCTTTGCGTATCGGTGGGCGAAACTGTGGTCGATGAACGACATCATCGGTTGATGGTGAGCTGAAGCCAACTCAATAGTTGAATTATTGCCGATGCAATCATTGAGCAAACAATCCAGAAGCCAAACGCGCCCCGAGTATTTGCATGTGAGTTGTCAGCACGTCGTCCCGACGCTAAGAATAGCTCTGCCCTCCTGGAACTTTGACGATTTTGGTCTTTCGATTCTACTAGTGTGTATCCTGGCCCAGACTCTCCCTTTTGTCACTTACACTATGCATGACGCATGACGCGTGAGATCAATAGAATTGTCGGACGTTTCTATTCCTTCCACCCACGTTCTTGTTGCCTGGTTTCTGCCTTTCGCACCAAAAATATTCATCAGCTTCGCGAATAGACAGATGGAGTGTGATGACCCCCCGCCTTTGGAGAGGACGTGGAGAAGGAACCTTTTCCGGGGTCGGAAAGCTGAAAGGCGGCCGCCCATGATAACTGGTTATCGAATTCTGAAATTTATCTAGCCGCTCCCCTTTTTTTATCTCTAGTTACTAGAATTTATTATAAGCTACCCGAAAACTATCTCTCTCTCTCTCTCTCCTACGATCGAGGATACTAGTATCTGCCCTTCACCGATTGCCAAGAACCACCGAACGAAGGAACAAAGATCTGAGAACGTCCCTGACATGTCCAACTCAAATCTCAGTAGCAAATTATCGTCCCGAGCGGGAAGCCCTTCTCCTGGAACGCCAAGCTTGCGCGATGTCGTGCGTCATTCATTCCGTGAAGTTACGTCCCTTTCATGTGTTGAGCTTGGCGGGCGGGTTTTATAGGTCATTCATGTCATCGAGACCATGAGGCATGAGAAGGACTCTGAGGCTCATAAGGTGGGTTTTTCATCTTCGCTACCCTAACGATCTTCTTGCGATCTGCACCGCCCGAGGGGGGATCGGCGCCCTCGATCGAATGGACCTCATTGAAACACAAAACCACTCTCTTTTTGACTTGTAGATCTTCCGTGATGCTGCCGGACACCAACCGAGGGGAATCATTCCTCAGATGGTCAACCCCGTACGCCTCGATCCGCTCTCCGTACCCTCATCGCGATCTGAAATACGGCTGTTGTTTTGTAGGATGAAGAGACCGTGCCTGGTATTCTCCATCCTGGAAGTACCGGTGTGATCTACTGCTCGGATCGTGCCATGGCAAATGGGTTCAGTTATGCCAAATCGCATGAGTGGTCGAACCTCGGACAAGGTGCTCCTGAAGTCGGTCCGATCCCTGATGCCCCGGACCGCCCCACGTCGATCCAGATGTCCGAGGACAGTTTGGAGTATGCGCCTACCACCGGTGTAAAAGGTCAGTGACCCAGATTGTTCAATGTCCTAATGTACGCTCATCACTCGTTTGATTTTGTCATATCAGCACTTCGTCAAGCTGTCGCACACCTCTACAATCATACTTATAGGCGCAAGAAGATCAGTCAATACACGTACGAGAACGTTTGCATAGTTCCCGGTGGAAGGGCCGGGTTATCTCGAGTCGCTGCCGTCATTGGAGACGTGTACACGGTACGACGTGTTCCTCAATGCGAGTGTCGTGAATGAATTCGTCGGTAGTCGTACCAAGTCCCGGATTATACTGCCTACGATCAGGTGTTGAGTGCTTTCAAGCGATTGGTGCCCGTTCCCACTGCGTAAGTGACATTCTGTACCGCTGTACTGGCTCTCCGCTCATTTCGACCTTTTGACCTTTTGGTTTGGGTTTCACCCTGCAGTCTAGATTCGGAGGTCCGCCGTTTCCTGTATCAGTGATGCGTTGCTGACGGGGAATTGTTACTGTATAGAATCAGTACAAGCTTGACTTGAAGCAAGTGAAGGTTCGTCTCTTTGCTCTGTCGGGGGTCATATATCATCCGATTTTCTGACCTTTTGTCATTCATCGAACAGAAAGATATCCAAACCCAGGGATTGGCCGTCTTGATCGCTTCGAACCCACGAAACCCCACTGGTCAAGTCATCCAGTCCGTGTACCCGTTCAGCACTCCGGATTCGAGATGTCTGACCTTATGATAGGGGTAAGGATCTTCAAGACCTCGTCACCCTCGGCCGCGAGCAACATACCACTCTGGTTCTCGACGAGGTATAGATTCTCTCCTTGCGTACTATGGATGCCCGTGACTGAAGTACGGTGCTGTTTAGTTCTACTCGTGGTACATCTATCACAAGGACGAAGAGGATATGGGGAAACCGGTCTCGTCCGCTGCGTATGTGGACGACGTTAACTCTGTACGTTTATCGGCTGGCATAGTTACTATCTGACGGCAACTGATCGAACACATCAGGACTCGGTCATTATCATCGACGGTTTGACCAAGGTTCGGCGTTCTCTCGCCCCCCTGAAGCTTAGGGGTATTGAAATACTGTGTTTTAGAACTGGAGGTTACCCGGATGGCGTGTGTGTTGGGTCATCGGGCCCAAGAACTTGATCACTGCACTTTCCCAATCAGGTAGGCCTTCGAGCCGTCGTCGACAACAATGTTACGGGCTCTAATGGTTCTTACTCATAGGTTCTTACCTCGACGGAGGAGCTAATCACCCGTATGTTATTCCAAACCATAATCTTGTTTTCGGAATTGGATCGGTCGATGTGTGTTCGTAGGCTTCAACTTGCCTCTATCCCGTTGTTGGACCCCAAGCATGCTGCTCAAGAGAGGGTGAGCGTTTTTTCTTTCTGTTTAAATGCGAGTGTGTCGCCATTGGTTTCTAACGTGGAACTTTGTTTCGTAGTTGGCTCTGCAGAAGCACTTCAAGGCGAAACGAGATCACGTTCTTGAGCGACTCGAGAAATTAGAGTTGAAAGTAGAGATTCCGCCGGTCAGCACGTTCTATATCTGGTTGAACTTGGATGGTCTCCCACCGCCTTTGAATAACGGTCTCGTACGTCTCATCTCCCACTCCCTTTGATCCCCAAAACTAAAAAAACTGTCACGCCGATTTTTTATTTTTTTATTTTTCTTTCCTTTCGCGAAATGCTCGAAAGACCTTCTTCGAAGAGCTCCTGAAAGAGAGAACGATCGTAATCCCGGGAATCTTCTTCGACATCAACCCCTCTCACCGTCGAAACCTCTTCAACTCTCCTTGCCACCACTTCGTCAGGCTCTCGTTCGGTCCTCCTCTCGAAGATTTGGATAAGGGATTGGACGCTATCGGGAGGTTGTTGAGGAGGGCTAAGAAGGAGGGAGTTCGAGGGTTTGGGCATGGGTATAAGAAGAGCCTTGATGGGATGTTGACAGATACCATCTGACGCACCTGAGGCTCGGAAGAGGGGAAGACGGCGGTTGACGGCGACTATCCGGATGACCCCCCGTGGATATGCGGAGTGGTAAGTATGAACTTGAACGAAATTGAAAGTCCCGATGTGCGTAGGGTCGTGTATTATTATTTTTTTGTAACGTGCTCTAGTAGATGTCTCGGAAAGCAAGTAACATATCATTTCGAATCGGGACTACAAAGTCTGCTGTGGTTATCGAGTAAATTTGATAACAGAAGGCGCGAATCTCTCCCTCCTGATGCCATGACGAGGTGCATTGGAAGATAGGTGAATTCTGTTCCAATACTTAGCGGCTTTCGCTTGGTCACCGATGTACTTACTGACTTCTCAGATCTCAGCTCTAGACCTCTACATATTGCTGGGCGAAACTATGGCCGACAAACAACATCTGCATCATCGGTTCATGATCTTTGGATTATGGTGACAGGGAGCTGGAATCTCGGGAAGTGCCATCTCGATTAGACCGGAGCTTACTCGGATTCCCGATGCAATCATGAGCAAACAGAAGCAAAACGCGCCCCGAGTGTTTGTATGTGAGTTGTCAGTACGTCGTCCTGACGCTAAGAATCCGCCCTCACCTAGAACTTTGACGATTTTGGCGTTCCGATTCTGTGCATACCGCACTGGTCCAGATCTGTATATGCAAGCAAAGGATGGGCACGGAGCTAGCTCATTATTGGCCCACGCCCCCGCTCATCATATCTGCGACGTTGAGTGTCCCCATTTGCCGGAGCCTCGAGGGGCCAACCGAAAGCGGCAGCTCGCCTCCTGATCAGCGACGCCAGCTGTAACTGTATCAGGGGATCAAGTTCACACTCATAAATAGTGTTTCAACTCCAACGACCACTGGCAGCAGTTCTACGAGCGTTGGCGCGATAGCTCCACCAGTTCCGAGTTACACAACGCGTTCCCCTACGTGTTAAAGCTTGGGGTAGACCCGGAGGGCGATTCTCTCCCACCCTTTCATGACGGAGACACATCAGAAAACCGGATTCTCGTCACCAAGTCATACGACAACATGTTTTATCGCCTATTATGGCTCCGCCAGCGCGATAAGAGAGACACCAAAGGAGCTGTGGTCACTGGACAGCCTGGTGTCGGTGCGTCTATATGACCACATCCCCATCCCGTGCGACAGCTCACAGGTATAACCATTCTCCAGGAAAAAACCTTCCTCAAGTTCATGCTCACGCGGCTGATTTCAGCCGACCAAGTCGTACTCCTGTGTAACTCCCTTAACACCTACCTTTTCTACCGAGGCCAAGTGCACAGGCGATTGACGCAGTCCGGCTTCGAGAATCTTCCTAAACGCAGGGGGATGTTGTATTGTCCCGTATGGAGGTTTGTCGATGTGAACTTCGAGGACCGAGGACCACCCTTCACATCTAGTTCAAATGTCTGGCCGATCTAGGCGTCTTCTCCAAAGTCGTGGCTGAAACAATACCAGGCTGCTGAGTTGGGGATGCCTCTATGGAATAAGAGGAGTTGATGGCAGGGTACGTCTTTAGCTTGTTCTCCCTTTCTGCCATTGATCCCGGCCATGTCGTTCGATAGAGGTTTGTTGCTGAATCCTGCTCCTTGGTGGGTCGACGCTCCCTACTACCGACGAAGGGACGATCGATGCTGTGCTGGGGGTTCTCCGAATGGAGAGGGAGAAGGAGAAGGTGGTGGAGGCGGAGAAGAACGAGGATTGCGATGAGATGTGCGACGGCATCAGTGCATCGGCCACAGATCAGGACGAAGGCGCGGTCGACGAAGCAGGCCAGCCGCAGGTCCCGATGGGCAAGGTGGACAATGCGCTCAAGACCCTGGTATACAATGCGACCGAAGAGTTCGGCTTTTCCCCTCGTGACGTTTATAACGGCGTCCTCAGACTTTCTCAGACGAGGGAGGACCACGCCGCTGCGGTGAAGAACTTCGATTATGCCGAGCTACGAAAAATCGAGGGAACATTCTCTATGCAGCATGGACTCGCTTCCGAGCACTCTCGTGTGGTCGTTGTGTTCCCCCCGCCCACCGAAATGTCTCGACTTCGATCGTTGGGGAATCGACTTCAAATCCATTCGGATCAGGGAGAAAATTATGGAATCGGTGCGATTGCAGGAGGACGAGCACCTTCGGAAGTTGTACGAGTACTTCCACTTGGTAGAAAGCTCTAATTTGGCAGGATGGGTCTTTGAGGTGATCGTCCATCGGGTGCTCACTGATGGCTGGCGATCAGGACCCACGCCGCAGCCTATTCGCATGGCTTCCAACGGTCGTGTTCCTCCTGTCTTCTCCATAGATCCCTCTTCCTCTACCCCTGATACCTCGCTGTCTTTCGAGTTATTACGCGCCGGCACCAGGACTGTCACGCGAGTCAGCCTCACCGACCGCCAGCCTGGTGATGTGACGCTTGACAACAACAAATACTATATCCCAACCGCGGTCAATGACCCCCTCTTTGACTCGTTTACCATCATTCTCGACCCACATACCGTCGTAATCTCAGTTTTCCAGAATGCACAAAGGATCGGCTGAGGGCTACCCCCACATCCGCATCACGCGCCGTGTACGCGAGCTTCTCAAGGGGACGGACTCCAATGCCACAGTCGAAGTCGCGTACTTTCTAATCTGCCCTGAAGATGAATTTCGGTACGAGTGGCGGATGCCCGTCGGCTAGGAGTCCACCGAAATCCTCGACCATCGCGAGGATGGTTTCTGTATACGCGTTCCCGTCCCGGGACATCGCAGTACGTCGCGTCTATTCATTCCCAGTTTTGTGACCAGGCTGATTCGTGGCCAGATATAGATTTTTACTAGGGGTCGACGGTACTTGTCGTATGCTCTTCTTCCTGTGTATCCTCCCCCTTTTCTGGTCACTTTCATAATCACACTATGTATGACGCGTGAGATCAAAAGAATTCCCGGGGCTTTTGCTCCTTCCACCTACTTTCTTGTTGCCTGGTTTATGCCTTTCGTCCAAAAATATTCACCAGCTTCGAAAGCAGGCAGATAAGATGCGATGAACTCGCCTTTGGAGAGGCCGTGGAGAACGAACCTCTTCTAGGGCCGGAAATTCAAAGGCGGCCTGCCCATTGAACTTGTCGAATTCCAAAATTCATCTAATCGTCCTCTTTTTCTCTTATTCCTAGAGTTTATAAGCTCTTTTCCTCCATACGCCGAATCTCCTATGATCGAGGATGCTAGTACCTACCCTTCACCCATTGCCAAGAACCACCGAACGAAGGAACAACGATCTGAGAAGATCCCTGACATGTCCAACTCAAATTCCAGTAGCACATTCTCGTCCCGAGCGGGAAGCCCTTCTCCTGGAACGCCAAGCTTGCGCGATGTCGTGCGTCATTCATTCCGCGAAGTTACGTCCCTTTCATGTGTTGAGCTTGGCGGGCGGGTTTTGTAGTTCCTTGATGCCACCGAGACCATGAGGCATGAGAGGGACTCTGAACCTTACAGGGTGAATTTTCATCTTCGCTACCCTAACGATCTTCTTGCGATCTGGGGATCGGTGCCCTCGATTGAATGGGTCTCATCGAAACACAAAACCACTCTCTTTTTGACTTGTAGATCTTCCGTGATGCTCCCGGACACCAACCGAAGGGAATCATTCCTCAGATAATCAATCCCGTACGTCTCGATTCGTTCTTCATACCCTCATCACGACCTGAAATGCGATCGTTACTCTACAGGGTGAAGAGATTGTGCCCGGCATGATCCGTCCTGGAAGTACTGGCATGAGGTACTGCTTGGATCGTGCCACGGCGAATGGATTCAGTTACGCCAAATCGCACGAGTGGTCGAACCTCGGACAGGGTGCTCCTGAAGTCGGTCCAATCCCTGGTTCCCCGGTTCGTCCCACATCGATCCAGATGCCCGAGGATAGTTTGGAGTATGCGCCTACCGCCGGTGTAAAAAGTCGGTGTCAATATTCTAACGTACGCTCATCGCCCGTCTGATGCCGTCATATCAGCACTTCGTCAAGCTGTCGCAAACCTCTACAATCACACTTACAGGCGCGGAAAGATCAGCCAATACACGTACGAAAATGTTTGTATAGTTCCAAGTGGAGGGGCTGGGTTGTCTCGGGTCGCTGCCGACATCGGAGACGTGTACGCAGTATGAAGCATTCATCTCTGCTTGTGTCGTGAAATGAATTCCTCCGAGGCAGTCGTACCAGGTTCCGGATTATATTGCCTACGATCGGGTCTTCGACCGATCCGTGCCCACTGCGTAAGTGACCTTCTGTACCGCTGCACTACCCTCCCCGCTCATTCCAACCTTTGCAGTCTAGGACCAGAGGTCCGCTGTTTCCTGTACCAGTAATGTATCCCTGACGGGAAATTACTGCTTTATAGAATATGTACAACCTTGACTTGAAGCAAATGAAGGTTCGTCTTTTTGCCCTGTTGG
>Ga0307512_10007037_pt1 | contig 11220 bp, 13 predicted proteins | sample 14_EM_MG_FD_200267 | JGI IMG/M metagenome (GOLD analysis project Ga0307512, IMG submission 200267) | Populus trichocarpa ectomycorrhiza microbial communities from riparian zone in the Pacific Northwest, United States - 14_EM | ecosystem: Host-associated > Plants > Roots > Unclassified | place... | reverse complement strand
GACTGATCGCAAAGTTGGATGAGCATAGATGAGAGTAACGGACGCAGGTCCTTCTTTTGATCGTCCTTGAAGTCACAATAAAAAAAAGCAAGGGACGCCAGACCAGCTCTCCTCATCGAGACGATTTCCTGGATAATTGTAGAACTGGCAGATGTCATCAGTCCTTTTCAACATCAAGATGGATAGCTTAGCCGTACCAAAGGACGGTTTTGCCTGAGCCCGCTGTAAAGAAGGTCTCAGTCTCATCGAATGCGTATGGGTGTCGTGTGAGATACTGACGTTTGCCATGAATCCATAAAATGGGACTTGAATCGGACAAAATCCATTCGGCATAGGTCTTTCCTTGAATGAACCACTCTGCCGTTCCACTGTGGTGAAGCTCCCTTGCGGCGTTATGGTTTTTCCAGGGGTCTGGGGGAGAGAGCCAATCTCTAACGTCGTCCTGTACCTGGTCACCTGGGAGATAGCCTCAGTATTCCCAGTCAGCAATATAAAGAGATAACCAACGCTTCGACTTGTTCCTCTCGCCCACGGTTTGCTGCAAGATTTCTAACGCCAAGTCAGAGATAGTCCCCAGGTTATGCTTGACAGGAGCGCCTACGTAAGGTCTGCCGGATACCGTCCGTAGATAACTTGCCATCTAGAAGAGAGTATTACGCTAGATGAGAAACAGGTACAGCGGGCGTGCTCACCGTCCATGAGTACCCTCATATTCTGAACTAGATCACAGACAACCGCGAGGGTCTGCGCCGAGGTCGCACGAGCCTCGTCCAGGGTAAGTCGATCTAGCCTCCGGAGCACGACTTCGACGTCATTTTCTCCAAAAATCTTCTTTACGAATTTGACTTGTGTCGGGTTTGGGTCAAGTTGCGGCGGCCCAGGAAAGGGCCGGGGGACTCACCTGGTCGTTTCTGCGCCATCTGTTTGGTCACCACGCCGAGGGTGGAGAGTAGTTCCACCATTATTTTGACAAGGATCTCCGCCATGGCCGGCGTAGGGGGGAGTTTTGTGTAAATGTCAAGGCGTTTCAGGAAGTGTTCGATGGACTCGAGCAGGTCGACGAGCATATCGTAGCTCGCATCAATGTCCTTGACAGCCTGATTTCGCGTAGATAGATATCACCGGGATACGTGCATGAGAGTTGAGGCGGTCACTCACACCAAGTAAGACAGCGAAGCCGGCGAACACCGCCCTCGCGGGAGGGAATGGCTACAAAATGGCGTGTCAGGGACCAGGAACATTCAGGGCGGCTATCGGGCATACCAGACCGATAGCCTCTCCGAGAAGTGTGCTATCGGAAAGCGAATGCAGGACGTGGACTGCGCATTTGAGTGGCTTCATAACCTTGCCATCGTCCTTTCCTCTGAACTTGAGAAAGGCCTGAGCTTGTTCTTGGAGGACGGCAGTGATGGACTCGACAGTGTCGCATTTTATCAGTCTCCCATAGAGGGGATGGTCGACCAACACCGTCCCTGTCTGCTTCCTGTAGTCGTCCAAGGCTGACTCGAAGAGGACTCGAAAATGAGATGTCCCAGACTGATCGCTCATATCATGAACCAAAGAACTATGAGCAGGAAACGAGGGATCCGCTGGGATGATAGTTAGACAGTGGGATGTGGTGGTAGAGGGTTAGAAGGGCATAAGGACTGACTAGCTGATATTAGGACATGGGACATGGCCGCATGCGGGTTTTTCTTCGCAAAACAAATTGGTTCCAAAATCTCAGATCAGGACCCATGTTTCAGCTCGGCGCGGCAACTTCCCACCATTATGCTCTTACCGTACGGGGTCAAATTGAATCCTAAAACGAGTCATGTCAGAGAGCCACGGAGTGCTCCAGGCCCCACAAATCGATGCACAAGGAGGCTCGATTGAGGTAACCTGGCCATTTTGTGACATAGTGTCCATCACGTGCATGTTCTGCCGTCGAGCGGTGTCAGGCACACGCGAGTCAGATACGATAGGTACGAACACGGTCCTGTACTACTGTACACCGGAAAAATGGCCGTAGATACTGTAACTATAATGATGTTTCTCAAGAGCGGGATCCCTGAGCTTCTCCGGCGGTTCGTTGGTAAGCATCAATATATCTATTACCATCGCAACTGCTGTCAATGTCGTGTAGTGTCCGGAAAAAAGAGGCGCACAAATATCATATGTAATATAGCACGGCGACTCACGAGCTTCCTTATGGATCCACACACCCACATCCAGTCTTTGGAACCCCATTAGAAAGAATGACGTCCAACCGGAGTTAGATCCTCCTTCGAAGAACTTGTCGTGGATCACATTCTTACGCTGGCATGCATGTGCCAGTGAGAGGGGTCATTCAACGGTAGCCTGGCTTGAACATTGAGAGTAAGAGCCCATGCACGACACGGAGACTGAGGTGGGAGTGGAGGGCGATTACGCGCTAAACTTGCATTCAAGTTGTCTTCCCCTGGCATGACGATGCTCCAGCATGGACGATAACGCGGCGGCCGTGTCCCACCGGGCCAACAACGAAGAGGCAAAATGAAAGGAAGGAATCGGGGTGCTGCGGAGTCACTGAAAGGGATGGTGATAATGATCATGGTGATGTGCGTGATGGCGAGGCGCCAAGCACTTGTCAAGCCAACCGTAGAGCGATGGCTAGCTTGATGGCTAGTGTAGTAAGTCAACCGTGTTCAGTCAGTTGAAACTCGTTCCACTGGTTACTCTCATGAGCAGGACGTGCTATTACTAGCGAAGGGATCATACAGGAGCATGTGAAGATGGAGACCAGAGCACAGAGGCCCCAGGGGCGATGGCGTGCTGTACTCATTCCCCCGGACACCAGTCGACTATACCTTTTTCGGGGTCCTAAACTCCCAATGGCGCGCGGCCGACAGATTCAATGAACAATGAACATTTTCAGGAGCCCGAGTTAACCAAAAGCCAAACAAAAAAGTACCACCGCGCCGACGACATCTCATTACCTCTGCCGTCTGACTGACACGGGCAAGCACGCATCCTGTGCAAGCCATCAATTTTCGCTGAACGGTCATCTAATCGTACCGTGACGTCGGTCATCGACCAAGACACGAGCACAGAATTGCCTCGCGTCCAAAACTCCCTGTCGAAAGTACACTAGCTTGGTCATACCTAGCTGTCCTCCATCACGATACTTACGTATGAGTCAGGTATCAGGTAATCAGTCTCTTTCGCAAATTGAAGTTTGGAGACGAATGGGCCCTTTGTCTTGTCCACGGGAATTATGAGTTGATGGTGCCACCGTGATGTGATGACCCTCAAAAGTGCTGCGAGGACAAACGCGGGGGCACAAAGAGCTAGATTATGGTCATTGGCCACGCGCAAAGAAGAGGAACGTGTCCAGTAAGAGGGAAATCCTGTCGCCTTGTACTAGACGTGTTGAGGCGTTGCCCCGGCACTGGTCATGATATGAGACACGCCAACATCACGCGTGAGAATGTGCCATGGGAAGAAGCTGAGCGCTGATGAGTAGTGAACAAGTCGGGGAAGCCAACTGCGGCTGGCACTGCATTGGCCGGGCAGGCGTAAAGCGGCGGAGAGGCAGGTCAACCCATCGAGCCATTCGAGTAAGCCAGACCGCACGTAAGTAGTGTTGCCGGGGTCCGGCTGCATGTCGCACGCGACGGAATCAAGGCAGATGCGGACGCCAGGGACCGTGCATGCTATGCGGTGGACCCTGTCGTAGTGGTCCATGCGGTGGGGACCGTGCATGCAAGGTGGTGGATCCTCGACTTTGACTTGATGGACTGCGTCGAGTTCCACATCGGGTCGAGTTGCATGGTGAAGGGGCGTTCGCGCTGCAGACGGCGAGAGGGGCCGGGAACGACGCCGAAGCCTTCTCGGGGAGATAGAGGGGGGTTCAGTGCGCGCTGTGTGGCGGGGGACGAGGGGTGATCCTGCTGCGATGCGGGCGCACCCGTGGTCGTGTTCGTGCCAGAGAGGTGAGAAAAAGGCTTCGGAACGCGAAATGTCACGTGAACGTTCAGGTGCATCCAGTTCGGGCGGTCCTTCTTCTCAGAACATCGCTCCGTGTATCGATGCATCAGTCGGCCGATATTTTTTTTTTACCACGTTTGATGCGGGTTGCTATGATCTCACCTTCTGCGAGTACTGTATACTCCTGTGCGTCGATAGCGTTCATTGTATCAGCCCAGCCAGTTCATGCACGTATCGTGCCTCGCCGGCCTCTGCCTTTCCGTTTGTGGGAGAAGGTCGCCCTGGCGTTATCGTAAACATTTGCTATATCGGGAGCAGCTCTCTGTGAGGGGAAAATAACACGTCCAGCGCATACAGCAAACGTCTTCTACTCGTCTTCGTGTCATGCACAAGCCCCTACCTACCCTGGGCTACTGGTAGGTAAACGTCTGATCACCGAATTGTTGTCGATGTTGCTAGGCTGGGCCATTGAGTAGATGATCCCTCGTTCCCGCCTCAACGCCCTTGGAGAAGAAATTAAGACCGATTGAGCCCTCTGAATTTCTGATGGGGTTTCAAAGACCGGATGTGGTGTAGGGAATACTTATGGAACCTGATATATAGGCCTGATAAATCGCGCGGTGCCGTACTGGTCCGTATGACATGATATTGCCACTTTCTTCCAAATACCACACGGCCTGGACCATTTATGACACCGTTGCGATGGGAATAGATATGTTGACCCTATCAACGAAACGCTGGAGAAGCTCTAGAATGCCGCCCTTGGGAAAAGACTACACCACCGCGTCCATTTTTTCCTTATGTGAATGTCACTGTTGGTGTAGTTCGCCCTCATCCAGTAGGCAAGAACAGAACAAGGCCCAATCGAGGGCCATATCATATGACCTTCGAGTATCTGAACACTGGTAAACAGGTGAGGCTGGTCTCTATCGTATACAAGGCCACAATAAAATCACGCAGTCCTTGCTTCGCCCCGCGCTCAAGGAGACATGTAGGGTAGTGTGGTTTACTTAGTGGACGTCCAAATCAGGGGATAACACGTACCGTACCCCGCGGTGTAAGTTACCCCGCCCGCGTTGCCAATCAAATTTAATCAAAGTTCATTACCAATTCATGACACGTGATCGACTGTTGACGCATATTGACGTGGCGACGGGCCATTCTATCACAGACGACAGTGACTGGCAGGTGCTGTATGGTACCTTGATCGGAACTCCTTCCGCGTCTTACTAAACGGTTCGTGGAAGCCTAGATCACACCGAGTCGACGGCTCTTTTGACGTGATTCATTCTAGGACCAATTTGAGGTTATTTTACCCCGGAAGAGCACAATGCTTGGGAGTTGCTGCGACGAGCCGAAGCGTAGATGGTATACCTTGATCTGAGATTCCGGAAGCACTTTCCGGAGAAAAAAACTCGGGGTCTCTTCATGCGGCAAGGTTTCAATATCAGCCAGGAAGCCTTGATGCCCGTCTAAACCTCTCCCACCACATCCCACTGTGTAGCTATCACCCCGACGAACTCCCCTTTCCTCCTCATATTCCCTCTATTCGTGATATGGGTGATCAGTCTGGGGCATCTCATTTTCGATTGCTCTTCGAGACTGCCTTGGAGGAATACAGCAAGCAGACAGGGACAAAGTTGGTCGACCATCCTCTCTTTGCGAGACTGGAAAAATGCGACACTGTCGACTCCATCACTGCCGTCCTCCAAGAACAAGTCCAAGCGTTCCTCAAATTCCGAGGAAAGGATGGCAAGGTCATGAAGTCACTCAAGTGTGCGGTCCATGTCCTGCATTCGCTTTCCGATAGCACGTTTCTCGGAGAGGCTATCGGTCTGGTATGCCCGAAGGTGTTCATGAGTTGTGCCTAGCCCCCTGACATTTCATTGCAGCCATTCCCTCCCGCGAGGGCTGTATTCGCGGGCTTCGCTATCCTATTTGGTGTGAGTGGCCGTCTCAACTCTCATGCGTGTATTCTGGGGATACCTATCTACGCGAAATCAGACTGTCAAGGATATTGAAGCAAGCTACAATATGCTCGTCCACCTACTCGAATCTATCGAGAACTTCCTAAACCGTCTCGGTATATACATAAATATTCCCCGTACACCAGCCATGACAGAGATCCTTATCAAAATAATGGTGGAACTACTCTCCACCCTTGGCCTGGTGACCAAACAGATCAAGCGGAAACGACTTAGTGAGACCCCTCCCTTTCTTTAACCGTCACTTGACTGAAAACGTCCCAAAGTCAAATTTATGAAGAAACTTTCCAGGGAGAATAAGGTCCAAGCCGCGCTTCAGCGGCTGGACCGACTTACCAAGGACGAAGGTCTTGCGACCATGGCGCAGACCTTCTCGGTTGTCTGTAGTTTAGACCAGAATATGAAGGCAGTCATGGACGGTGAGCAAGCCTTTCCTGTATCCGTTTCTCATTCTGAGCTGGACTTCCTTTTAGATGGCAAGTTACCTGCGGACCCAATCCTGGAGACTTTACGTACGCTTTCCAGACAAGAACAGGCTAGCGCTTTGTCTGACACAGCGTCAGAAGTCATGCAGGAGAACGCGAGCGAAACTTCGGAGTTAAAGCGCAAGTTATTTCCTTATATTACTGACCGGGAATACTGAGGTTGTCCCTCAGGTGACCAGGTGCAGCGCGATGTCCGGATTTGGCTCTCTCCTCCAGACCCCTGGGACAATCACAACAAAGCGCGGGGCCTCCACCACGGCGGAACGGCGGAGTGGTTCATTAGAGGAGAGACTTACGCCGAATGGACTTCGTCTAACGCAAATCCCGTGTTATGGATTCACGGCAAACGTTAGTATCTCTCGCGAGATCCATCCGCATTCATTGGGACTTACGGGATGTATATTTTCGCAGCGGGCTCAGGGAAGACGATCTTTTGGTACGTTTAATCGTCCAATTTTCTTGTCGCAAAGGACTGATGATATCGGGCTAGTTCCACAATTGTCCAGGAAATCGAAACAATGAGGGCAGATGGACTGGCATCCCTTGCCTTTTTTTATTGCGACCACAAGGACGACCAAAAGAACGACCGGCTCCCGTTGCTCTCGTCTCTGCTTGCTCAACTTTGCGATCAGTCCGACGCATACTGCGAAGCTCTTTCCAAACTCTATGCGGAGCATGACGGTGGTTCTCAGGACCCGAGTGATGACGCACTTACTCGCTGCTTGATGTCGATGCTCGCACTCCCAGGACAAGCCCCTGTTTATATCGTGATCGATGCTCTGGACGAGTGTCCCAACACGGACGACATGCCATCACCCCGCGACAAAGTTCTCAAACTCGTGAAGGAACTTGTCGAGTTACAGGTTCCTAATCTGCGCATCTGCGTCACCAGCCGACCCGAGGCCGACATCCTCCCTGTCGTCGACTCTTTTCCCCTCGATTCCATCTCTTTACATGACGAAAACGGACAAATGCAGGACATTGTTGACTACATCAAATCCGTAATCGATAAGGACCACATAATGGGAAAGTGGGGACCAGAGGTCAAAGACCTGGTGATCGAGGTGCTCACGAGGAAAGCTGACCGAATGTAAGGATTCTTTGTCACGAATTCCCTTAATCACTGACTCATGAGTGAGAAATGTAGGTTCAGATGGGTTCATTCTCAGATGGTCGACCTCCGGAATTGCCGTCCTGAGCGTATTCGGCGGGCCCTGGATAGATTATCAGCAACCCTAGATGACGCGCGGCAAAGAGGCCGGTGAACAAAACTGGGAGTTTTCGCACACTGACTCTTCCAATGCGGTACTTCTCCCGTTTTGATTTCAACGCAGAAGAAAGCGATTCCCACCTTCCTCCCCGCGTTGTCCCCATGCTCCAGCATGCTTCCCGTCGTCTTCGACTTGGTTAATACCTCGTGATCCAGTTTTCTCATTTTTTTCGATAAAAGAGTACATGATGTCGGCGCGCCTCACCAAAGCGATGGACGGCGCTTCCATGGCCGACGCTCATACAGTAATACAATCGTCGCGCGAGCCTGTCTTGGCTGTCTACTACACCCAGGCGAAAACTCGAGACGTTTCCTCAGGCACAGCATGCCCCCCGAAACTTGATAGAGCCTGCCGATCCGAGGACGTGGAACGAACGATGCAAGAGCGCTTGAAACGCCTCTTTGCTGAGATGAAAACGATACACTTTACCGTGCCTGTCTGGGTCTGAATATAGGACCTGAAAGCCCCTTAACATTGGACTAAGAAACCCCTTGCAATACAGTACGGCTCTATCCCCCGCGACTGTAGTGCAGGTCCAAGGCCCGGGTTCTCTTCAGGCGGACTGCCACTACGTTAGGCGTCAATCATGAAGAGACGTCTGGGCGATCCTGGTGTGTTCCTCGAGCATGGCGCAGATACGAAAGCCCCAGGACACACGACAGTCGCCTTCTTGAACATCGTGGATCTGGATCGGATGTAGACGCTCGAGACAGCAAAGGTCAGATTCCCTTGCACCTATCGCGTCGGGCGAGACATCTCAAACTTGGGCAGTTGCTGCTTTATTGCTTCAGTGCGGCTTAGACGTTCAAGTATGGAATGACGAGGGTCGCATACCATTCCGGATGGGCGCGAGGGTGGGACAGGTACTGGGCGCATGGAAGGCAGGAGGGGTACATGCCAAGCTGCGACTCGGGATTCGGACCTGCCAAGGGACTCGCCTTGTAAGAAGGTTGTTGATAGATGTCACTTTCATATCCGGGCTTTGACTAGATTGGATAACGCATTTCAATGCAGAATAGCTATCAACTCAGCACCGTAGTTCTGTTCGCAGCCAAAGCACACAAGAAAATAATCACTCGAAATGCTACTCTCAGGCAGTCAGGCCTAGTCAGGCTCAAATCATGAGGATCACCATTAACCGCACTCGGTCAGTTTAGAACTGGACCCATCTCTCACGCTGGTGACAGCTGTGGGCATGAAAATCCACTGACATCGAAAGCAGGCACAAAGGGACATGCTGTAACCGCTAGTGCCCATTTCCGAGTCTTTCTCGGGGTTCCCAGACTCCAGCCACCCAATCACGTGCAACATGACTGGGGTTGACAGGATCGACAATGTTGATCTGCTTGGTTATATTTACATTTACAGGTATCATAACTTACCCGCGACAGTTTTTTTTGGCGACACGCCACTCCCTCCTCGTAGATTGACCCTGCCTCAGGTACAGTGCTAGGGTGCCTCTTCTCAAGTGTCACCGTAATTCGGTTCGTGCCTTTGGTCCTGGGTCTGTTTGCCACTGAGCCGTTACTCAGAACAGAACTTCCCGTGACTGAGCAACTCAGCTATCCCAACAATAGTTCCGGTGGACGCTCATCGATCCTACGACCGTAAGCTCGCTTTGGGACCCTGCTGTGAAAACGCCAGTGAGTCCTTGGTTCCCTTTGTCCTTCCTCGTCCACATCACTCCAACACGGAGCCCAACTGTCGTATCCATCTGCCGAGTATCTCGCCGGGACAAGCTAGGAAATGCGGATGCGGGATCCTCCCAGGCCCCTCCAAAACGTAAGTTTGTCAATAATCAATCACGCATGCTATACGCTTGATGACGCCCTCCAAAAGCTCAAGTAACGACCAAGATGACACGGCCAAGATGCCACTTTGGATTGGCACGCCACCATAATCACGTGGACAAGAAAAGTCTGACTTCCGTGCGTGCGCCCGTCTGGATATATGCATGAATTCGGTATCTTAGGGTGTTCTTTAATCACAGCGCAGATGCCAATCGGAGCCCAGGAAGGGAAAGGAGGGACAATTACCAGCGCCCAGGCCTCGTTTACACGTCGCCATCGGGACAATACAGGTATGGTGGAGGCCTTAGCTTGGTTCTTCTTTCATGAGGCACGATTTGAAGGGCCGGCGTGACTGCGATGCAAATGAGTCGCGGTCGAGGCGATCATGTTCAGATCTCGTCCCGCGTGCGTCAATTTCTGAGGAAGTGAGGGAACTTACACAGTCGAGAAGGACCCGTGCGACTTCCATACTTGAAATCGCACGAGTCCTTCTCGATTATGTGGCCGGCCCGTCATGGTACGTATCAAGACCAGAGCTGTTCTTCACTACCTGCGTAATATGACAAGACGACGATGACCAAGGAAGATTAAGACATCAGATTAGTCTATCCACTCCTATTAGCCATGGCATAAACACAGGTCCAAAATCAAAATATAAAGAGGCATATCGGGGTGTTGAAGTAAGGCTGTTTGTACTGTTGGCCCTATCGGAAATGTTTCCCAATACCCGTGGTTCCTATATTCTTCCTCGCGATGTTGCCGAGTACTGCCGTGGGCCGTCGGGTATAACCACATACTGTACCTGTGGTATACCCATGTCAAACACCAGAGATCTTAACTGCTTTTGTATTGCTCTCTCTCATGCTCACGGACACTTGTTGTTATATCTTGACGCATTCCTTCAAACAGCCCTTCATAGTAATTCTACATATAAATAGTCTACTGTAAATGCTGGAATAGCACTGCAAACTTTTGCTTCATAAACAACTTTGACTCCAAAGGTTCCACAATTGTGTGGAATCCACGTAGTTTAGAGCATGGGATGGAGAAGACATCATAAACCTATCTGATAAGATGAGACCCCCAAACCAGAATCATGATATCGGCCCATGTGCTCCGATTCGACGGGAAAAGAAGAAAGAAAATAGGTAGGTGGCGCGCGTGCGGTGCTCACATCAACTTGATACACCGCCGTGGGCTTTGTTGGAGTCCGATCAGGCGGCAACCCGATACAAGGATCGGTACTCACACATCAGCACACAAGCGTTAGTACATGCGCGCATTGGTGTGGCGTCCCCACCGATGATTTGGGCTTCGTGTTGTGATCGTTGAAAACTGAATCGATTGACGAAATGGGGTGGGTCGGAGAAGATTACAGTATGCAGTAGACCTGAATGGGCTTAATGCGGTCCCAGAACCCATGCCACCGCCTCTGCAGGACAGTGTAGCCGCCACAGCCACAACCAGTCTTGATGCATGATGGCTGGCAAGTAGCACGGTGAACTCGGGAGGGTTCTTAAATCCGCGGACTCACACTCACGTACTCAAAGTTATTACTGTGATTGACGACAGATGGATTAACGAAACGAGTGACAAACAACAACCAAGGAAAATTAATTTTCGAATACCTTTAGTAGCCACATTGACTCCGCCAGTACAAAATGTTTGATAAACAAGGGAGGCCCGCTTATCAGCATGGTGCCGGCATGGGTGGAGCTCGCGGTACAAATGGCAAGCAGAG
>Ga0307512_10007036_pt1 | contig 11221 bp, 7 predicted proteins | sample 14_EM_MG_FD_200267 | JGI IMG/M metagenome (GOLD analysis project Ga0307512, IMG submission 200267) | Populus trichocarpa ectomycorrhiza microbial communities from riparian zone in the Pacific Northwest, United States - 14_EM | ecosystem: Host-associated > Plants > Roots > Unclassified | place... | reverse complement strand
AGCCGGGTGAGGAGCTGGTCCGGGTCGAGCAGGCGATTCTCCGGGGAGACACCGAGATCGCGCTCGGACCGACCCCGAACGTCGCGTCAGCACCGGCGGCGCCGGCCGTTCCCCGCCTGCTCCCGCCGGACATCGGCGACTTCGTCGGCCGCGCCGGGCTGGTCGAGCGCCTGCGCCAGGTGCTGACCGGGCCGCGCACCGACGCCCACACGGTCCGCCTCGCGGCCGTCCACGGCAGACCGTGGCTGGGCAAGACCAGCTTCGTCGTCCATGTCGCGCACCTGGTCGCCGGCGAGTTCCCGGACGGTCAGCTGTTCGTGAGTCTCGGCGGCAGCGGCCGGGCGCTGGAGCCACACGAGGTGCTCGGGCGTTTTCTCGGCGCGCTCGGCGTCGCGGCCTCCGCCATTCCGGACACCACCGACGAACGTGTCGAGACCTACCGCAACCTCGTGGGCAACCGCCGGATGCTCGTGGTGCTCGACGACGCGGCGAGCGAGCGGCAGGTGCGCCCCCTGCTGCCGGGGAATCCGCGCTGCGCCGTCGTCGTCACCAGCCGGGTCAGGCCAACCGACCTGCCGGGTGCGACCCTGGTCGGGGTGGGTTCGATGAGCCTGGCGGACTCCGTTGAGCTGCTGACGAAAGTCCTCGGACCGGATCGGGTCCGGGAACAGTCCGGCGAGCTCACCCGGCTCGCCGAGCTGTGTGCCGGGGAGCCGCTGGTGCTCCGCCTCGCCGCCGCTCGCCTCGCCGCCAGGCCGCACTGGCCGGTCGGCCGGCTGGTCGGGCGGATGGCGGAGGAGGGCCGCCGGCTGACGGAGCTGTCACACGGCGGGCTGGACCTGACCGTCACGATCCGGCAGGCCTACGACCGGCTCGGCGGGCAGGCTCAGCGGCTGCTGCGCCGGGTGAGCCTGCTGAGCACCCAGGGCTTCGCAGGCTGGGTGTGCGCGCCGATGCTCGCCGTGGCGGAGGACGACGCCGACGACGCGCTGGCCGAGCTGGTGAACGCCGGGCTGCTCGACGTCGAGCGGGACGCGGACGGGCAGGTGCGGTTCCACCTGCGGGGCATGCTCCGGACGTTCGCGCGCGCACGGCTCGCCGAGGACGCACGTGTCTAGCCGCGCCGATGTCGCGACCTTCGTCATGCCGTACTACGGCGACGGAACGGCGTCCTACCGGTACCTGCTCGAGGCGGTCGGCAGCCTGCACGAGCAGACCGACCAGCGATGGCGTCTGGTGATCATCGACGACGGCTCGCCGCGCAACCACGAGAGCCTGCGGGATCTGCCCTACCGCCACGACCGGATCTTCCTCCTCGAACAGGCCGGGAACCGGGGGCAGGGCGCCTGTCGCAACATGGGCGTCCAGTGGGCGGCGCAGCACGAGTCCGCCATCGTCCTGTTCATGGACGCCGACGACCTGGCGCATCCCCGCAGGCTCGAGGCGACCCGCGAGGTGTTCGAGGAGCGCCAGGACGTGGACTTCGTCTACTCGACCTTCAGCGTGATCGACGAGAACGCCCGCCCGGTGCCGGAGCGAGCGCTGACCCCCTCCATCCGGGAGATCATCGACTCCCACCGCCAGGCGCCGGTGACCGGTCCGCGTGCGTGGATCCGCATCGGGACCGACTCCGGCTACACGTCGTTGACCTCCACGGTCGCCGTCCGCACCCAACTCGCGCTCGAACAACCGTTTCCGCACGTCCGCAGCTCCGAGGACTCGCACACCTGGCTGCGGATGTCCGCGGCGGGCGGCTCCTTCGCCTACCTACCGTCGATCCCGTGTCGCTACCGCGTTCCGCAGGACGTGGCCGGCTCGTCGGACCGGAGCAGGATCGGCCAGGACTACTACCGGAAGAAGGCCGAAGTGGACACCGACGGTTTTTTCGCGGCGATTTCGATCGCTCTCCAGCGGGGGACAATCGAGCCGTCCGACGTTCCCGGTCTCAAGTCGAGATTTCTGCACCGACTGGCCCGGACCATGGCACGTGAGGGCCAGCACGAGCTGGCCCAGGAGATTCGCGGCCCGAACTTCGCGGCGGCGAGCTGAGGGACAGCTCGAATTAGCCAGCCGGCCCGTTTCGAGCAGTGCTCGCCGGCTACGCCGACCGCTCGGCGAGCCGGGTGATCGCCGAGACGAACTCGCCGAAAACGGGGTTGTCGAACAGCATCCGCATGGTGAGCTCGGCCGCGACATTCGGCTGCAGACGGGACACCACGCGCGCGCCGGCCAGCGAGTGCCCGCCGAGCTCGAAGAAGTTGTCCTCTTGGGACGGTCCGGGACACTGCAGCACGTCCCGCCACGCTTCGGCGACCATTTCTGTCATGGCCGCACCGTCACCCGGGGTCACCTCAGCATCTGGCATAGCTACATAGAAATTCATCAGGATATCGGTTCATTATTCTTTCGCGATCGATTGCCGGGCTCCGTGGAATGGCAGCTTGACGTCTCCATAAAGCGTGTGCTGATGTTTCCAGTGGGGCGATCACGTCACAGACAGGGTGAGGTAGACGATGAACACAACCACTCCCACCAGAACCGCTGGTCGCCGGCGGCGGGTGCAGCTGACCCCACTGCCCTCCGTCCCGGTCGCCTTCTCCGGACACCGGGCCGCGGCGGGACCGCTGACACTCGGCCAGCTCAACATCATGCAGTGGTTGGGTGCGTCACCCAACCACCCTCTCCACACCATGTGGACAGAGCTCGAGGTCCCCGGCGGCATGTCGGTCGACGACGTGGCCGAGACGGTCGGGGTGCTGATCGGCCGGCACGAGGGGCTGCGCACGAACTACGTGGTGGACACCGAACACCCTCGGCAGCGCGTCGCCGCCGCCGGCGTGCTCATGCTGGAGGTCTGCACGCTCGGTGAAGGCGGGTGGGGACCGCGTGACCGGACCGTCGTCGCCGAGGCACTCGTGCGGTGGATGTACGACCAGGACCGGGAACCGCTCGGTGTGACCCGGCTCCCGGTGCGGGTCGGGGTGGCCATCGCGACCGGTGAGGACGGGCAGGCCGACCAGGTCATCGCCTGCATCGCCGCGATGTCCCACATGACCGTGGACGACCAGGCGGTGGAGATCGTCAAGCGCGAGTTCGCCGAGATGGCGCGCGAGGAGTCCGCGCGGCGAATCGGCGATCCGTGCCACCAGCCGCTGAACCAGGTGACGCTGGAAGCCATGCCCGCCGCGCGGCGCCAGGCCGAGCGGGCGCTCTACTACTGGCAGGACCAGCTGGAGCGCATGCCCCACTTCCTGTACGTCCCGACGGGCGCCACGGCCACCGGCGAGTCGCTGGCGGTGGAGATGTCGTCCGTGGCCGCCGCGATGGCGTTGCGCCGGGTGGCCGCACGCACCAGGATCAGCCGGTCCAGCATCGTCCTCGCCGCGATCTGCGCCGTGCTCGCACGGCGCACCGGGTTGCGGGAACTGGTGTTTCCCGTGATATCGAGCAACCGGTTCGAGCGCTACCTCTCGCGCTACGTCGGCACCCTCGCCCAGGGCACGATCGTGACCGTCGAGGTCGGCGCCGGCGGATTCGACGCGCTGGCACGGCAAACCTGGGCGTCGGTCATGGAGGCGTCCCGGCACGGCAGGTACGACGTCTTCAAGCGGACCGAGCTCGGCGACCGGGTCAGCCACGAACGAGGCCTGCACTTCACCTACGAACCGGTCTTCAACAACCTCGTGGTCGAGTCACGGTCGGAGGCCGACACCGACGTCACCTACCAGCCGGAGCAGGTGAGCGCCGCGGTCGGGCGGACCGAGCTGCGGTGGCGTCCGCTGCCGAGCGCACGGACTCCGGTGCGGTTCGACCTCTACCAGATCGACGGCGTGGTCCGGCTCGGCGGCTGGAGCGTCGACAACGGCCTGGTGTCGCGCGCCGAGCTGGAGTCGTTGCTCCTGGCCATCGAGCGCCTGCTCGTGGCCGCGGCCTACGGAGATCTCGATGCCGACCGGATGCGCGAGGTCATCGGACTCGAGCCCATCTCCCGTGCGCCTGGCTGGCTGCTGGTCGACTCCTGCTGGGTCGACCTGGCCGGAGTACAGCGCCTACTCGACGACGCGCTCGCACCAGCCGTGGCGCGGATCTTTCCCTCGGTCGACGGCCAGCCCCTGGTCGCCTACCTCGCCGCCGCCGAGTCCGCCAGCACCCCGGAGCAGGCCCATGCCCGTTGCATGGCCGCCCTTCCCCGCCATCCCACCGCCATCGCCCCACGTCGGTACGTGGTGTGCCGAACCGCGCCACCCGACCCGGCGAATCTCGTTGCCTGGCACGAGATCCTCAGCTCCGGCACCGGCCGCGAACCGGCTGCGCCCTGACCCCGTCCAGGCGGTTTCGAGCCACCAATCCGCACTGAGCCTCGTCCTCCGGTGCGGTCGGCGGGTTGTCCGGACAGCTCGAACAACCGCTCCGACTCACCGCCACCACGCTGCGGCGTTGGCCGCCGTCGCGAAATCCGTGTCCGGGATTCCGCCGTCCGGTGCGTGCGCGCCGCACAGTCGTGGCCGTGACGTGGCGGCATCTGGCTCACCTTCCCCGCCGGCATCCGCACCAACTACCAACCTGTGATCAGTGAGAAGCCTTGCCTGCCACCACGTCCGGACCAAAGATGAAAATAGCTCACCATTCTGTCATCAGGTAGGTCGGACAGCCGGAGGATGCTCGGATGCGATTTCGCATACTCGGTCCGCTACGGGTTCGGGACGGGGCGCACTGGATCTCGGTCCGTGCGGCGCAACAGCGGTTGGTACTGGCCGTCCTGTTGATCGAAGCCGGCAAGATGATCAGCATCGATCGGCTGGTCAACGAGATCTGGGGAGAACACCCACCGGGAACCGCGGCGGCCACGGTGCGCGGATATGTGCGTGCGCTGCGCAGGATTCTCGGCGGCGGCACCAACGGCCCGCTACTGACCAGAGAGCATGGCTACGAACTGGTGGTCGCCGACGAGGACGTGGACGCCAGGGTGTTCGAGCGGCTGGTCGACACCGGCATCCGCGCCATCGTCGCCGGCGACCGAGGTGGCGCGCTCACCCGGCTGTCCGAGGCGTTGGCGCTGTGCCACGGCCAGGTGCTCGCCGACGTGCCCCCCAGCGGGACGGTCGCCACGGAGATCACCCGGCTCGAGCAACGGCGGCTGACCGCGATGGAGGAACGGCTCGGCGCCCTGCTGGATCTTGGCCGGCACGCGGAGATGGTCGACGAGCTGGCGCAGGTCGTCGCCGAACATCCGTTGCGGGAACGATTACAAGGACAGTTGATGCTGGCACTGCACCGGTGCGGCCGGCGCGCGGAGGCGCTGGCGACCTATCGCAGCGCACACCGGATGATCGCCGACGAGCTCGGTGTGGAACCGGGGATGGAGCTGCGCCGGCTCCATCAGGCGATGCTCGCCGACGAACCGCACCTGGTGGCGCCCGTCCGGCAGAGCGGCCAGAACCACCGGATCACCCCGGCCCAGCTGCCGGCCGAGGCGACCGCGTTCACCGGCCGCGAGTCACCCCTGCGACAGCTGGACGCCGTGCTGCCCGACGAGAACGACCCCGACGGTGACGCCGGTCCCGCGTTGCCGGTGATCGCCACCATCGTCGGTTCCGCCGGGGTCGGCAAGACGGCTCTCGCGATCCGGTGGGCCCACCAGGTCCGCCGGCGTTTCCCGGACGGCCAGCTGTATGTGAACCTGCGCGGCCACGCCGCGGGTCCGCCGATGCGCCCGATCGACGCTCTCGCCAGGTTCCTGCCCGCCCTCGGGGTTCCCGCCGAGCAGGTGCCGCTCGAGGTGGACGTCGCGGCCAGCCTGTACCGCAGCCTGCTGGCCGACAAGCGAATCCTTGTGCTGCTGGACAATGTGGCGCATTCGGAGCAGGTCCGCCCGCTACTGCCGGGCAGCCGGGGCTGCCGAGTCCTGCTCACCAGCCGCGACAGGCTCGGCGGGCTGGTCGCCAGGGACGGCGCCGTGCCGCTGACGCTCGACGCGCTCGACCCCGCCGAGTCCATGACCCTGCTGACCCGGCTGCTCGGGGCGAGCCGGGTCGACACCGAGCCGGACGCGGCGGCGGCGCTCACCGACCTGTGCGGGCATCTCCCGCTGGCGTTGCGGATCGCGGCGGCCAACCTGACCGCTCGGCCGACCCATGCGATCGCCGACTACACGACCCGCCTGGCGGACGGCGACCGGCTGGCCGCGCTGCAGATGGACGGCGACCCGGAGGTCGCCGTGCGCGCCGCGTTCGACCATTCCTACGCCACCCTGCCGGCCGACGCGGCCCTGCTGTTCCGGCTGCTCGGTCTGGTCCCTGGCACGGAGATCACCGCACCCGCCGCGGCGGCGCTCGCCGACTTCTCGCTCCCCCAGGCAACCCAGCTGCTCGACCGCCTCGCCCGCGGCCACCTGATCGTGGAACACACCCGCGACCGCTACACCCTGCACGACCTGTTGCGCCTCTACGCCGCGGACCTGGCGGCCGGGGATGGCGTCCTCGACCGGCGGGCTGCGCTGGACCGGCTCTACGACCACTACCTGCGCGGCGTGCGGGCCGCCACCACGCGGCTCTTCCCGCACGTGTCGCGGCTGCCCGTAGCCGAGCCGATCACCGTCCACGCCGACGACCACCCGCAGGCACTGGCGTGGTTGGACGCCGAACTGCCGAGCCTGATGGCCGCGATCAGCCACGCCGCGGCACATGGGCCGTACGCCGTCGCCTGCCAGCTCGCGGATGCGTTGCGCGGCTACCTGTTCACGCGCATGCCAACGGTGACCTGGAATCCCGTCGAACAGGCCGGGCGGACGGCAGGCGACGCCGACATCCTGGGCAGGCTCGGCGTGGCCAGGACCCTCGCTGGGCTCGGCACAGCGCAACGCGAGCCCGGCGGACTCGACGACGCGCTCACCCACACCCTTGCCCTGCACCGCGGATCCGGCGACCGGGAGGCCGACTCCCTGCGCCTGCTGGCGACCGTGCACCGCGCCGCGAGGCGTCCCGACCAGGCACTCGAACTCGCCACCGCCGCCCTGGCGCTCGCGCGCGAAACCGGTAACCGACCGAGCGAGGCCGACGCCCTGAACACCCTGGCTACCATCCAGGTTCACCTCGGCCGCCCCGAGCAGGCCATCCGCCACCACCGGCACGCACTGGGGCTGGCGCGGGGTGGCGACCGCCATGCCGAGACCGAGGCGCTCGCCGGCCTCGCCGCCGCGTATCACGCCGCCGGCCACCACGACCAGGCGGCGGAAGCCGCCGTCGCCGCCCTGGCCATCGCACGCCGATGCCACTTCCGGCAGTGGGAGAGCAACGTGCTGACGACCCTCGCCGCCATCCGCCTGCACCGCGGCACACCCAAGGAGGCCGCCGAGCGAGCCCTGGAACCGCACACCGACACCGGACATCGCCTCGGGCAGCCACCGAGCCACCTCGTCGTCGAGCAGGCAGTGCGTCGCGCCGGCTACGTCCATCACGACCTCGCCCGCGCACTGTTCACGTCAGCCGCGACGAACTTATCGCCAACTTACGGGGCGGTTCTACGTTGAGGCCGTGGATGCGGTGGTGCGATCCGGTCAGTTGGCCGCCGAGGTGATAGTCCGCCGAGGGCTGTACGACGAGGCGGCGCCGGCCCCGCCCGACCAACCGCCGGCCACCGCGCCGATGACGCACCGGACTCGGCGGGCGGTGACCGCGGCGGCCATCCGGTACTGGGAGACGGGCGACGCCAGGGCCGCGGAGCGGGTGCTGGCGGAGGTCGGCGGCCCGGTTCCCGGAGCGCACCGAGCCGGGCTCGTGCTGCTGGACGGCCGCACCGCGTCAGCGCGGGCCGACGAGGACCGGGTGCTGCGCGACCGAACCGTGCCCGGCGCGGCGATCATCCCCGCGGTGGCGACGGTGGTCGCCGGGGCGAGCATGAGCGGACGGTTCGACCGGGCGTGGATCGCCATCGAGCAGGCCGGGTTGGCCCGGTGGGAGTTCGCCCTGCTCGGCTACGTCCACTGCTTCTCGCTGGTCATGGCCGGGCAGGTGGCGGAGGCACGGCGGATGGCCGAGGACGGGCACCGGGAGGCGGTGGCCGAGGGGAAGGTCGTGGTGGCCGCCGGCTGGTCGATGCTGCGCGGCCTGGTCGCGAACGCACGCGGCGACCTGGCCACGGCGGTGGACTCCCTGGACATCGCCGTGCGGCTGCTCGAAAGGCATGACCCCTACCGGATGCTGGCGCCGTGCCTGGCCTGGCTCGCCTCGGCCAGGGCCATGTCCGGCGAGCGGACCAAGGCCCAGCACACCCTCCGGCTTGCCACCGAGGCGCCGGTGGGCCGGTTGTTCACCCCCCTGTTCGGGCTGAGCCAGGCCTGGACCACGGCGGCCGGTGGTGACACCACCCTCGCCGCCCGGCAGGCGGACGCCGCCGCCGACGTCGCCATGGCCTCAGGACAGTTCGCCGTCGAGGCCGTCGCGCGCTACGACGTCGCGCGGCTCGGTGATCCCCATTCGGCACACCGCAGGCTCGCCACGCTGGCCGGGTTGGTGCAGGGCCGGCTGGCGCCGGTGATGGCCGGTGCGGCGGCCGCCCTCGCCCGCTCCGATGCGCACGGACTGGACCGGGCGGCGGCGGCGTTCACGACACTCGGTTTCGACCTGCTCGCCTCGGAAACCTCGACAGCCTCAGCCGCCATCCGGAACCGGACGGCCGCAGGTCCCACCGCGTGCCCGCACGCGACCACTCCCCTGCTGCGGCTCACGCCGGCGCTGGCCGGGCTGACCAGACGTGAGCGGGACGTGGCGTTGCTGGTGGCCGACGGGATGACCAGCTCGGCCATCGGGGAACGGCTGCGGTTGTCCGCCCGCACCGTCGACAACTGCCTCGGCCGCATCTTCCAGAAGCTCGGCGTGACGAACCGCCGAGACGTGGTCCCGCTGGTTCTACGCGACACATGAATGCGTCGGTCCAAGGAGACGGTGACGTTGGGGATGAATGTGGTTGCGCCCTTCGAGAGAGCGCTCCAGAAACAGCTGGCCCATGATCCTGGACTGCTCGAGAGCGGCCTTCGCTGTGTCGAGACCGAATATCACCTGACCAACTCCGAGGGCACGCGCGGAAGGATCGACATCCTCGCCAGGGACGCACACGGGTCCTGGGTGGTCATCGAGCTCAAACGCGCTGACGCGACCGCCACGCAGGCACTGCACGAGGTGACGCGGCACACCGAGCTCCTCCGACGGGAGAAAGGGCTGGCGCCCGCCCGCATCCGAGCCATCCTCGCGTCGACCAGCTGGGATGGACTGCTCGTGCCGGTCAGCAACCTGGCGAGCGGCTGGTCACACGACCTCCGTGGTTACCAGCTCGTTCTGGGGTCGGACGGCGTGCTTTCCCGCGCCGAACCCGTCGAGCTGCTACCAGACCGCGCCACCGAGGTCGGCGCACGCGACCTGTCCGCGGCGAACCGTTACACCGGTTCGGCCCGAACCACGGACCGAGCCAGATGGCCGGTCCTCCTGACCGAGCACAGGAGAAGCCTGCACCACAACGCGGACTGGTCGGCCCTGGTTCAACGTTGGCTCGACGACGTCGGCGCGGCGCCAACGGACAGCGACGTGCTCCTGCACGTCCACAACCCGTGCGACCTCATCGCCACCCTCGTGCACGGCTGGCCGGACGACCACGACAGATTCACGCCGATGCTGCTCGGCATCGCACGAACGGCGTCGGGGCCACATCGGATCATCCGAGGCACCCTCTACTGGACCGGCAGACCCGTCCCGAACCTCGCCGAACGAGTACGTGTGGTCTACCGCGATCCCATGGCCTGGATGGCCGCGGACAACCGGAGCCGTGACGCCCTGCTGACCGGGTTGCTCGAACTGCGCTATGTGTTCTTCGAGCACATCAGCGACAGCCTGACAACGTGCGGCGAGGACGATGACGCCGCGATCTGGGCAGTCAAGGACGGTGTCCCCGCCAGGTTCACCACCCCCTTCACCGAGCTCCGCCACGAAGGCTGGAAGGGGATGTACGCACTGCCCACCTTTCTCGACGAACACCGCGGTCAGGTCGACGCCCTCGTCGACACCTACCGGAACACGCTCTCCTTGTCCCCTCCCGGCACCCATCGACACTGACGGCATGGCCCCGGCCCTCGGCGTCCCTACGCCAGCACGACCTTCCGCGGCGCCCTGTGTCCACGACCGACGACCTGCATAATTGGCACGTGACTGACAGCCGGTTCCTGCCCCGCGAGAGGCCCTGGGTGCGGGGCAAGGTGCGGAACGAGGACGTGCGCTGGGTGCTGGTGGGGTTTGCCAGCGCCGCGCTGATCTTCCTGCTCTATCTGGTCATCAGTCCGGCGTTCGCGACGCAGGGCGTGCCAGCGACCGCCACAGTGGACAGCGTCAACCCGAACACGGCATGCAAACGCGACTGCACCACGTACCACTACACGGTTGGCGGACAGACCTACCACGGCTCAGACGCGCACGCGAGCCCGGCGAGGGTTGGCGAACAGATCAAGCTCCTCTACGACCCACACGACCCGGGCACGTCCTGGATCGACCGCCGGGACGACACCCATACGTCAGTGACCGAGCACAACGGCAGTGCCTTTCTCATCGCCATCGTGGCCATTGCGCTCTGTGTCCTGGCCGGACTCACCATCGCATCGTTTCGACGCCGTCGCGGCTGAACAGACGGGAGCTTGACGCAGTGGCACGTCTTCATGTCGGCTGCGCGATGTGGACCCACAAGGCGTGGCCAGGGCGGTTCCTGCCGCAGTCGCTGCCGGCCAAGGAGCGCCTGCGGGCCTACGCCGGCTGGTGCGACGCGGTCGAGGGCAACACCACCTTCTACGCCACCCCCACCCGAAACACCGTCGCGACCTGGGCGCAGCAGACCGACCCCGGCTTCCGGTTCGTACTCAAGCTGCCCAAGATCGTCACTCACGAACGGCGGTTCGCCGGCGTCGAGACCGAGATGCGGGCATTCCTGGACGCGATCGAACCCCTCGGCGAACGGGCCGTCCTGTGGACCCAGTTGCCCGGCTCGTTCAGCCCTTCGGACGTCGACGCCCTCGGCCGCTTCCTACGCAGGCTCCCCGCCGACCGCCGACGCGCCGTGGAGGTGCGCCACCCCGCGTTCTTCACCGACGCCACCTCGACCTCACTGCTGGAGGAGACACTCGCCGACGCGGACGCCGAATGGGTGCCGTTCGACACCACGGTCTTCTTCCAGAACCCACCGACCA
>Ga0307512_10007035_pt1 | contig 11223 bp, 11 predicted proteins | sample 14_EM_MG_FD_200267 | JGI IMG/M metagenome (GOLD analysis project Ga0307512, IMG submission 200267) | Populus trichocarpa ectomycorrhiza microbial communities from riparian zone in the Pacific Northwest, United States - 14_EM | ecosystem: Host-associated > Plants > Roots > Unclassified | place... | reverse complement strand
GGGGGGGCAGGCCAGGGCGGAGGCTAGGGGAAGCCACACCGAGCTGCCTTCGGGTTGGACAGTGGACGGGATCCGGTGTGTGTTCATCGCCATGATCTAGATAGGCCGTATGCGAATAATGGATAGATAGAAAAAAAACAAAATACACACCGTCTGACTCCGAGTAAACGTATCGAAAGAAATATCCAAGCAACCCCCATGCAGCGCCCATCAGATCATCCCCACCCTCCCAGCCTGCTCGCAATCGCCGCAGTACTCCTCGAGCGCGTCGCCACCCTCCATCTCCAGCCCCCCCAGCAGGTTGGCAGCGAGCCTGCACTGCTCGAGCTCGCCGTGGACCCATCTGTCCCACTCCGCCTTGACCAGCTCCCGTTCGAGCGCGTTGACGACTCTGATGGCGACGACGAGGTCGTGGCGGACCCGTCCCAACGCCTCGCGGCCATGGTGGATGCGCTGTCCCATGAGTCCGTCGCCGGCGGTGCCGCGAGTGAGGAACTTACTCCAGCACACGCCGCCAGGGAGGGAGGAGGAGGGGGGGGGTATGTTCTCCGGGGGTGCGACTGCGAGTTCCAAGTCCGACAGCGTGATGGCACGCGCCATGGTGCCGTCGGGCGCCACACCGATGGACTCTAGGTACGCGTGGGCGCGGCGTTCGCTCCAGTAGGCAGCGCCGGCGCGGGTGGTGAGCGCCGTGTTGGTTAGGATCGAGAAGCTGAGGAGGCCCAGGAGGATCCAGTGCGCCGAGACGAATCCGGCCACGCCTTTGACTACGGCGACGACCGACATGATCACGCTGCTGACGGCGCTTTCGGCTCCGCTGAGGGTGTTCTCGAGGAGCATCTGCGAGAGCGAATGCTGCTTGATTGGCGCGCGGGGGTTGTGCGCAGGCTTCGAGGGAGTGTCCTGCTTGGGCTGGACGTCTGTCGCGACCCCGGCGGACGGTGTGGCGGGAATGCCCGTTTGCCCGCTGATACCGCCAAAGATCTGCATCGCCGTGAGAACATTCGGCGATTTTCCAAGCTTGCGGATCGCATCGGCGACCACGTCGCGCAGGTCCAACGCATCGTTGTCGAGGTCGTCCTGCGCCTGCTGTTGGACGGTACCTGTGCCGAATGTCCGATCAGTATCCGCCACCACCACCGCTCCAATGCCGTGCAATACATACCCTTCGAAAACAGTGGATCCTTGAACCAATCGACTCTTGTCCACACGGTCAACTTGCTTTTGCTTGCGGTCACATGCGTAATCACAATCTTGCTAACCATGATGAAATTCATGCGGTACGGAAGGTGCCAGGGTGTCTTTACATCGGTGACCACATAGCAGCTATGCGCATATGCCGCTTAGCTTATGGGTGGCGAAAAACAGAGCCTGAAACGGAAGACGTACATATGCTCATCCTGCTTCTCGAGGGTCTGGTGGTCGACGATATCTGCTCCCCTATTACGTCCTGCAAGCACGGATAGGAATCAGCAGGGGGGCCCGCAAACACGGATAATGAAAGCCAACCAAAGGTATCGAGGAAAGTTGCACGGTAAGCAAACTGTCGTCTTGCTTTGCCCTTATCCAGTTCCTTCCATGGGCCCTGTTGGATGGCTGGAGATTCACGCTATTAATTTCCATCGTCCGCGCGTTGCACAGGGAACCATACGTTGAGCTCTCCTCTGCGCGTACATCATCTGGAACACCGTCGACTTGTCCCCGAATAGGACGTGAAACAGTGCCTTCGGGGGTATTTCGAACTCGTGCTCCAGCGACCTTCGGCTCATTCCTGGTGGGTGATACACCACAGGCGCCGACGGCAGTTTGAGTCTGGCCTCCTTAGCTAAAGGAAGGATGAGCTGGTCAGCAGGACGTACACATCAGTACGAGAGGCGGCGAAGCTTACCTTTCTCGTCGAAAGCCCCACTGCCGTCACCAAAGCAAGATTAGTATTGCACCCGCGACCTGACAGCGATGACTTACTGGTCGAGCCGGAGTCTGAACTCTTCTGGTGCGCCCCTCCTCCTGCTGAGCGGTTCGTCACCGCGGCCATCGGTGTACAGCCCCACATCTCCCCGGCTCATAGCACCCGAGCCCTTACTTTCGACCTCCTTCTCAAGCTCTATCAACTGCTGCAGCAATTCCCGACTATTCATCTTCGTGCCCTCAACCTCCGCCTTGGGGTGCGCATTTTTAACCATGAGATCCAGCCGTCTGTGCAACAACCTGAGAGGCTCCAGGAACGTCTTGATGGTGATTAGTGGCATCTCACTGCTCGCTCCTGGTTTTAGATGGAGGAAGAGGTAGTCGCAGTCTTTCTCTGGGGCCGCCTTGACCTCTGTGATGGTGGAAAGCGGAGTGATGCTGGTAAACACTAGTCCTAGGTAGTGAGAGTAGAAGTACAGGTTCTGATCAGTCACAAAGCAGCGTCCGGGAAGCTCTTGCGTATCGTTCGGGCTCCAGATGGCACGGAACACTGACATCTCAGTCAGTCGGTCGTCGGGTTCCCCGAACGCCAGGGAACGCATACCTAGTTGCATCACATGATCGTGCGTCCCAGGGAAGAGCATCCTGAAGTGCTCGTCCTGCACCCTCAATACCATCGGATAGCCAGGGAAATACTCATACTCTCCATGTGTCGTATCTTCCTTGTTCCCTAAGCTTATGGCCCTGCGGTGTCCCTTCTCCGGAGCGGTAACCGGTGACCTGTCCGTGATTCCCGTGATCCCGGATCCGGAGGTGACGGTGGCAGCTGTCAAGAGATTAACCGGCGACGGGGCGCTGCTGAGTGTATTCGGCGCAAGGGTGTTAACTGTCGGAACCTGGACCTCCGGCAACACCATCGATACTTGCTTAGCCGGGTCCGGAGAAACGGGGAGGAGATTGTGGCTCGCGGCGATCAGCGCTGATATTCCTACCGGTGATGAGCCCATTGCAGCTAGGGAGGTGTTGCGCTCGCCCATGGTGGATGATGATACCTTGCGGTAATCCAATCTTACTGGCGTCAGTGGCTCCGGGGCTCCTCGGCTAGCGTCCATCGATGTTGTTCCTCGGGAGAATGCACCGCCAGTACCGGGCCCGAGTGTGGTTGCGCGCTCGAAGCCGGGGCTATGATCGCCCGTTTCACGCCGGATGGTCCGTGGGAGTAGCGAGAGACCTTCGGGGGGCACGGCCGAGCTGGCGGAGTTCCCGTCGTGTCCCCGGGTAACGTATGCTGGCTCCGCTGGCGGCGCAGGAGCTGACGGAGGGAGAATCGAGAATGCCTGTGAGGATGCAACGAGTGACGACGACTCGACGGCAGCTCTCTTTGCCTGTTCGAAGACAGCCATCCACATGGTAAGATCGGCCTGTGTTTCCGTCTGCAAGAGTATGGTAGTATCTTTCGTCTTGACCTCAAAGCAGAACCTGCGTTCCTCCTGGAAAGCCGGCTTGATATTGCACAGAAGCACGCCAACCTTCTCGCTTTCCTCCACACCTCCGGCACGGTAACCCTGCACCAGCCAACCGAAGATACCGGCTTTGATGAAGAACCATCGTCGGATCCACAGGGTCCGTGTAGGCTTACCGGTGAGCGTCCGCATGAACAGCCAGCCCTGCTTCTCACTCAGCACCTCCGCTCCGTCAATGACGGCGTGTGGCCGTGACGTCAGGTACGGGACCGTGCTCGACGAGTATTCATCGAGCTCCCTCGCTGGTTGATACTCTTTCTTCGCCCTCCGCTCCAGCTCCGTCCTGGCGGCCTTAAGCTGCTCTCGGAACACACCCTCATTGGCCTCCATAGAATCGTAGCAGCTCCGTATCCTCTCGATATCCGAACTGCATCTTTCCACCAGGCCCGCCGTATCCTTCCCCAGTCCAATCTGCTCCCTCCATTGGTTCGAGATGACTTTCGTGAGCAGTCGGTCGAGACCGGTCCGGAACGCCGGCGCCGCGGTGCAGAAGTCGAAGCACGTTTTGCTGTACGCCTTCCTCGCTTCGTACAGCTGAAACGCGTCCTCGCGCAGCGCCGATGGCTCCTTTGACTTCGACTGCGACAGGTACCGTGCAAGCAGAGCATCATATCTGGTCTGGGCGGCTTCAAGCGACCTCCTCGTATCCTGTCATCTCGTATCAGCAACTCCTCCCCTCCCTCCGCGCCTCTCCCTGCACAGGCCGGCCGACCTTGAAGCTCTTGACATCGCCCCGATGAAACGCAGTCATCGGCTCGACGAGGTTATTGTGCACACGTTTCCCAGCGACCACGACGTTGGTCCAAAAGCCCTTCGAACCTTCGGCATACCTCTTCATCGCCAGCAGGGTGTAGTCATGATCGACGACGCTCTCCGAGATATTTCCCGGCACTGCGCGGGCGAGGAAGTTAAGGATCGGGTCCTCCAACGCTGTCCACCGGCCAACCCATCAGCATCTTCCATTTCCTCCCCCGTGTGACGTAATCGCGCGTACCGACAACCTCGTTCACGAGCTTCACCGAAGCTTTGATGAACGCGTCCAGCCATTTCTCAACGAGCTCAACCTGCTCGGTGTAGTGGATTACTGTGCCTCGGAACGTGGGCGAATCGAGGGACGCTTCCTTCAGCGCTGCTGGCCTGGAGGTGTCAGTGCCAGGTTGGAACACGGCTCGGGTTGCATATGCGGGGGCGGAAAGGAGAAGCACTATGTGGGTTTCGCGCGAAAGGCTCACATTAGAGTTATGGGGCCGCTGGCCATGGCGGCGACGCGTGGAGTAGCTGGATGCGAAAGCTTGTTTCTTTTCTCCTGGGGCCCGATTTAGGTTTCTTGCTTTCTTTCTTTCTTTTCTCGGGAGTGTGTGACGACGATGGGAGAGAGAGGGGCGAGATGTGAACTATATATGCAGGCGGACTTTGGAGGTCTTTTTCGTTCCTTCCTCCCTTCCTTCCGTCTTGTCTCCTGCTTTCTGCTCTACGCGCTCGGAGCGCCCTGTGAAGGCGAGGTAGGCAAATGAGCAGCTAGCTAGATGGGGAGGGACTGAGAGCGAGAACAAGGAGCCCAGCAGATATATTTCGACAGTTTTGTGTGTGGATATTGGTGGTGAGTACGTATGCTACGGATATTACATAGGCACATACATACATATATGGGAGTAACTAACTCTCGGTGATTAGGAACAATACCGAAGCACCGGCTGCCATCCATCCGTCCCAGGTTGGAGTGCAGCTGAGCCGACCACCGCTTTCCCCGGTTTGCGTGCAGTTACCAGTACCAGCTGTGACCGCAGCCGGCAAGCATGGATGACACGAGTTTGCTCCAAAACGCCAAGCAACCATGGATTTGCGAGGAAGATTCGAGACTTTGTCTTCGATCACCGTCGTATGATACCAATGGAGTAAATGCATACATACGTCGGCGACGAAAAAGAAGCAAAAACGGAAAAGGTGAAAGAACGAAGAAAGAGGTCATGCTGGATGATGCAGGCGGCCTAGTCGCTGTGCTACAAGATCGAAATCGAGCCAATGAGGAAGCACAATATCGGGTTGTACATAGATACTCGGTCAAGTGGGACCAAGAGTCAAGTCGGCTAGTCGGTTTTGTCAGGCAAGTCATCTCTCAACAAACTTAGCTAACGCGCACACTCATCCTCCCTATCTCCGCTCACCCAGCCCATCTCTCCCCACAATCTACTCCGTCCACATTCGTCCCGTCCTTAAATATCTCCTCGATAGATACATACAGCCCTACAGCACGATCCCCAGCTGCCACTCCCCTCACGCAGCATGTCAAACCAACTGCAGCTCAGCATCCCAACGACGTCCGAGTCGTCCGAAGGCGGCACCAAATCCTACACGCTCTACCACCTCCTGTGGCGACTGCCTATGCGCAGCAACTATGTCAAGAAGCGATACAGCGACTTCGTGACGCTGCACAAAGAGCTCGACTCGCACTCCGGGCAGCCGCCGCCGCACGCGCTGCCAGCCAAACTATACTTCGGCACCACGGTCGGCAACCCCTCGCGAACGGAGGAGCGTCGAGCGGCGCTGGAATCATACCTGGTCGCGATCCTCGAGTCGTCGGACAGTCGGTGGCGGGACTCGCCGGTGTGGCGGAGTTTCCTGGCGCTGCCGGCAGCGGCAGTAGCGGGCACGTCCAACAATACGTTCAGCTCACGTCTGCCCTCGGGGCCGATCACGGACCCCACCCACTGGCTGGATTCCCACCGGGAGCTGAAGACGCTCTTGCACGACGCGCGGATCTTCCTCAGCAAGCGCGACGGCGCGACGACGAGCGCGGAGCAGCACGAAGCCTCTGCCGCGGCAAAGCGCTGTCTCGTCAAGGCGTCCGCTATCATAACCGCGCTCGACCAGGGCCTGGCGCAGAACCAGCAGCGCGAGAAGGAGAAATCCCACCATCCCGCCGACTACCTCCTCGATGGCGAGATCCGGAGACGACGGGACCTCATCGCCGCTGCGCGACAGGAACGCGACGCTCTCGAGTCCCTCGCGAGCGTCAAGCGACACGCAAACCTGAACAACCCCACAGCGGCGGCGCCAACGACGGATAGATCCTCGCTCCTATTCTCGGTGCGCGCCGCCGGCGGTCGCGTCCTTGGTGCTCCGCTTCCGGAAACGGAGCGCACCAGGGAACTCGGCAACGATGGAGTGCTGCAGTTGCAGAAAACAATGCTGCAGGAACAGGATGCCGGCGTCGAGTCGCTGCTCAACATTGTACGACGACAGAAGCAGATGGGACTCGCTATCGGAGAGGAACTGGAGATACAGAAGGAGCTGCTGGAGAGATTGGGCGAAGACGTCGATAGGGTCGATAAGAAGACGAAAATTGCAAAGAAAAGGGCGGACAAAATCTCATAGGTGTGTTGGTTTTTTGCTGTACGTTTGATTATATTCTATTTCTTTTCGGCAGTGCTTTTTTTATTTTATTTTGGGAGTTAGGGAAGGTTGTGGTACTCGTTCATCTGGTGGGGATATTGTGTCGTTTTTTTTTAGGGTGAGTGGGATTTACACACCTTTTTGATCGCCATCTGGTTTGGTTTCTAATATTCTTTTTCACTGTGTTTGTATGTCTTGACTTGTGTATAATTTTGTGTTGATCTACTCCATCTGCATGTACTTCTACTACTCACCTACCCGTCTACCATAGCTTCGGGCGTGGTGTTTTTTTAGATTCTACCTCTCTACTATTCTTCTCACTTGACGAATGAACACGCAATATCACTCATACCCAAACCGATTCACTAGCGATGATGTGTACTGGGTACAAAGCCTCCGAGTAACGGAACAAGGCTGCCGCCTCCTCCTGGAGCCAGGGATCCGAGCTGCAACAGCACAGCCCAACAACCGGAAGAGGCGACTCGGCCTCCGGCTCCTCAGCCTACCTGAGGGCGACCGGGCCAGGGAACGGATGGGTACCAACACCGCCTTCGGAACTCGGACAGCAGCCTTCCCGGCAAAGCCAGGGCGGACGGAAGCGACGGTCCCCCCACTGGAGGTAGCCATCATCAATGATGAAGTAACAGTGAAGCGGATAGCGGAAGGCCCTTGACCCCCCTGGGCTGTCCACCTTCACGGACTGCTCGCGGACGGGCTCCGGCGCGGTCGGCTACGCCGCCGCCTGGCACAAGGGAGAGCAGTGGGAAGGCCACGAGATGCACATGGGCTTCCTGCGGGAAACCTACGACGCCGGGTGCGCGGCCGTTGCCCGAGCATTGGAAACGGCCGCCCAGCGACGCCATACCCTGGGAAGGGTGACCATCTTCACGGACGCCCAAGCGGCTATTCTGCGTACGACCTCGGACGAGCCCGGCCCCCGGTCAGGTGCACGCCTTCGAGGCCAGTCCGCCAAAGGGAACCAGCAGCGATGACCGAACTCCGGTGGCGCCCTGCCCACAAGGGGGCGCCTGGGAACAGGAGAGCGGACGAGCGGGCGGACGAGTGAGCGAAGCTGACGACGGACGAGACCGGCGCCCACGGGGTGGAGTTCCCGGTTCGGCAAAGGCGACTCCCGCCTGGAGCGCTCGGTCGCCGAGAACAAGTGAAAGGAAGCGAAGGCGTGGGCTGACGTCGAAACCACCCACAAGAAGTGCCGGTACCGCCTGAAGGAGCGACAGAAGCCGGACTCCATCCCAGCCGATAAGGACAAGCGGCCTGTCCCCAGGTTCTACCAGTCGGAGACGGGCCACTGTCACTGGCCAGCGCCTCGAGTGGACGAAGAGCCGCCCCATCGCCCAATGCTGGTAGTGCCGGCACAAGGCCCAGACGTGGGACCATCTTTTCAAGAATTGCCCACAATGGAAGCGCCAGCAGAAGATTCTGTGGGTGGAGGTGCGAAGGGACACCGGAGGGGAAAAGGATCGGTTCAAGATCCGGGACCTCTTCGCGCGGCCGGCGGTTCTGGACTTTCTCTCGCCATGGATGTGGGAAGCGAGTACCGGGCCCGGCTGAGGAAGACGCCCGGAGCGAGGCGTCGGAGTGGGAGTTCCAGGAGCAAGATAGAGAGGGAAGAGGAGTGGAGGCTGGAGGCCGAGGAGGTGGGAGTTGAGGTTGAGGAACAGCTGCAGTTCTTCCCCACGCCATCCTTCATGGCCTCAGAAGAGGAGGCTTATTCTTTTGTCTATCATCCTAGGACAGGCTGGGGGCGGAGGACAGGGGGGCCAACAACGAGCCGCAAGGACAAACGGAAAAGTTTTTTTTTTGTTTATTCATACTCGCATACAGCCTATCCAGACTATGGCGGCGTACATTTTGTCCGTTTTTACCGTCTGCTGTCCGCGCGGTGGCGGCACCTTGCAAGCTCCCCTTTGCCCTCCGCCCAGGCCTGTCCCAAGACGATAGAAGCCGGGCGTGACAAACAAAAGAAAAGGGCAAAAGAAAGCGCAGCCTCCCCTTACTCCTCTCCTGCAGACGCCATGAAGTCGGGCCCCACTCCCGCAGCTCCGCCTCTACACCTCGCTCACCGTGTCCTCCTCAGCCGGCACCCGCCTTCCCACATCTGTGGCAGAGAGGAAATCCAGCACCGCCTGAGTGCGCCGCCCATCGGCCAGGAGGTCCCGGATCTTCCACCGGCTCTTCCCCCTCCTGGTCTCCTTCAACACCTCCGCCCACAGGATCTCCCGCTGGGCCTTCCACTCCGGACACACCTTGAAGAGGTGCTCCCGAGTCTGGTTCTGATACTGGCACCACCAGCATTGCGGTGTGGGCCGGTTTTCCGTCCAGTGGAGGTACTGCCCGGATAGGCAGTGCCCCGTCTTGATCTGGTAGAACCGCGAGGCAAGCCTCTTGGTGCTCCCAGCAACCGTGCCGTCCGGCTTCTGGCCTTTCGGCATCTTGTATTTCGTCTTGGAGGCCCGGCCTCCAGCCCATTGGCGCGCCTCAGCTCGGAGATCTCCCGCTTGAGATTTGCGAGAGACCTTGGGAGAGGCACTGCGCGCACCTCAGCCCGGTCCGAGTAGCTCAGCAATTCCACCCCGCGGGTGTCTGACTCCTCCGCCGTGATCTTCGCCCACTCGTCGGCCTTCTCGCCGCCGGCGACTCCCTTGGGGCTGGACACCACCGAATCTCGATGATGATGCCCGGCCCCGGCTCTCCTCAACGTGGCGATGTGCTTCCTCGCCTGAAGCGCGTACTGCTGGCCGGGGCCAGGTTCCCCGAGGCCATCCGTCTGATGGCCGCTTGGGCGTCCGTGAAGATCGTGACCTGTTCCGGGGTAGTCGGTCTTTGTGATGCCGATTCCAGCGCTCTCGCAAGGGCAGCGCACTCCGCGTCGTAGGCTTCCTGGTTGTAGCCCATGCAACCCAGGATTGGCCCTCCTTCCATACCACCGAGTGCCCTGTCGCACCGCTGTCGAGCCGCGACGTGTCGGTGAACAGTGGTGAGCCCCGGTCGGTCCTTCTCCGCCTCGGCCTTGGCTTCATCCTCCTCCTCTTGCAGCAACTCCGCGCCGAGGGTTTCAGGCTCCTCTAACAGAACTGTGCTCTCCGTCTTCCCAGCGTAGGCCAGGGCGTAGGTGAGTCTCCGACCGATCGCTGCCGGCGCACTCACTGCCTCCCTGGCCTGATCTCCCTGCAGCAGACTGAGTAACCGTAGCGCAAACCGCCGCTGCCTGTTTTCCAGTTGCGCCGTCGCTGCCCAAAGCCCCGACTCCATTGAGAGAGCGCCCAGATCGGTCATCCGGAAGCAGCCCGTCGTCGCTCGTGCCTCCTGGTTGACCAGCAGCTGGAGCTGGTTGGCCTGGCCTATGGTGCCCCGGGTGTGGTCCCCCTTCCACCAGCTCCGACCTGAACATGGCGACAGACTAGGTGCATGCCGTCATGACCTTCCCGCAGTTGGCGGGCGACAGCCCCATCTAGCCTGCGAGCCGGCAGAGCCTCGCCATTGCCTTCTTCCCGTCCTTCAGCCAGATGGCGTGGTGGTCCTTAAGCGTTAGCTGGGAGTCCAGCCAGACTCCGAGCCACCGCGTTGCCTCTTTGTTGAATGGGACCTTGCTGGCCCCGGGCCTCACCGCGGCCGTGGGCGGGGTCTTCATCCTTCGGAAGATTGCTGCCTCCGTCTTCCCGTGGCCAAAGGCCACTGTTCGCTGCCCAGTCGATGGATGCAGCTGCCGCCTCCGAAAGCCCGGCAGCAACCGCTCCGTCATCGGCCCCGTCCGCCCACCACCCAATGTCATCCACAAAGAATAGCCCGCACATGCCTGGCACTGCCGCTTCCACCTCGCCGAGGATCCCCGACAGGTATGTGACAAATAGAATTGGTGCCGCTGACGACCCCTGTGGGATGCCAGTGTCCACCGGACTTGCCTCGCCCGCGACAAACGGAAAAGTGTGTATCCTATGTACATCGCCTTGATCTAGATAGGCCGGCGATTAAGAAATAAACAACGCCTGTCCGAGCTTCTTCGTCACCACTCACGAGCGCGCTTCTCGTTCAATCGTTAAGGTCATCAATTTTGATCGAGTGATGATGAGTGAAATGCCGTCAATCTCGAAGACATGATTCCTTCACATAACCACATCATGAAGGTGAAATACTGGGTACTTATGCGATGCGAAGACCAAACAAGCAAGCAGATTGAAACAAACAGGCAAAAAAAAAATAGGCAAAAACTGAACTGGACATAAATCACCACAACAGTGAAGCTACATGATTCTGCGAACAAAAAAAAACAGAAAACCAAGAAGTAGGCAAAAACTGAACTGGACATAAATCACCACAACAGTGAAGCTACATGATTCTGCGAACAAAAAAAAACAGAAAACCAAGAAGTAGGCAATAA
>Ga0307512_10007032_pt1 | contig 11226 bp, 16 predicted proteins | sample 14_EM_MG_FD_200267 | JGI IMG/M metagenome (GOLD analysis project Ga0307512, IMG submission 200267) | Populus trichocarpa ectomycorrhiza microbial communities from riparian zone in the Pacific Northwest, United States - 14_EM | ecosystem: Host-associated > Plants > Roots > Unclassified | place... | reverse complement strand
TGCAAAGACATCAAGCAGATGCTCAACATTTATATCCTCTGATGTGATCCACTGTGTTTCTCCAAAGTCAGGCTTATCAGGATCAATATCAACTGACAACCTGGTGAAGTAACACTCCTTAGTTCTGCTAAGGAGTGGAGATGATTTTGGGTCCTTTGGGCAAAGGTAGTCACAAAGTGGTGCCAACATTGTGATGAATCCATTGTTTCAATATGTAAGGGAGAGAATGCAGAATTTGTCAAAGATGTTTGTTCTATTGGAGATGGTTGGAAACAACCAGTCAAGGTTACATTCATTGATACCTTGAGGAAAGAAGGCAACAGCTCCAAGAAGCCCTTGAGCATCCAGGCCAAGTTCTTGGAACATGGGGGAGGCAAGTGAAAGCTCAATTATGGCAGCAAGGCTTTTATTATGCTCTGTTTGTAGAACATCTGTTTGCTTTCTCTCCCATTCTCTGATCAGTCGATCAGTACCCCACTTATTGTGATATGCAACTGTGGCAAGTAGGGTGATTGAGAGTGGGTGGAAGTCAAGTTTTCTAAGGATGTTGTCAACCAAATCAGATGGTTCATCATGCTTGTAGATTTGATAGAAGGTATCATGTGCAACCTCCATTGACAATGTTGGAACATCCACCCACTCACAGGTAGGAGGGACAGTGGAGATCCGGGATGTAATACAGAGGCAAATGTTGCCAAGCTGACTGAGCTCCTCTACCACATTGTATATCTCCTGGGCATTTGTTCCCTGTGGATCAAGTATGGATTCTGCATTGTCAAGGACTATGAACATTTTCTTGGAGGATAAAAATGGCCAGAGTGGGGCCAGATCTTCTGGGTTTTCAACACCTGCACCAATGACCTCAGAGAGTTGGTGGAGGAAATGAGTGATTGAGGCAGGGAATTGGTCACAATGGATAAACCAACACTCATTGCCAAAACATTGTTTAACATGATCATGGTGGAGGATAGTTAGAGCAATGGATGTCTTTCCAATTCCACCAGTACCAATCAGAGCAATTGGCGTGAGGTGTTCTGTGAAGTTGACAACCTTCTCAATTAACTTGTCACGTCCAAAGAACACCTTTGGTGGTGAGGGCAGGTATTGTCCAGGCATGCTAGATGTGAAGATAAGATACTGGACACATTAGTAGCCAAGACTACTGACCTTTTTTGGGTCTAGGTAACAGTAAGCATGTATTCATTGAGGGACAGGGTACAGGTGACACTCACCAACTGAGATTGACCACCAGCCCCTTCTTGACTTTTCAGTGTGGTATGAATGTCGTGAACCATGGTTTGGATATTCACAACATTGCGATGAACCTCGGAAACAATGTTGCAATGAATGTTGGAAATGGTTCCGTGCGTATCTCTCGGCAGCGGGGACAGTGATTCTCCGGGTGCACTGAATACAAATATTAAACACTAGATTTAGTTGTAGTCAAGACCGCTGACCTGGCGTGAGTCTAGCCAGTGGTGAGTAGCTACTCAGTGACAGTCAGAGTGTAAGTGACACTTACTGCCTGATTTTGACCACTGGTGTCTTTACGGCTTTTAAACGTGTCCCGATGAACGTTGGAAACCATGGTCCGAGTGTTTGTAGTGTTACTCTGGACCTCGGAAACGTGGGTGTTTGAAACATCACGGCGAACGCTGGGAACGATTTTTTCCGCATTTGGAATATCGCGACGAGTACCGGAGACAGTGGTGTGAACGTTCGCAACATCATGGCGAATGTCAGAAACAATTAGATGTGTCTTTGTCACAAGTTCAGTCTACGGAAAGTTAGCAACGATCGTATGTGACGGAACGTACCCTAAAAACGCGAAGAATCCTGTTGAAGTCCGTCCTCCAGGTAGAAATCGCTTCTTTATCGTCCTTCGCGTGATAACGTCGAGAGATCACATTCCGTTTACCCCGCCTGATGATGTGCCTTTGGATCTCGGCTGCGGTCCTGGTTGAGAGCTCGATGAGAAAATTGCCCGGCGTGTGCATCGCTAGTTCAACTCACATCGTTAATTTCTCAATCGCTTCGAGGACGGACTGACTGAGCTGATCCGCTTGTCTTCCGTCCATCCCCCGATTAAGGGCTTCGCAAACACCAGCGCAGGTTAGCCCTAGTCCGACGTAGTCCGCTTTGTTGATCATCGAGTCCTGTATATATTAGCCAACAATTTACCAACGTGAGCCGGAGGAAACTCACTTTTATCATAGCGAGAAGATCACTAGCAGAGTTGAATGCGGCCTTCGCTGGTGCGATGCTCGAGGCCTCCTTCGCGAGATTCAGGGCATCGATGGCCGTATTAAGTGAGGGGAGAGCACTGTCCTGCCCCTTCGGTTGTTGGGATTTGACTATCATGGTCGGGGCGCAGGGCAGTTGCGAGAAAGCGGTGCGACGTGGGGACCGTGAGGAAGAATCCGAACCCTAATACATACTCGACATGGGCGTCGATCTTGTTCAACATCGCGCGTCCCGTGCAAATGCGAAGGGAACCCCGCCCGCGGACTGAGTACCGAGACTTTGTTCACTCCCCCATCTCTCGTTTGAAATGCCCTGAAGAAACACTTCACCTACTGGTACAACGGTATCTCTTTGACTCCAGCTTTACTTCCAACTCGGCCCTACCACTGACTCAAGGTGCGTTTTGAAACATTCATTCATTAAGCATATTCCTCTCCCCAATGATCAACTCCTTTGTCAACCCTGCATGTCGGTTTTCATGCCGACCAGCTGGCAACTCGTGAGACTATCGGACAAAGTTTAATCGAGCTTATCGGACGATGCTAACTGGCATTGTGCCCGAGATCCTCCAATCGTCCTCACTCATCTGAGGATGAACCGCCGGCTTCAGTTCGCCCCTCCAGGCTCTGGCCAATAGGGACAATCGACCTCACCTGGACGCGGCTTGCGCCCCCCCTCCGTCAGTCCGATTCTTGTCCTTCCAATTGTGAAACGACAGGTTGGGCTAGGTGATGCCAGTCAACAGCGGCCACATTCCTCCATCCCGTTTGTTTGTCCAAGTTTCCCTCTCTTAACACGTCCACCGATAGTCCAGCCCGCACGGAGAGGTTTGGCGGTCAAACAGTGGACACGTCGGCCTAGAGCGAGTAGCCCGTAGTGAGATTATTCCCCAACGTAAAGCTCGTTTCGGCAACAATCAGCGCCACAGTATCTGAATGTGAGGTTCAAGAGCAATCGCAAACATTATACAACTGCCCACACGTGCAAACCTTTCTTCCATAATGACTCTTCTTTCGCATACGCCTTGGGGAGTTTGGGGAGGGCACTTGCACAAAAATCACTGGTAATGCGCCAAGGCCGCTTTAAAGAGATAACTTGCCGCCGTTGGTTCGGCACCCGTCGTGATCACGCATGGGTGTCCGTTACCCTATCCTCTTAATCTACCAGGACATACGGCTATTCTTCGTATTTTTGTCGGGAATGTGAATGTCCACATTACGTGCTCATCAGGAGGACAAGTCGCCATCCAAGCCGAAATCCCACCGAGACTCGATCATCATGCTGAGATATCCTCCCGCAGTCCCGCTGTGGCCCACTCACCTCAGTTGTAAATAGTCAGCGGAGATGGCAGTCTCCCTAGAAGTCGAAGAAAGAGAAATTCAAGAGCTGACGAGGCTCGCGACCACCTATGCACTTGCTCATGGTCTCTTGTATCTTCCTCCCGGCGATGTTCAACCTCCAGCACCGACCTCTGCGATCCACGCACCTTTGGCACTTTTCCCGACGTCCTTTCCACGGTCCAAGTTCTTGCTAGCAAATAAGCTTCAGCCACTATACAACGTTCTATACTCACGTGTTGCCACGGACGAGAAGTTCTTGGATCAAGTCATGGGCGGCGTGGATGGCGTCGGGAAGGTCGATCAATTCACCGGCAAGTTGTGGAGATGTTGGAAACAGCTGCGAGATGAGGGTATTCAGCAGGTGCGTATGAGAATTCTGTAGGATGTTTAGGCTGACGAGTGTTGCAGAGCTGGCATCTGGGTTTGTTCAGGTCGGATTACTTGCTTCACAATCCGAATGGTGGTAAGGAAGTTTCGTTGAAACAAGTCGAGTTCAACACCATATCCTCCTCGTTTGGGATATTGTCACATCGTGCTGCCGCTCTTCATCGGTTTGTGCCCCGTCGTTAAACCTGATGCGTTGATCTTATATCTCGCTACAGTTATCTTGCCAGATCCACATCGTATTTTGGTGCTTTTCCTGGATTCAGCCTCGACGATCTCCCGCAGAACGATACCCCTGCCGGATTAGTGCGCGGCCTCGCAGAAGCCCATGCGGCCTATGGATCAGTAAAGTGAGACTTCGGCCTCGAATCGATTCCATCATCTCAACTTTGCAAAGCGCACAGATACTCTTTGTCGTCCAACCGAATGAGCGGAACGTCTTCGACCAGAGACATCTAGAATATGAGCTTCTTGAACGGTGTGTTACCCCCGCCAATTCTTCGGAAACTGCGTACTTAGCCTTTGCTAGTCACTCTCTTCACGTTATCCGCCAAAGCTTCGACGAGTTGGCTGAATCTGCTGAAGTTGATGCGTCTTCGAGGGTCTTGAGGATCAAACACCCCGTTACGAACCAAATCGTTGAAATATCCACCATTTATTTCAGGGCAGGATATACCCCCACCGATTACCCTACTGAAACTCAGTTCGATACCAGACTTCTGTTGGAACGATCGCGTGCTATCAAATGCCCCACCATCCAACTACAACTTGCCGGGGGCAAGAAGGTCCAGCAAGTTCTAACGAAACCCGGAGTTCTTGAATCCTTTCTCCTTGATCACACTCGTTGGGATGGTCCAGACTTCACTGAGGATGATGTCGCACTCCTCCGCGATAGCTGGATGGGTATGTGGGGTTTGGACGAGGATGGCGACGGGGGAGTAGAGAAAGCCAGATTGATGGCGGAAAAATTGGTGTTGAAGCCCCAGCGCGAAGGTGGCGGCAACAATGTTTACAAGTCCTCGATCCCTGGGTTCTTGGACACTCTACCTTTGGTCGAACGTGAGGCCTGGATTGCGATGGAGCTGATCGAGACTCCCAAAGGGGTGGACAATTACCTCGTCCGTGCGGGATCTGGTTCGCAGGGTGCTGTCAAGATGGAGACAATCAGCGAGCTGGGAACCTTTGGATGGGCATTGTTCGGACCTGGTGCCAAGGAGGTCAAGCACGAAGAGGTTGGTTGGTTGGTTAGGACGAAAGGGACAAACAGCAACGAGGGTGGCATCGCCGCTGGTTTCTCTGTGCTGGATTCGCTACTCCTTGTGGACGAGTAGGTCAGAAAGGTTTGTGGGTTTTCTTAACTCTCACATCCAGTGACTCGTTTAAAGATTGATCCCTGCCCTTCCACTAGATTTCTCCGTTGTAGACGAACGCAATACAATACTTTGTCTCCTTCCGTCACCGAGAGATGAATTGATCTTGCCCACTTGTTGTTCGAGTTATTCTCATACAAGCTACGAGGCGGATTGTATAGCTCGGCTGTTCCGAAACATTTCATGGGCCTTGGGTGTGTCCGTAGATATGCGCCATCATCCCAGGTTCAACGCAACTGCATGGTCGACGAGATTCCCGACGTTCACTCCAACCAGCAGGTACTTTACGGACGCAAGGTGCGTCAGGTTTATTTCACTCACTCTTGGCCATTCTGATCTTTCAAAGAATGCCGGAGACCCAGGTAGACGCCGGTAGCTCTATCGAAATACCGAACTCTCCGAGTTTTTTTTTTATAATCTCGCTTCTCTCTACAAAGAGTAAAACTTCATCTTTGGAGAAGATGGTCTCAATATTTAAGTGTTTCGCCATCCGAATGTACTGCCACTGGTGGCAAAAAAACCACTTTGCAATGGAAAGAGAGCTCACGAGGGACGAGGTGCGCTCATCGTAAATAATCACAAATGCCCAACTGCACGACAAGAAGAAGTGAGGGAAAAGCGCACAGCGCACCTGTAAGCACTTGCAAAGATCCACAGACATGCATCGGGGAACGTGTGGAATAGCCTCGTTTCACCTGCATTCCTCTCAGTTTCATCCCCTCTAATCTCTTATCCTCATAAATGGGCGAGGGGTCTAAGCCTCCCATCCGTAAGGGCGGCTACCCCCGTTATCCGCGGCCAACGGCGTCGCCCTCGTCCTCAATACCGCACTCCAGGGCCTCCCTGAAGTCCCTAAGCTCACCTTCGCCATTTCCTCCGCTCCCCAAGCAATACACTTCCCTACACCCCTAGTCCAGTCACGACTTCGCCGGCCTGGGTAGCGGCTCCGAGTTATCGGGACCCACCGAAGGCGAACAGGGTTCTGCAGAGACAAAGCATTCTGACAAGACATCAACGAACCTCCAGATCCGCCACTCTCGACGATTACACCGACATGCCCGTTTCCGAAGTCGGCGTTGCCAGGCTTCGTGGAATGGGTTGAACAGGAGACGGAAAAGACAATAGAAACGTTCAGCCCTGGCTACCACAGTCTCGCCCGACTCTCCTCGGCATTAGGGCGAAGGAGAAGGAGGTATTGACGATGGAAACAAGAAGAAGCTCTTCGAGAAACCTGACAAAAAGTACATCCCTGACATCGAGAAGGAACGACTGGCCGGTAGTTCCACCCTTCAAGGAACCGTATCCCTTCACCAGGTTGACACTCAGGCTCCCCCGTAGAACGCGTTCCCCTTCCCCTGTATGCAAGGAGAAGACACCTCATGATGACGATCGGAGAAGAGATAGATGAAGATAGGGGGCAGGACCGGGATAGGAATGATGAACGCAGAAGGGACAGGGACAATAATCGAAGGAAGGATAAGGATCGGGGTAGCGAGCGGAGGAAACGGGATGAAGCTTGAAGAAAAGGAGGGTGGTTGTCAGTGGCCGAGGATCATGATTAGTTAAACAAACAGGATCACCGCTCAAGAAAGATTAAAAATCCTTGCGTCAAGGTAAATACTCTCTCTTGCCGTATGGAATGTACTTACGCATCTTCGCCGCGTAAGAGGTATCAGGACAGAGAATGCTTGTTATGAATCTTCTCGCGCTTCCTGGTTGGGGCGTACTTCCTCACACCAGAGACTTGGGCGGAGTTTTCGCCAGCCCTTCCGGTGAAACTTGAAGACTTCATCTCTTTACCGAAGAGGACGGCACTTGAAGCTTGAGTCAGCTTTGCATCATGAAAGTCCGGAGAGAACTGGCGGACGCGTTTCCAGAAATGAATCCCGGATTCACTTGCGTTCATCTTCGTACCAAGATAATCGTTTGATAGTCTTTCCCTCATTCAGGTATGCCAGATCCCAACCAGCGCCCTGTTAACATCGTGTCCTGCCTCGCAGGTGACTGGTGATTCCTAAATCAAGCTGTGGCGATACATCGCACACAATGACTTCTCCGGCCCCCATTTGTACGTTCCGACCTCGCCCCGTTCCATCCTCACCGTTGACAAGTATCAGTATCACAAACGGCCACCTGGCAGACCCTTTTGACACTAGATCGGAAGTCCGATGATTTTGCGCATTTGGCAAGGCAACTCCTGAGCGATCAGAGACAATATAGTAGATTCAAGGTCTCAGAATTTTCCAAGGATGAAGCTCTCGAGCTCATTGAGCTGATAGAACCAACGGTAAGTCTCGCCCCGTGTTCTGAAATTAGTGCTGTTTCAACGAGATTAATCCCCTACAGATCCTTCAGCATGCGAATATGCCTAGCGATCTCAAAGGCACCGCGTTCACTATACTTCAAAGGCTATGCGGTGCATTCGAGAGGCTGCCAGGGTCTTTCCTGATCAACAAAGATTTCAAGATACAAGGAGAGATACCCTTCGCAACACGTACATATGCCAACCTGTGGAGGCGAGATTGGAATGGAAGAGGGGTCGCAGTTAAGGCGTTGAGGTTAGCTCCTGACGATGATGGAAGTAAAATGACGAAGGTGATGGCTTTCTTGGTCGACCGATCTCTCGGGATCCACAGGGAACTCACTTTCACCTGCAGAGGTTTTGTGAAGAAGTATTGTTGTGGAAACTCTTGGACCATCCGAACATTCTTACATTCTACGGAGCTTCATTGAACCAGAACCAGCTCTGTATGGTATCTCCGTGGATGGAGAATGGCAACGTTCTCGATTATACGAAGAAGAACCCCAAGGCCAATAGACTCAGATTGGTGAGTAGTGACGAGCAATGGACCGACGGGGAGTCTGAAAGTTATTGGCTTGCAGCTGATCGACGTAGCGAGTGGTCTCAAGCACCTTCACCGGATGAGTTTAGCGCACGGGAACATTCGAGGGGTATGTATTACTGTCATGATTGCCAACTGCAATCCGTTGTTAAAGACCTCTGTAGTCAAACATTCTGATAAGTGATGATAAACCTCCACGAGCCCTTCTCGGAGACTTCAGCTTGAAAACAACCATATTTGACCCTTTCTCGCTGGAAGGGGCATTAATCAATCAGACCGCACCAAAGCTTTTGACCCTTGATGGTGCCCGACCCACTATTGAGAGTGATATCTATGCACTGGCCACGGTCATCTATGAAGTAAGTATCAGTTCTCTTCCCCCGGTTACGGGGTCTGACAAGGACTAGGTGCTCACCGGAACGCCTCCGTTTGAAAAAATTGGGGAAAATGAGCGACCATGCAGACCAAGGGATTCGGAGAAATTGGGGTTTACCGACAAACTTTGGGGAAGCTTGGGGAGGTGTTGGGACAAGAAACCCTATGCACGACCGACGATTGATGCAGTTTCTGCTTGTCTGAAACAGGCAGCGGAGACTTGGGTAGTAGATGTTCCTGCGTCCATGATTGCCAGCGAGGCTGGAGCGGAACAGGTGGTGGGCATGAAGGGAGACCGAGCGGAGGGTTTTGCAGACAGGATTGACGAGGTGCGTCTCCGTGGGACCCGATCATAGCCTTCGATTGGAGTTCTGATTTTGACTTTTCATTGCAGATAATCGATCAGATTGGTATTCATAACTTTTCACCGCAGACACTCAATCAGATTAGTATCAGCCAAAGCTCGGGGAAGACATACGACAGCGGCTCCGAGTTATCAGAGCCCACCCACGCAGATCATCATGTTGCCCCCGCTCTTTACCTCTATCCCCTCGATGATTCTTTCGTCTCTAAACACATCGCTCTCCTTCCGCAACAGCGCGTAAAGATCGGTCGCAAAAAGAACGTAAAGACGGTTCCAGCCGAACGCAATGGTTACTTTGATTCAAAAGTTCTCAGCAAACAACATGCAGAAGTATGGGAACAAGACGGAAAGGTAATTGCCAACTTGCTTCTCTCTTGGGTGCACGGGGGTAACCTTGCTCTCTAGATTTATATCAAGGATGTCAAAAGTTCCAATGGTACGTTCATCAACGGCGAGAGGCTTAGTGGTGAAGGTCTGGAATCCGAACCCTTCGAACTGAAGTCCGACGACATGGTCGTAAGTCGCTTCCTCCCGCTACCGACGTAATACACAGCTATATACGACACCCACATTCAATCAGGAGTTTGGTATCGACATTGTCGACAAACACAACAGATCCATCATCCACCACAAGGTCGCTGCCCGTGTCCTCTGTGTCCTCAACGAACAGGACGCTCAAGCCGCTGCCCATGCGGAACAACAACAGCTTGCCCAGAATCCACCCGGTTATGCCCTCTCAAACCATCACCAAAACATGACCTCAACCGCCGATCCCAGTAACGCGTTCAACTTCAATGGTCAGGGGCCAGCTGTTGGCGGCCAACGTCGCCCTGCGATGCAACCTCAGGGGCACGTTGATATGATAAATCCAGGTGTCCAACCTCAGGCATCTCCCAACGAGACGACCATTCGGGCTCTGCATTCCTCGACCGTCGACCTGACCCCCGATTTATCCATCCTTGTCGATGACCTTGAAGCGCCAGCCTGCGAGCGCTTAATTAGCCATACCTTCTCCCCGCACGAAGTAATCTCTCTCGTTGAGACAGTCTTCGCGAACAAGGATGAGGTTAAGATGGTCCGTGAGTTCCGTGGGGATGCCGCTCAGACCTTCATTGATGTGGTGCACGGGGTGCGCCTCCACTTCCTTCACTCCTTGGATGCAGTCTGATTATTCTTGTCCATTTTGACACGTTTGCTTTTAAACCTATACCTTCCACTGATTAGGCTTTATGTCTCCCCGATCTCCTGCCACGACTCCGGAGGAACTGTTTGAAAGCTTTGTATAGGATATGCGGCCAACAGGGTTTGCTTCCGAGATCACTGCAAATTCCACTTTGCTACGATCGATCAGATACCCCGTTGTATAGTGGCGGGTATGCTGACGTGTGGATGGGTGAATATCGGGGTTACCGTGTCGCGGTCAAGGTTCTGAGGGTTTACTCGACGAGTAACTTTGATAGAGTCATGAGTGTGGGTTTTCACAGGCTGTCGAAAAACGTGCTTTGATCAGCTGATGCTGACCATTGTAGAGGTTCTGCAAGGAAGTTGTGATGTGGAACACTCTTCGCCATCCAAATGTACTGTCACTGGTGGGAGTGGTGATGGGTAAAAACCAGTTTGCAATGGCATCGGAGTGGATGGATAATGGGAACATCAACGAATTTGTCAAGGCTCATAGGGATGTGGACCGGTTTGAGCTTGTGGGGTCTCACTCCTACTACTCACTGACCGTTACTGATAATCCCTTCTGATAGCTCAAAGATGTCGCTAGGGGGCTGATATATATGCACGATCAGGCAATGATACACGGGGATTTGAAGGGGGTATGACTCTGGATGCTAGTTCCTGCCCCTCCATCTGACGCGCTTTCCATCAAGGCCAACATCTTGATTGACCGAACCGGCCACGCATGCCTAGCAGACTTCGGACTTCTTACGATCATTTCAGATCCCACAATCTTCACAGCCTCAAGTTACAGATTAGCGCGTGGTACAACACGATGGATGAGCCCGGAGCTCCTTGATCCAGACCGGTTCAATCTCAAGGACTGTCAACCAACGAAGGAATCAGACTCCTACTCGTTAGGGATGGTTATCTATGAAGTGCTCAGCGGTCAAATACCATTTGCACAGTGGAATGAATGGATTGTCATGCGGAAGGTTATTGAGGGTGAACGACCAGCAAAGCCAGAAGGGGCAGAGAGGGCATGGTTCACCGATGATCTGTGGGAGACGTTGACCCAATGCTGGGCAACACAACCACAAAGCCGTCCTGGCGTTGAGGCTGCGCTTGAGTGTTTGAACCAG
>Ga0307512_10007031_pt1 | contig 11226 bp, 18 predicted proteins | sample 14_EM_MG_FD_200267 | JGI IMG/M metagenome (GOLD analysis project Ga0307512, IMG submission 200267) | Populus trichocarpa ectomycorrhiza microbial communities from riparian zone in the Pacific Northwest, United States - 14_EM | ecosystem: Host-associated > Plants > Roots > Unclassified | place... | reverse complement strand
GAGAAAGACAAAAAGGTCAAGAAAGAAAGAAAGAAAGAAAGAATAGTATAATCCCGTTGCCGCCAGCGCCGCCCCCGAGCCTCCAAGCCCTCAGCCCGCTCCATACCGCTCCTTCATTTGGGTGGAAATTTCCCGACCTCAGTGGCCGCCAAAAAGTCCATCACCGCCTGATCGCACTCCTCTATGGTGAAAAGCTCAGAGATCTGCACGTGCCGGCATCTGCCCGCTTTCCAGCCTGTTGTCTGTCCCACTGTTTTCCAGAGTGTCTTCTGCTGGTCTTTCCATCTGCTGCAGTGGTGCTCCCGCATTTGAGCCACAGTCCCTCCACACCACCAGCATTTGTCGTCGTCTCGGTGGCCAAACCGCTTTAGGTAGACTCCTGTGGGCGCATGCCCGGGCTTCAGTTGGTTGAACCTCGCGGCCAGCGATTTCACGCTTGTCATCGGGATAGGTCTCTTGGTCCCCGCCTTGCCCTTAAGTCTGTAGCTGAAGTGCTTGCTGCACTTGTCGGCCTCCCACTCCGCCTTCTCTGCCGACCTTCCCTCGGAGATTCGTCTAGCCCTGTTCGAGGCCGAGGTGTATGGCCGCTAATCTCGTAGCTTCCTGAATGCACCTCCATAACTGCAGGTGGTTTCGGGAGCACCTGAGAATGCTCTCGCAGAGTCTGAGAGCACCTTACATAGCTCCAGGGGGGCCTGGGAGCATCTTGAATTACTTGGGAGCACCGGTGAGGTCTACCGGAGTGTCTGGGAGGTTTGCGTGTGGCTTCCTGAACAATTTACTTTTTGCTGATGTAGATGTCATCCAGGGGCTGCCGGAGATGGGCCGCTTTTGATTTGCTCGACGTGGATTGGGCACTGGAACCATGCTTTGCTATCACCCAATTCTGCGATAAGTGTGATTTGTGGATATCAAAGTTGGTTGATTGGGGTGGACCAGGGAAATTACTTGGAGTAGAAATCTCCTCAACTTGGCCACTCATTGCGACTCTGAAGCAATACCGTCAAACCGGTATCATCGCTGAATTTACCTTGGAGCAGACAGAATATATCGATAGGAAGCTACAACATTGGTGCCAGCAGGATTCGAAGACTTTGGTGATGGACAATGGCGAACCACTTTTTTAGCCATACTCCTGGATGAGTGGCCAGGTAGTGAACTCCAGCGGTGCAAGATAGTGCTATTTATCAATGAAATCAAAGACAGGCAGTCGCTCTTTGAGGCATTGAGTAAGATGTGTCACCTTGGAAGCTCAGTCATTGGGCAATTAGTGGAGGAGATTGTCCACTTTGTGATTTCAGAGTTGGCCAAAAGCTCCCATACACCTCATGAAATAAGCAGCACCAATGACGCCACAAACACCACCCGAACTCCATTTTAATGGTGGTTTCATAAGCATCAGTTTACTCCCAGCATGAGGCCAGGTACAGGTAGAGCCCGGGGAGGCACCACCATCGGCGGACTGAGAACTCAGTGGACACTGGACAGCTATGGTAAATTGCGAGCAGTAGGGGCACGGATACCAATGATTGAAGAACCGTCGCGCTCTCATAGGACCCGCAGTGCAGCAGTGTGCGGGCGGGGTCACTTCTACCATGTGTCACCTCAGTCAATGAACCAGGCCGGAAAGAATGGGCAGCTTTCGCATCATCGAAAGGTTTGCAGCATTTAGAAGACCGTACTGGCTGAACAGTTAACTAATCGCCCAATATTGGCACGAGGAAATTGTCTCCAAGTTGCTGTAAATCCAAGTCTAAGTCATATATAATGGCATCAAGGATTTGAGCGTTCCCTGTTGTCGATGCTTTGCCCAGGTCAAACGCCATCATCGGCGCAGCATCTAACCCGGTCGGAAACAGTATATACACCTCTGGTTGTTTGAACTAGAGTAATGCCTGACCACTCTGGCCATCCTTCAAACTCATTTCAGCGTCAGCGAAGCTCCACAATGTATCGCAAATCATGTCCTCAGCCTTTTGGCCCAGATAGGTGTGGACCGATTCAATCAGTCGTGCCAAAACAACATAAGTTGTGAAATCCCCAATTGGCTCCAACTGAATCCACCACTGTTCCGGGGCCAGAGTATAATTGAGCGTTGGATCCCGTCATTGGCGTCAAGCCGATTTGGAAGTTGCTAAGCCCCAGATACTGTTTGTTCATATGGTGACAATTGCTATCGCCAGGGATCACTTGGCTGTGTCTTGAGGAAGAGCACAGCGCCCACAGTATTGTTGGGTTGAATGTTCATAATATGAATTTGCTTGTCCTGCACTTTGCTATATATGTTGAAATTATTGTGTAGCAACATAAACAGCTGATTCCATACCCAGATACAATTATCGGCAAAATCACCCTGCGGAACCATCTCCGGGCGATTGAGAATAGGACTACAGGAGCTTGAGACACTTAAAAGGTGCAATCCAACTATCACGGGGTTAGAAACCCGGGAAGGAAATAGGTAAAACCCGACCACAGTCATTAATCAATAAACTCTTCCCCCGGCCGGCAAATTCAAACACCTACTAATTACGTGTAGCATATTAGCACACTGTGGTTTGGAATAACCGGCCAGCCTCATTGCTACAACTGATATCACCATCCTCTTTGCCAACGGTGCAGGACTGACTATCTCCCAGTTGTGTTCTGCGTCTCCAACTGCACTGTCATCTTTATAACACACGTTGGAATAGGCCAGGCAATCTGCTGTTACAGCTATAACACCACACATTTGTTCCACCAGCATGATTGTAGCAAGAGCTGCTCCACTGAATGCTTCCAGGATGCTTCCACCATGAAGTATGTCCTAATTGAACTCTGCACAATGTGATGCTGGGTGCCGGGGTTTACTGTGTTTACTGATGCAACCATGTTCAGTCTGGAGCTTGTTGAACTTCACTTTCTGGGCCAATATACACATGGGAAAGTGATAGGTCAACTGAAATAATGCTGTTACGTTGTCCGCTGCAATGAGCGATTCGACCACCATGGTTAACAGACCCCGAAAGCAAAGCATCTTTCCAGATATGTGTTTGATATCATGTACCCGAGAATCACACATAGCCACCAAAAAGCTTGAAACCAATGTCAAACCACACATTTTCATACAATGCAAAACTTAATGAATGCGTTCCTTGATGCTGCATTCTAGTATTGTGGGATTAAACCCCCCATTGCGGCGTGTGGTTGGATCTGACATTGACGATGGCGAGGAGTAGCGTGAATGAAGCGATGATATACCATCCTGACTTCAAAGAAATGGAATGTCTACACTCGCAATCCCCTATACATCACAACAGACATGTGTTTTCAGGACCTGCGTTAATTCCGCTACCATCACTTTTCTCAGTTCCTTACAGCAATCGTAAAGATGTTAGCCCCATGTGGATTATCACACCCGAGCCAGCAAAGCCATTTTGATCTTTCCACTGCCCAAAAATGACCAGCCTAGTGGGGACCAGCAATGGGATGGCTTCACTTTGTATTACCCTGTTCAAAATATTGAAAATGTGAACAAAATAGGCCTACTGTTTGCGAGTGGTTACTTTGAAGTACTTCCTAGCTGACATCTCAAGGAACCACATCATAGAACACCCCATCATCCCCCCCTTGCGAGCTGTGATATACACAATACAAAGGATCCAATCTTACCATGTGGCCACCCACTATGTGAAGATATTTGACTGAAACAAGAATACAATTACAGCTCAGCCAGCTAGGGATTGGGGTGTGGTTATCAGAATGTGTTCGAGGTACAGGTTGGGCAGATGTTACGTGGTATTACTTCAATCAATGGTCATGTTAGTTACGAGTTTGCTTGTGATAGTGTTTCCAGAGAGTTTATTATGCTTCCCAGCTCGTGGGGTTCCCGTGGGCAATTCTTTTTCCAGACGTCAAGTCTGAACCATTTGCCATGACACTACACCCTGCTTTTCTCAAGTACAATTACTTCCAGCTAGTCATCTCAGCTCGTTCACACTACCAATACACCTACCTGCGATGCAAAACACCTCACACATTGATCGACAATCTCCAAGCCCATCACACGATAGCGCCAAGCCCAGCGTATCTGAAACCGTGGTGACTTCAAAGCTTGATTTCACTCGGGCTGCATTCAACGAATCAGATTCTAACAATGATCAACTCACACTACAGCCACCATCCCCTTCAAGTACATTTCCGTTACATTCTCCCTCCACAGTATCTACGTTTCCAGTAATGTCTTCTTCGAGTGACGGCCCTCAATCACCTGTGCCAAGCGACCCCTGAGTCAGCATTTATGTGTAAATTGAACAAGATAATGGCACTACGCTTCTGAACTCTGATTCGGAAAGGATCTGCAAGTGCGACCTCCGCTTCACTATCGAGGTACACTACCATACTTCATTTTGGTTCATTCACAAGTGGGGAAAAGGTCCCTGATCGTCGTTCACTCCACAACATCGAAAACTATGACCACCAACCAAAGATTGCGATTATGATCACAAAGTATATTGGACCCCAGCTAGCGTGAGCAGCAAGCACAAAAACGCGACAAAAGTCTTGGCGAAACAGACACAGCACAATATGTCAACACCAATGATAGCATTTGAAAAACGGACAGCGGGAATCGTTTCTTGACGTCGAATTGTGTCCCGAGTGAGCGTCGCTGCAGCGGTAGAATCCCAGGAAGAGGGAGCGCACAAGGACCCACGCAATTGAGTGGCTTTCACGCAAAGTCTTGGCAAAAAGACGATTGATGCGACGCGTCGACCAATGGGCAAGCGACGATGAGGAGTACCCTACCGAAGACGCGTGCCGCACAGAAACAATGAGCGAAGCCAGAGTGGGCGGGAGGAGCGACCTGGCCATGGAAGAAGCGGCAGATAGGAGGAGCGACGCGCCCATGGACTTGGCGATTAGTGTTAGCAACGGTTCCGGGTAACCCGCCAGCGGTCCGGGGTTTGACCGGCGGTTCGGTTCAGATTGGTTCCAGACCCTGCCAAAAACACGACCCGCTTTGTCTTGGCGGGTTTGTTACCCGGACCGGACATAGAACCGCGGGTATTTGGCCAGGTTGAAACCGGACCGCGGTTCCCAATATACGGTTCCTACTACTTTGGCTCCAATTAAGAATTTGAGTTTTGATCGTATCATGACATAGTCAATACGTAAATTGTTCAGCTTTAGCCCCTCTTTCACCTCCTCCATTGAAATTTGGAATCCGACTGATATTCGTTGAGTGGTTGTGAAATAATGGCTGATTCTGAGCGAAATTGGCGGGTTTTCAATCGCGACTCAACGAATACTTGTCGGATCGCAAATCTGAAAGCGGAAGGTGAAAGAGCGACTAAAACTGCACAATCTACGTACTGATCATGTTGTGATACGATCAGAACTCAAATACTTAATTGGAGCCAAAATGGTGAATTTGAAATGCCGGGTATTTGGTTGTAAAACATGGTCCAGCTTGACTGAGGGCTAGTGGAAGCGAATTGGCGGTCGGGAATTGACCGACGGCTAGTGGGAGCGAGCAGCAATGGCCATCGGCGGGCAAGGGCGAGCAGCAATGGCCATCGGCTGGCTAGGGCAAGCAATTTGGCCGAGAGAAGGGACGGAAGATGGTGGCCGAAACCTTGAGCTTGAGCTAAAAGTTTGAGCTTGAGCAAGAGCACGGGCCCGGGCCGGAGCAAAGCAAGAGCGCAACCAAGAGTCGGAGCAAGCGCCAGAGCCAGTGCTCCGCCAGAAGCTCAGCCCGGGCCACAGCCCGAGCGCAGACCTGGAGCCCGGGCCATAGCCCGAGCTCGAGGTTTTTGCGCCAGACGACGAGGGATGGGAGGGAAGTGAGGAGGCCTGGAGCGAGGCGGAGAAGGTATAAAGAGGAGCGGAGCGGCAGTGGTTGAAGCAAAGCAGCGCATCCAGCTTCAAAAAACAAACACACAGCATCTTCTCATACTGTCTCATACTCTCTCATACAAACACTTCACCCGCACTTCTTCTCGCTGCCCCCCCCGATCCACAAACGCAAAACAATGTCATTGTACTCCAACTTCACCTATAGCCAGTTAAGCAACAGAAGGCAGGCCTGGGACCCCGGCAGCAGCAGCGGCACTGGTCACCAGCTCCGCGGCACCACCCGTGGACACGACACCACCCCAGAGTCCCAGCCGATCCAGGGAGACACCCAGGCGACCCCGCACCACACCCAGGACACAATCCACCTCGCGCAAGACAGAGTGACCACCCCGAGCACACAGTTAGGCATGAGCGGTCAGAACACACCTGATGTCGATCTCAACGTCGTACTCCAAGCCCTCAGAGCGGATCTCAAATCCCAGCGCATACCTAGACCCGCAGCAACCCTGAGCACACAAGGCATAACAACAATGTGCACTGGCGCGATAGCCAAACTACCAGGCAATGACCCCATGTTCCTTTCAATCCGAGAGATATTCCCAGCATTGAAGACAGCCGCCGTGCAGTCCATATACACAAACAAATTCCAAGCCGCTTACCTCTTGAAGCTCGAAGCTTGGTTCACCTACAAGAAGAAATGGCTAAAATTCACCTCGTTTGGCATGGGAGAAGCCAGCCTCAGCCTCTGGACGACCGGCAAAGACGTCGACCTCGAAGAATACGAATCAATATCCCACCTCATGTGCCCATTCATGGTGTACGGCGTAATTTTATGCACGTTTGCAATGTCACCGGAAAAGCTCCCACTCGCCTTCGCCATCATGACGAATGTACACACACTCTACGAAAACCTCAGCACCCACTCATGGGACAGTGTACACAAAGTTCGCATTGTGTTCCACCAAATAAGATTAAGCCGAGGTCTAAACGAACCATCAGGCTGGAGCACCCCAGACAACGGCCTCGAGAAGGCCCAACTATTCAAACCTATGCCCCCCGGCAATGCCCACCCCACGAAATGAGACCACACAGCCGCGGCCCCGCACGGCCCAGGCAACCGCGGCAGCTCCAGCGACGATATGTGCAACAACTACAACACAGACAGCTACACCGACCTGACCTGCCACTGCAATCACGCCTACGCGATATTCGAGAGACCTCATCCAGCCACATAATGCAGCCAAAGCAATTCGCGCCACTAAGCCAGCGCGTATCCCAGACTCAATAGGGACCTGCAGGGCCAGTAGCGACCAAAGGGATGACGCCCCTGCGGCTCCAGAGCCCTCAACTCGAGTTTCCGTTCACACTCACAAACACCGGCCAGCCAAACGTCAGAAACTGCGGACCTCTACTGGAAACAAGATGGGATCACGGGCTACTGAACAATGCAAACCCAAGCCCACGATACACACTCATAGACAAAATCCGCCACCCAGCGTTCATCGGCTTTACAGGCCCACCGCAATTCATCCTCGGTGAACACCTGCCAGCGGCTTACAACGACCACAGCTCAATCACGAAAGACATCAAAAAACGCGCGGCCACCAGCCAAATCCTCAGACTCTCTACCCTGCCAGCCAAATACAGAGCATCACCACTTGGACTTGCACCGAAGCAAGATGGCACCTGGAGGAGATTACACCACCTATCATCGGCAAGCAGGCACTCAGTCAACGACTATATACCCGAAGCGTGGGTGACACCAACATACACATGATTCAACGACACCGTAGCCGCGGTTCAGCCCTGCGGGCCTTGAGCAGTTCTAATCAAACGTGGCTTCGCAGATGCATTTGCCCACATCCCGGTACACCCCGACCACTGGTGGCTACTAGGATTCAGCTGGATGGGAACATGGTGGTGTGACCAGGTACTCCCTTTCGGCTGACACTGATCGCCAGCCGTCTTCGATCTCATCGCATCGGCCTTGGAATGGATCCTCCAAATCCAATGGGGTTGGGAGCATACACTCCATTACCTGGACGACTTCCTCGCCATCTTCCCGCACTCCGCAACACCCTCAGACCCACCAAACAGGTACAAAAGGGACTTCAGTCAAATCTGCAGCGACCTGGGATTCCAAGTCAAGGAGAAAAAGAACGCAGAATGACACTGCATCAAATTCCTCGGCATAGAAAGCAACACAGAAGCAATGGAGGCATGCCTCCCGCATGACAACCACGAGAAAGCACCCGGACTGATCAACGCCATACTTGCACAGCACTCAGTAACACACAGAAGCTTGTAAATGACCGTGGGCTTCTTGTCATTTGCCTCCAAAGTGGAGCCAGCCATCCGCCCCATCCTCCGTCGACTGTACGATGCCCTCACGGCGACATCGCGAACTTACCACATCCGAATCTTGTCGGAGATCAACAAGGACCTCTCCAGGTGGCAGACGTGCCTCCGACAATCGAACGGAATCCGACACCTACACTACCCACGGAAAACCCCACCGCTATGGACACACGCATCTGGACAGAAAGGGATCGCAGGCTGTTTTCTCAGTACAGGTGAAACCCTGTCTAGCATACACACTCCGGCCTAGCTCTTCAGTTCCATGGTCCCGCTGCGGCACACAGCCAAACATATCAACTTTGAAGAAATGTACGCGGTGCTACATGCATGTAACGGCGGCACGTGACCCAGGTCCAAGTAACGGCCATCTATATAGTCAGCTCGCGACGAGAGTTAGATCTCTAGCGATAATCTTACCTATCCACCTATATTTACTATCACTCGAGTCCACGTTTGCAACCATATACCATAATTACCATACGTATGCCTATAAGGCCGAACGCTGGCGTACGTGCCCTTACACTATTATCGCTTTTCAGTAAACGGATACATTTCGCTCACGGGATTTCACGAGTTTACCCCTTACCGACGCGCCACATCTTCCAGTCTACAATTGAGATTACAGCCTTAAAAATGACATATCGAAGCATGGTTACTGCAAGAAAGGATATCGATCGTCTGATCATCCAATTCAGCACCCTGATGGTAGCGGATAAGAGTTCAGAGACCAACTCTCGCACGAGACGCGTCACCGGCGATGGCGACAATTATCATGACTACAGGCCGCGACTATACGATCCGGCCATTGAGAGAAACCGAATAGGTTCGAGATATTGAGTCGAACACCATTACTACGAGTCCATTGAGTGCGATCAGCAGCCAGAGAAGCTACAATGGACGTGACGCGTCGCCACAATGACGTTAATCATGAGTACAGGATTCGACCCTCTCAACGAGAAAAATCGAACACCATTCCTACAAGTCAATTGAGCGCGATCATCAGTCGGAGAACCTACAATCAATGGCGCGATCTTACCCCTGAATCGGTAATATCAAGAACCGAAGGCGAACCGAAAGACGATTGCGAGTCACCACAGTTGCGACTACATCCCTCCGAATCGAGTAAAGTGCATCGACTTCAATTGGCGTGTACACCTACAACTCTAGCAACCTCGAGGAAGCTCGGAGGACAGCAACACCAAAGGCGTTTCGAACAATTCCAACAATCCCGCTCCCGGGAATTCAATATCGGTCAAGTCCAATAAGCCCAGTGGAGGCAGCCGTGCCAACTTATCCCCAGCGCCGTGGCTTTCAAAGGAAGTCTACGAAAGCGAAAAGCCAAACCGGTAATGCACTCGCTGCGGCAGCGGAGACCACAAAACCTACCTTGTACCAAATATACATGGCAACATGCAGCGAGTCAAAGTACAAATCGACTGCGGTGCAATGAGCATCTTTATATTGCTGAGCCTACTTAGGAAACTCAAGCTACCATGCGAACCATCATTCACCTCCACCCTGGCCCGGTGATGATGTATGTAGAGAGTCGAATGGCCAGACTCTTGGTTCAGTATTTTGAATACCTTAAACCGGTTGTCAAATCAGAGGTTTTAGTTAGTCGTCCCAATGAAGGTATACGACCTAGTCTTGGGCTCGCCATGGCAAGAAACCCGGAAATCGATTGCTGCAACGGTCAATTGACAGCCCTGCGAGCGCCAAAATGGACCGCAACGGGCGATGATTCCAGAAGCAGATTGGACAAGTCCTCTGCCGGAACGCGGTGAGGTAACCAACTTGGTGAGCCTTTTCCGGGTATACAACTACTCGGGGCTACCGCATTCGATCATCTCTGAGCTAGTGAGGAAGTGGTCGAGGCATTTGCCATATGACTTGGCGAATGTCAAGGGTTGCTGGGAGCATCACTGGAAGGCATCACCGTAGGTGAGAGAAACCCCAGGATGCTGAATGCGCGAGCAGGAGCAGCGGCGGTAGTTGCGGCAGAAGAGTGACACAGTGACGGTGCTTGAATGACTGCTACCGGCTCGCCGAGACATGAAGGGAGAAACTGGTCAACGGGGCTTGGTCCTATTGTGACGAACCGTCTGATCCAGCTATCCCGGGACCCCTACCCATCTCCACTCTGCCAAGCACGCTACAATGCAGACAAGGCTAACGAGAATAGGAACAGACATAGTTAAAGTGGAGATGGTAACAGATGACGGGGGTCGCATCCCAGCACAATATCAAGAATTGTCGTATCCTCGTGAGATACAAGGACTATGTGGACGTATGCAGCAAAGATACGGCAGCTCTCGCACCGCACCTTTCAATGCATCCAAAGGGAATTCGTGAGGAAGAGCGCCGTAGGAAGAGGGTGAGAGGAAATGACAGGGTACCCGGCCGTGAAGAACCACACAAATTGCGTGGATCTACGAAATCTCGGAAAGAGCCGGTGAGACCAAGAGCTGGGAAAGATAGAGTTCATCACCGCCTGCGGCAGCACCGATCTCATTTGCGAAGCAGAAGGACGGCGGACTGCGGCTGTGTGTGGACTACCGAGCTCTCAATCAAGCCCCGGTGAAGAACTAAAATCCTCTCCCACTGATCTCGGAGATGCTCGACAGGACCTCAGGAATGCCTATCACCTCATCCAAATCAAGGAAGGCGACGAGTACGAAACCGAGCTACAATACCAATTAGAGGAGATAAGTCGTCAGCAGAGCAACGACGTTCAAAGAGAGGGATGACCCTACCGGAACCGAAATCCCCATATATTATGACCCTACCGGAGATGCCGGAATGAAGGACCAGAGTGCACTTAACGACAGAGAAGTCCAGCGGCACCCAGAGAGCGGGGATAAGCGTACCTGGCAAAGAATCAACATACGCACCTAGCATCCGGAAGATGATAAGCCCACCTAGAGAATTCACGGCCAAAGCCCAAAGTCAGAGACAACGAGAACAGACCAAGCGAAGTCCGAAAAGGCGAAAAGCAAGTCGAAACACGAAGCAAGTCAACAATCAAAGCGAGTCAAA
>Ga0307512_10007030_pt1 | contig 11227 bp, 9 predicted proteins | sample 14_EM_MG_FD_200267 | JGI IMG/M metagenome (GOLD analysis project Ga0307512, IMG submission 200267) | Populus trichocarpa ectomycorrhiza microbial communities from riparian zone in the Pacific Northwest, United States - 14_EM | ecosystem: Host-associated > Plants > Roots > Unclassified | place... | reverse complement strand
CTTACCTAAGAGAATAAGTAATCCGCTTCTTACCAGAAGTTTAGTAGCCTATGCTTTGAATTTGGGGCATTGTGTGATAAGATGGAATCTTGATGAAATGCTGCTCTAGGAGATGGATATCGAAAGTTAATTAAACTCTTCCTTCTATTTCTGTGCTAACTATCCTCGATAATTACTCTCAGATTGTTGGGTGGGTTGAGCATTGTGTTGATGCGAATTTTAGATAAGCAAATTCTAGTGAAACTGCTGATGTATTATGTTCCCAAACATTGAAACACAGATCAAAAGTAATTAAAATCTTAAATTCCTCTTGTTTATGAGCCAAGTTAACCTGGTTCTTGCCTTCTAATTGTTAGTGACAGGCTCATGAATTGAGGACAGTATGTGATGGGCTGTTGTCTTGTGAAGTAATTGCTCTATTGGATTTGGAGACCTTTAGCATAGTTAGGATGGTTTAGCATATAGCATGTCACATTCTAAAACCTTTCTTGCTTATTTGCATGAAGGTCTTTTGAAACTTCAGCTAAATATGATGTGCTGCAAGACAATAATCTATCATAGTCTCATAGATTGCATGATCTCAGGAGACTTGACGGTCTATGTTGCCAATAGGTTTCCTACTGAAATGGAAAACAACATAGGAGAGCAGGTTGTCTGATATTTATGACTCCATTAGTATTTAAAGATTATGGATTTAAACGCGTAAGGTCACTCTTTGACTAGTTCTTCTCAAATGATAAGTTATATAGTATTCGGAGTAGTTAATCTTTAATTTCCTGGATATATATTTTTTATCCAAATACTTTTGAGTTGAAAAGGCAAGGGCTCTTCATAGCTGCTCCAAGCCATCATGTTATGTGGAACATGTGTAGATCGAGATGCTGATATCAATCAACTCCTCTAAACTTCCTAATATCTTCCTTCTTTTGTTTCTCATGACCTATATCATTGCAGACGATGTAATTGATCTATTTTTGGGGTTTTACAATGGATTCTCTTTATGGGAATCATAATATGTAATCTGGCACGCTGGATAGAGCCTCTATTGATTCATTTTGTTTCTTTGTTTTTCACAGAAAATTAGATATGCAGTCTTTCAATCTAGATAGAGCCATGATTCATTTATTTTTCAACCTTTTTTTTTACAGTAAATCAGAGTACGTAATCTACAAGCTCAAAGAAATGGGAAAGATTGGCGAAAAAGATATATTGCAGATCTGCAATCAATTCAGCAAGCTTGACCCAAACAACCTGGGAAAGATAACTTTGCCTGATCTCTTGGAGAATCGATTGTGACAATTAATCACATAGATCAGTCTTTATTTTTTGTTTTCGACAGAAGACTTTGGAAATGCCCTTTTATTCTGGGAAGTGCAGGTAGGCAGAATTCTTGGCATCAAAGTTAACTGGTACACGTGTACATTTTATCTTCAATAGTCCTAGCAAAAGATGCATTAGGTTGCCTGAAGCTGTTGAACAAGCAACTGTACAGTCATGGAGAGTGTAGATATCTTAGTACTTTGATTCTTGAAATTGTAGTGATCTCAAAATTGAAAAGAAATAGAGAGAATTTGTTACAGGGACAAGTTTTTCACTCAAAATTTCAACCTCACACGGCAGTCTAGTCCCACTATACTAAGTCTTTTTTTATTATTTTTTTGCTTGTATTTACTTATAACTATATATTTCGCTTACCAAAGAAGGTTCTCACATTTTAACTTGTCATATGCAAGCGGAATTATCACAAGCAATAAAACAAAATAGTACATAACATATTATTACCTCAACAAAGAAAATATATCTGTGTGTGTGTGTTTGTGTTATGCACAAAACTTGTATACTACACAGCAAGAGCTTTCATTGCTTTCAAACCTATTTAAATATAATATTATGAAAGTTACAATGACATAATAGGACAAGTTTTCCTCAATGTTCTCCATGAATTTAGTTGAGCAATTATTGGACAGTTTCTTACATGTTCCCATGGACAGTTTCTTACATGTTTCCATGAACTTAGTGATTATATAGAATATTCTTAATCATGCCCCATGTTTGACAACCCATCACCATGATCTAAACAATCCTCCTCCCAATTAGTAGATTAAATGATTAGTTGGTCGTAAGAGCGGGAGGAGTTATTTTCTAAAACTTAATGGTTTGGTCCATTGGAGGAACGGGGGCTGTTGTTACTCAATTGTTCAGTCGGGCGTAGCAGCAGGGGTTGATATTTCTTAAAATATATTTGATGAGTCGGTAGTAGGACCGGGGGCCATTGTTATATAAACTATTTAGTTGGCCGCAGTAGCGAGAGCTAATATTTTGGGTTATAGATGAGGCGGTCGCGAGTACAGGGGCTACTATTATACAAAAGGTTTCGCCGGTCATATGAATGGGGGCAAGGATTATATTGAGGACATTGGTTCAGGAAAATAAAATAATTTGTACATGTACTCGTTTTATGGGATATACTTAAATGTAAATATAATTAATTCTATAATTGACATTATTTTTAAATGTGTGTTTCAAGTTATTCTTATCATCCAACACAATCAAAAGAAAAAAAAGCAACATGGTCTGCTGCATTCAATTAGGCCCATAATTAGATTAGAGGGTCCAGCTCTGCACCCTTTATACCGACATAGGCCCAAATGTAAAGCCCACAGACAGTGAAAACGAGGAGTAAAATTGTCCTTTTATAGGTCAGCCACTCTTGTTTTAGGGAATTTGCGTTTTCATCCTACTCTCCATTTACTTTTCGGAGAGAAAAAGAGAGAGATCCCCAAAAGTCCAATTCCTAACCCCAAAATTTCCAAACAATCCCAAACCACAATTTTATTTCAATTCACCTCCTTCACCATCAAAACCCAAAACCCACCTTAATTCAAACCCTTAAACCCCCCCAAATCGTTAAATCTAGGGTTCCTTTTTCTTCTTCGATGGAGTAAAAGCTACGGTTTTTGGCTGCCTCTTGCAATCTTCGCTTCTGGATCAGTTTGTTTCTCTCTCTCTCTGCTTTCTCTTAATTGTTTTTCTTTCAAAGTTATTATCTTTTGGTACTACATTGCTTTCATGTATTGAATTTAGGTACTGTGAAACCCGTTCTTATATCTGCCTGCAATTTTTGTTTCATTGTTTGCAAGAAAGATTTTTTTTTTAATTAACAATTGCTTAAAATGCTTACAGTTTGAATCTGCTGGATACTTCTGTTTACAAAGGTCATGAGTTGTTTAGATTTGTGTCTTTCGAATTTTATAATTTTGTTACTGCTACCAATGTCTTGTTTATATATATTAATTGCATGTGCATTTTCCCTTTTCTAGTGGTTGATGGATTTTTGTTTTTTTTGGACAGATTATTTTCTCTGGTTTTATTGAATTCGAACAATTGACTCTCGCTGCAAATAACTGGAAGGAAAAAGCCATGAATAACCTTATTGTGATATGTCAGTCTGGTGGGAAGTTTTCCACTGCTAGTGATGGTTCCTTGTCGTATGTTGGTGGAGATGCTCATGCTATTAGTGTAAGTCGTGAGACTAAATTTGATGAATTGAGGTTGGAGATTGCAGATATGTGGAAGTATGGAACTGATTCAATGACCATCAAGTACTTTCTTCCCAATAACAAGCGGACTCTGATTACTATTTCAAGTGACAAAGACGTCCAGCGTTTTCTTGATTTTCATGGAAACTCAGGGACTGTGGACGTTTTTGTCATTAAGAATGAAAGCTCAACAGCATTAGCTGCAGTTACGCCTAGTACAACTGAAGCCACACCTGTGCCTCCTCGTAAAAGGTAACTTGCATACGTTCTTGTAATGCGGATGTTGAAGGTTTATGTTGTTTTACTCTGTTAAATGGTTCACCTGGCTTGTGGTTGTATTTAGAGGCAACAGGGTCTGGCATTTAATTTTAACTGTAATGAGATGCAGCTGACCATGTGGATACAATGGTTTCCAAAGTGATTTAACTGGCATGCTTGTATTTTATATCATATTAATGCATGATTGGTCTTGCAGGTCCACAAGGAAGAGAGTGATCCAACAAGAGTATCCTCTCAATGTTACACCTGTTGCTCAAGCTCCTGCCCCTGCTTTTCTTGCTTCTGCTTCTGCTTCTGAGAATGCTGGGCGATTCAACTCCTTGGCTACAGTACCTACTGAAATTCAGAGTGGTGGACAGATGAAACGTGTTAAGTTATGGGAGAATTGCATAACCGGCCTTCACCAGCAGTTTAACAATGTACGTGAAGTCCGTGATGCTTTCCGCAAGTATTCCATTGCTCAGGGATTCACGATCAAGTTTAAGAAAAATGATAGCATGCGTGTAAGTGCCAAGTGTAGTGTTGATGGCTGTCCCTGGAGGATTTTTGCATCAAGGCTGTCTACCACACACTTATTCCGAATTAAAAGGCTGAATGAAATTCACACATGTGGTGCTGGTACCAGTACAGATAGTCATCCTCGAGCCTCAAAGAAAGTAGTGGAAGGTATTGTCAAGGAAAAGTTGCGTGATAGTCCTAATGTCAAACCCAAGGAAATTGCCAATCAAATTCAGCAGGAATTTGGAATTGAATTGAGATATTCACAGGTTCGACGTTGGATGGAGGCTGCCACAGAGGAGATTCAGGGTTCATACAAAGAGGCATACAATCAATTACCATGGTTGTGTGAGAAGATTGTAGAGACAAATCCGGGTACAGCTGTCTCTCTTAACACCAGGGAGGACCTAAGTTTTCATCGGTTATTTATTGCTTTTCATGCTTCACTACATGGTTTTCAGAGTGGTTGTCGCCCCTTGCTTTTCCTTGACACTATGAGCCTGCAATCAAAATATCAGTCAGAATTGCTGACTGCAGCAGCGGTGGATGGAAATTATGGTATTTTCCCTGTTGCTTTTGCTATAGTGGATGTTGTGAATGATGATAACTGGCATTGGTTTTTGGTACAATTGAAAACTGCTCTTCCAACATTTCAGCCAATAACATTTGTGGCTGATAGACAGATGGGGTTAAGACAGTCAATTTCTGTGGTTTTTGAGAATTCTAACCATGCTTATTGCCTTCGCTATCTGTCAGAAGAGCTGAAGAGGGATCTTAAGGGTCCATGCATTCATGAAATTATTGGAGTCATCGTTGGACATCTTTTTGATGCTGCATATGCTCCCACACTTGATGCATTTCGAAAGTGCATTGAAAGCATCAAGAGTATTTCACCTGAAGCCTATGATTGGATTTTGCAAAGTGACCCTGAAAACTGGGCAAACTCACTTTTCCATGGTGCGCGGTACAACCATATAACATCAGGCATTGCCGAGTCATTTTACAGTTGGTTAACTGAGCTCGCAGCATTACCAATAATAAAGATTATAGAGACCATTCGCCATAAGCTGATGGAACTAATTTACACTCGAAAGGTGGAGTCAGATCAGTGGCTAACAAGATTAACTCCATCTGTGGAGGATAAATTACAGAAAGAGATTCTCAAGGCACAGTCACTTCAAGTTATGTTTTCACCTAGTAACACTTTTGAGGTACAAGATTTCCTGGGCGCAGTTAATGTCGTTAACATAGATGCATGGGACTGTAGTTGCAGGGAATGGCAACTTAACGGTTTCCCATGTTTGCATGCTGTGGCGGTGCTTCAGCACATTGGTAGGGATGTGTATGACTACTGCTCCAAGTACTATACAACTGAAGCTTTTCGTTTAACATACTCTGAATCAATAAAGCCTGTTCCAACGGTAGATAAGCCTGTGCTTGGAGAATCATCAGAGGTTCAGGTAAACCCTTCCCCTCTTCGTCGTGTCTCTGGCTCTCCCAAGAAGAGAAGAATCCGGTCAAGAGGAGTGGTTAAAAGGCCACTGCATTGCAGCAGGTGCAAAGGTGAAGGCCACAATAAAGTATCGTGCAATGTTGTCTCGTAGATGAATCATGTTTATAGAGTTGTAACTCAATTTTTATGTCAGATAGATCGTTATAAGGCTGCCTGTTTAGCATAGGGATAGGTTAGATGGAAAATTAGGTTGCACTCTGATGTGAGTGACTTTTAAGGGTATGTACTGTGGTCGGATTGTGCAGGCTTTAATTTTAGTGTGGCACTTGTTTTGCATCCCTTGATTTTGATGACAAACCCATGTTTTTCCTGCCTTCTGGTTTCCGTGGTAGCCAATCAGAATATACATTTTACTATTACTGGGTTGTTGTAACAGGCATGGTATGTGCACGAATCTGGTGTGTTCTCCTGTGCCCCCCATTAGAGGATATCAGCAATTCAAATTCTATCCAGGTAGATGTTCGCGTAGCTTCAAGGCTCATTTACTGATTGATCACATATCATCCCTGATCCTTTTGGTATTTCCCCACGTTCTAGCTGTTGCTTCTTCTGCAAGTACCTTTGTGCTTTCACTTGTGCTCGCCAAAGGATTAAACCTGAGATATCTCATCATCAGTTTGAGCCGTCTGTTAAGAACCATATGCTTTCACTATAAATCTCAATAGTCAGCGATCATTTTGGGAACCGCTAGTAGCTTGCATTAATCTAGAATGGACTCAGCTGGGATGAGAAACTCGGTATTCAGTGGAGTTGCTATTTTCGTTTCCCAGATCACATACCAACAAATCATCACTAGCTGTATGTGGACAGATTTGCACAACTATTCTTTGTTCACCTCCGAACCATAAACCAATGATGAGATCAAAATCTCACTTTTAGACAGATGAAGTTGAATATCATGTATTCGAAACATTAAGAGAATGTAAGATTGCGGTTATCTTTGGCCAAGGAAAACTTATGCCCCGTGAGGATATGAACATAGTTGCTGCAGTTGGAAAAAAAAAATTCAGGGACGAACTTCCATTGCAGGCAGCTCCATTGAGCATGAAGCTCAAGAGAGATCTTTGTAACATTATAGATCATAATGCTACCAGATGAGGCATTGATCGATAGCAATTGAGATCTTTGTTTAGACACTACACAAGCTTAGAATCAACTTCGCTGTACAGGAACAGCTTCCTTTTAACCTCCATCTTGATTTTGATATTGTCTGATATATCGAGTCCCCTCCTTGAAGAAAATCAAATTGAAAAGGCATCAGTATTTTACTTTTTATTGCCTCCAGAGGATTGTAATTTCCTATTTTGCTACGACTATCTGGGGCCTTAAATGGCATTGTTACATAAACCTTTTGCCTTCTTGTCGAGCTCGGATGCGCTGGCCTTTGAGATTTCCTGTACTTGATTTTGTCAATAGAAGACAGTTTTTCTTCATCAAAGACACAGACTTGGGGCTATTGATGAGAGTTCAGACTTAACACCCTCATTTTAGGGCCTAGATTGAACACACAATAATGGGCCTAATATCGAGCCCAACATTAAGCCCAGGACTTGTCCCATTCATCGTCAGGTCTCAGCACAAAATACAAGGCAAGGTCCATCAAGAAAAACAGCCTAGGACCTCATGGGTCATATTTAAAGGATGTATGAATATTTAAAAAATATGAGCTTTCGTTTGATTTTTTTTATTTTAAAAAAATTAAATTATAATTATAAAGATAGCTAAGAGGTGAGACAATTTTAATGTGCATTTTTTACTATACACTCTCTAACATATCACCTCTAAATTTCAATTTTGATCCTTAAACATTTTCTTAACTTAATTGCACCATTTGGACCCAAATTCATATTCAATTGCTTCCTTCTTTTAGTACAGAAAGAGTTGAATTAAAAGATAAATGATCAAACATAAATAAATAAAAAATATAGGAGGCAACTTTGAATTCCATACTAAAAATTCAGTTTGGATTCTTTTTTTAGTTAATAGGCAATCAATTCATTTAGTTATCTTCAACTAAATTTTTATATTGTCATCTTAATTTTTTTAAAATATGTTGTCATCTTAATTTTTTTTTTAAATATATCATACTAATTTTTTTTTTAAGTATTTTATTTATTTTGAATTGGTTTTTATGATACGTTTCGTTTTGGTTTTAATTTGTATAATTAATTAATTAGTTTTTATTTGATTTTTACAAAGTGTTTTATCATTTTAAATTTTTTTAAATTCAAATTATATTGTGAGTTGTTGAGAATCTTGCTATTTTAATTCTACATTTAAAAAAAAAGCGGGTCAATGAACTTCGAGATTTCATGTTTATTTATTACCGAATTTTTTCTAAGAAATTTCTAAGCTTGTGTTCACCATTCTATTTGAACAAATATTTTTGTATGCTCGTATAGACACATTGTTGTACTCGGACTAGATGTTGTCTTAGCCCTAGATGGAGATTATCTTTTATATTAAGCAACGTTGTCTCTTGTTTTTATAAAGAGATCACATTGTAACTGGACAAGGAAGTTCTTTTAACCATGGATGGAGATCACATGGAGAAAGTAAAATGTCATGGCGAGTTTTTCATGGAGATATTACATGAAGATTTTCATGGCACTGTCTGTGAAATTTTCTGAACAAAAGTCAGTTCAATTCCTTTCTTTCTACAAATTCTTCTAGTTTTTTCCATGGAATATAACCCAAAAACTCCAAAACAGAAAAGGGTTATAGACCCTTCTCGCATCCCAAAATCGATGGCCAGCCTACAATTTCCATGCTCTCATGGTGTGCTTCTTCAACGTAACATTGTGCTGTGGAAAATGCAGGGATGCTGACCATTCGGTTTTTGGGACCCAGGTAGTATATTATTTCACAAGTGTCTCGCTTTCTTCGTAAACTAGACATGGCGATGGACAAAACTTGGTGTGGTATTGTAGAATCCAAAAAACCATTTCTGATGTCAGACATCTTGATCTCATGCCTGAGTTTGGTCAAAATGAGATATTTCCAAGATGGTTCTGGATAATTGTGAAATACTAAACACCAGAACTACTGGTAAGACGCTGCAAACGACGAACCCAGTGGAATCCTTGATTGATATTGGTTAAGAGGATGTCTAGAAATGTGGTGTTAGGTTGTTTTTTATTTAAAAATATATTAAAATAATTTTTTTTAATAATTTTTTTTAACATTTGAATATCAAAACGATAAAAAAATATATAAAAAATAATAATTTTAAACAAAAATAAAATTTAAATTTTTAGAAATATGAATTTAACGAGTTTCTTAACGCTATCTAGTACTTAGAATTCAAAAAAGGTGGGAGGAAAAAAAGAGATAAAAGGAAGATCTCCGATCCATCTTTCACCTACAGATTGGAAGATCAACAGTACTTCTGATCCACTTTTAGGTGGAAATTTCTGCCTTACAAAGTAGAATATAAGTGGTAGCTTACTCCAAACTACGTATAAAGTTTAAGAATTAATACTCCTACCATCATCAATTATGTTCTTGGCTTGCAATCTTCCTGAGGCCTAGCGATCAATTTATGTCCAGTTGTACCAGCAACCTGGAATCAAAGATACAGTAAAGTTCAGGGATTTAACAGAAGAAATATGACATTTAACCCAAATTCCAAAGGAACAAAAATCTTCTCTGGAGCTCAAAAAGCTACTGGTAAGGAGAATTTTTGACATATCCAGGAATAAAGACATAAAATAAACCATGATAGCAGGCTCCAGTCACCGCTACATAACATACAACTAATTGAAGCTAAAATGATCAATCTATCGAGACATAGATGTTGATTTCCCTTGTGCTTTCTATGCTTAATTTCTTTATTACAAGGGGTTTTAGACCTAGTTTCCTCAAGGCTTGCCAGACGATGAGTGAGGAACGGTGGATTACATTTGAGAACCCTCCACAAAAATGAACTGTATTATCTTTTTCATGAGACTGGGAATAAAAATGCATCAACCTGAAATCACTTCCTTCAGACAACAAAAAGCAAGAACCTGATGCATTTTTCTGGAGGAGTTTGCTGACCAAAGAACCCTTGGTAGAAAGCAGTGGAATGACCACAACATTTTCTCTGTAATCCGCCCCTTATTGATCAGACTAGCAATATTGGATTCACATGGTTGACCAACCGATTAAAAATGAAATTCTGAATAGAAAATGAATTAGAAATCCCAAGATAATAATCAGGCGCCTCCTAACAGCAAGAAATTTTATCGAATGTCCGGTAGTAAGATTACTCTTATCCGGTGAGTAGAATGCATTTTACTGACTTCAGACCCTATAATTGGATATGAAGAAAAATCTTTTTAGAAGAATTAAATGAAGCCGTTCTGATTATCTATAACAGGCACGGAGCATCCAATGGGAACCAGAATATTTTAATTTTGAAAACATGGCAACACAGACCAAAAGAGAAGGGAAGAGAGGAAAAAAATATAAAACAAAGCAAGCGAAGTAAGCTAAAGAGATTCAATTCAACAAGTAAAGATTACTACATACTTGTGATCTTCATCAGTCCAACATACAGATTCAGTGCAGTCAACTTGAACACAAGGCTGAGCTTCTCCGACAAGTTTATGATCCAATTTACCGGACTCTATACCCTGCAAGTCCTCTAAAAGGATCACATAATGTTTCTGCACATCCTCTTCACTCTTCTTCCCACCAACCATGGCTGCAACCACCTTCCATCTATCTGGGTCTTCTTCATCAACCACAGCCAAAGCCATCTCAAACAGCTTGTTTTCTTCCCAGCTCCACCCATACATAACTTTTGGAAAATCATCCATATCACCAGATCACACAGGTAAGCAAACCAAACCAAACCAAACCAAAACAATCCAATCCAATCCCCCTTTTAGTTCTGGTCACTCCCGACACCTGCTTGAACTTTTCAGGAAAATAAGGAAGACCCAGTTGGTCATTCACATTATAGTATTCATCGAAGAAGTTTGACAGAATTTTCTCTGGTAGCTTGTTTGATTCTGTTTTCAGATTCTAACTCCCCTTCAGTTTTTGGGGTTGTGTCAGATATGCTTGTTATGAACTGCAAAATCTTCTCTTTTTGTTTTTATAGGAGAGGGTCAATTTTTTTGTATCAGAGACAAATGGCCCTGCTAATTAAGTCCAGCTCTACGCGTAAGCAATTGGGTAATAAACTCAACAATGGAAGAAAACAATACTAATCCTTACGGTACAAATCAGGATACCAATAATCAAAAAACGACAAAGCTTGATACTTCATTAACCATTTCTTGCAACACCCAGAAATAGAATCTGATTAATTATTTTTTTAGCATTGGATTCTTATTGTTGTTAGATATTGTATCACATATAAATCTTTTTTATTAATTAGATATCAAATCCAATAACCAGTAGTGGAAAT
>Ga0307512_10007029_pt1 | contig 11228 bp, 12 predicted proteins | sample 14_EM_MG_FD_200267 | JGI IMG/M metagenome (GOLD analysis project Ga0307512, IMG submission 200267) | Populus trichocarpa ectomycorrhiza microbial communities from riparian zone in the Pacific Northwest, United States - 14_EM | ecosystem: Host-associated > Plants > Roots > Unclassified | place... | reverse complement strand
TACCCCCCACTCACGGTTCCTATGGACTATACATCACATCTTTCTCTTCCCCTCTCTCCCTCCCACTACTGTACTCATGCCGTTCTGAGACCAGCTGAGTTTTCTATGCCTAACCTTTCAGTGTCTGGCGCCTGTGTGACATGCTGCGTATGCTTGATATATCTATACCTTTGCCTCGATAGTCATCTACCCCCTTCCTGCTCAACTCTGCTCTCTGCCTTTTACTTGCCCTTTCACGTAGTCTCACGCTCTTTCTCTCTTTCGTCTCCTTTCGTACCATGTATATCTAGTATTGAGTGGACGAACGACTTTTCGGTATCTACCCCTGGTATTTGGACACAAACGCGAGGATGTGGATATACGCATCCGTTCAGGTGAGTAGTGTCGGGTCGAATGTCGGCCAGAGTCACGGAGCGTCCTTCGGGTTGGATGTATGGGAACAGTACCTGCTGTAAGCCGGGGTGATCGCGATGGCAATAAACCTCTGTCGAATCGGAGATGGAAGGAGTTGTGAGAGTGCCAGCAAGTCGAGAGTGGCTGAACCACGGAAACGGCGTATCAGAAACCATTGTGTAGGAATAATCGGATTCCATCCATCGTCTCTGTTCTCGGAAAGCCTGTGGTGGCTTCCGACCAGAGTCCGTTGGAGTTCCGTTGAGGCCGGAGTCGATCGTTGAGACTGCCAACCATGTAGCGCCTATGATCACCAGTAGATCAAGCAGAGGCTTATCAGGAAGCAGGCAACCTCATTCCTCTCCTCACTCGCTACCACCACCATCTCGACCAAATTGCACCACTTTCATCCCCTACTCTCTCATAATCGCAGCGACCAGCGAACTCGAACAGCGATGCAGGCAGGCTCGCGCGGCGCACTAGCCACTTGCGGCCGTGTTTCCCAACTGAACGCGCTGACCGGCACCAAGACCGGAGGCTTAGAGTCCATTCGCACGTCTTCGGTCCTCAGGTTTTTGTCTTTGCCACAAGTAGCTTATCGCGCCCAGCCCTATTCGCACAGCGATTACTCTCTCAACCGATGACCTCTGTACGTCCGATACTTCGCCTTACTCACCGCGCCTGTTCGGATTGGTGTCTCTTACTCCAGTCCCCCCCCGCAACGCCTCGCATCTCGCAAGTTTCAACGTCCTTCCCATTCATCGGACGTTCGTGATGCGGGCGAGGCGTGCGGTCTGCCGCCCGCTCGGGGTTTATCATCTTCCAAAGGCACCAGGTTTCACCCCTCCTTCACTACCACGGATGCCAGACCATATCACCATCCCTGGGTCTCCCATCGACTCAGTTTTCAACTCGGATTACGGCCCGGACGGAAACTTGGAGTCCGACCGATTCAGTGATCTTTCGGATTCGACAGGGTTTGGGCGGATGATAATGTTTTCGAGGGTCAGTGTTGTTAATGATGGGCCGAAATTCAACGTTCATAGCTGTACTTAGATCCGATCTCATCCGCCGATTTTCCTTCACCAAGGCACGGAAAGGGACCAGTTGCTTCCTTGTTTTCTACTGCTTGCTGTGTTGGTTCGGCCTCTGGGACCCTGCGATTGAAGCGAGGTCCAGTTCACGCAGTGCAGGCCGAGACCGTGTAGATGTATGGCGACGGTTCTTCAAAAGTCCGTGCGCGGGACGGGCGGTGGAGGTCCGTCGGAGCAGTGTGTTGGGTTATTTTTCTGCTTTACGTTCGATTGATTCTAAGGTTTGTGCCTGGAGATCCTCTCCATTGGCGTTGATACAGCCTTGACTGTATTCATGATCCCAAGCTGTGATGGGAACCATCACGCATCCACGGGTTGTGCTCGAGATATCTTTCCAACGTCCAGCCGATTTACGATTCAGCTCAGGCTATTTAAGCTGAATGCAGAGTAGACTTCCCTAACATTCCCTCCTCCAGGCAGTTCTATCCTTCCCGTACTTCTCATCCAACATGCAATTAACATTGCCCACCATCCTGATCGCCTTGTTGATCTCCGCCGTGGTGAGTGCCAGCGCGCTGATTTCAACGGGAGCGGGACTAACTTGAGAGGTGGTTCTTCTGAAAGCATTCTCGACCCATCGGGGGTGTTACTGGCAGAGACGATGACTCCGGATTCGTGATCTGTCCGGGCCCGGGGGAATTCAAGGTGCTTCGCCATTCTTATGCCGAATGCCCGAAGTATGTTGTCAGGAACGTGGAACCCAACCGTCGTCGCGACGAATGATTACCCAAATCTGGGAGAACTGGGAGGCCTGACCTGGGCCAGGAGGGCCGCATCCGTACATTTTCTTCGGAGATGTTGCGACGATCTCTAGTCGAAATTTGAATTCTGATTCAGGTGTGAGAATCATCGCCTTTTGGTTGTCTCCTTTGAACGGCGGATGTAGCAGATGCATATGTATAACACGAAAGTTGAACAACCTGTGTGAGCCCCACATCGAGTCCGCCCTAGTTTAGTGTGTGCCGCAGAGTCTTCCCACCACGGCCCAAGGCACGACACAAGGAGTGACTACCTCTCCAATCGGGAAGTCACACCCGGCGCGCTCCCCACCATGCCAGTTGGCTGCTCGACAATGTATTCAACGAACACGTCCGCGTTTTGCATCGAACTATTCGCCTCAGGACCTCCCCATAACACTTACTGTAGCTGCGAAGATCCATGGCGTACGCTCGCCTTGTCAGCGGTCTCTTCCGCCGCTTAGGCACTGGCCGTGTGGGACCTAACGGGCATTGGGCAGTACGACCGGATGTTGCGATTCCAACTCCCCCGAAAAACCCGCTCTCAATACTCCTGTTGAACAACCCAAACAACAGTTTGCAATTGAGCAGCACTCGATATTGCTCCGACGAGTGTCATCCTGGTGGAGGTCAGTCGGAGCGCCATGTCGCCGAGGCATACCTCTAACGTCCTCCCGATTTCTGGTACAGCCCGGGCTATCTATTTAAACTGACCACAGAGTAGGTTTTTCTAACATTCCCTCCAACTAATTCTATCCCTCATCCAGCATACGATTCACATTACCCGCCGTCCTGATCACCTTGGTGATCTCCGCTGTGGTGAGTGCGAGTGCGCCGGTTTCAACGGGAGCGGGACTGCCTTGAGAGGTCGTTCTTCCGAAAGCATTCTCGACCAGTCGAGGATCCGCCCAAGTTCGAGCCCGCGGGCTTAGTGGATCTGGTCGGGAGGGCCGCGCCCGCAGCCTCGACTCCACCCTTCGAGGTCTTCACTGCTCACTTTATAGGGATGGGGCTCCTGAACGTCACAGATGAGTGCTTGAGCCTCCGGCGTCCGGCTTAGGGCTAGACTACCACACCCGTACGTTCTGCTTAGACACATTGCGATTATCTTGAGTTGAGATTTCAATCCTGATTCAGATGCGAAACCCGCGCCTTTTGATTGTCTCCTTTGAACGAATGTACGGACAGACATGTAGCATGAAAGTTGGATAACCTATGATATATGAAATTTGAACGATTGGCTTCTGCATCCTCCAGGCCCGATCAGTCCCACCTGTCGCAAAAAGCCCGATGCAGCGAGAGAACCGGTGCGGGTAGTAACTAGTAAGCACTAAGCATCGGAGGCGTGTTTAGAGATCCTAGCTCAACAATCTCACTTCCTCCGCCACCGAGGCGACACGTCGGTACTTGTACTTTCATTCTCCAGTGAGTCCGAGGAGCTTGAGAACTACGTGATTGAACACACCCCCGGGTTGAGACGCGAAGCGGTGCTCGTTCAAGCTTCAAGCACAAGGAAGTGCAAACCAGATTTATTTGTCCCCGCGGGGCATACAAGACGCCCGCCCATGAAAGGGTGTGTGTATTTTCCCCAATCAACTGGATGAGTAAAGGAACCACGCTCATCAACTAACAAGGAAGAAAATCGCATCTCTCTCCCACCGCTCCGTTACCCGATTCATCCGCAAAAAAACCATGAAAAAGGTGGACAGAAACGAGTGCAGCTCTTGCGGACAGGAAAGACGAGAAAAGTCGACCCATCCCAGAACCACAGCTGCATCGGTGGTGAGAGAAAGAAAGGAGAGATGAGGCGGCAGGATCCGTGGGGGTGTATGGGCAGTTATTTCCAAATCGAGTAGTGATACACACAAACAACCGGCTCCGTTATCCCGCCACCCCCCTCGACATCCTCGACAAGATCTCGACACTCCGTCAAGAAAAATGGGCTCCACAAGGTGAGATACTGCTTCTTCGTTGCTGCTGGGGATTGTTCTGGCTGGTTCGGGAACGATGGGGAGGGGAGAGTGGGATGGATGAGATGACATTCTGTCGGATGGGCCTTGTCGATGGCCTCCCCCGCCCGATCTCACCTGCCGTCCACGCCAACAGCCTTCCCTTCGACTCCCCGTTTGGTACATGGAACGCCTGAACCCGGTTTACTGACGAGGAGGATTCGTTGTGCAGACTTTACAGCAAGGGCCGTGTTCTCGGACACAAGCGGGCCAAACGAAACAGCCGCCCTAACACTTCCCTCCTTCAAATCGAAGGAGTTGGTTCAAAAGAAGAGGCTCAATTCTACCTCGGAAAGGTTTGTCGTCCCCCCTCGCATTTTTCGGCTTGCAAATCTTGTATTATCAGCGTGTAGCATACGTTTACAAGGCCAAGAAGGAGCGCCAGGGGTCAAAAGTCCGAGTTATCTGGGGGTACGTGTCCCCCCTTACACCTCTGCGCCTCTCTCCCGTTTTCTGACATGTGAATCTCAGTCGAGTCACCCGCCCTCACGGAAACATTGGTGTTGTAAAGGGAAAATTCAGGAGCAACCTCCCACCACACGCCTTTGGCGCCAGTGTTCGTGTGGTACGTCAGATTGCACCTTTTCTCCTCGAAACCACTCTTACGACGTGGGTTGTAGATGTTGTACCCCTCTACCATTTGATTGTATTATACAGTCGTCATTCCCATTGTTTTCTTTCGTACATGCATCGAGCAAGAATAAGATATGACAAGGACGCGGGCAGTATGAATTATGAACCGGTTGCCGGGCCTTTACACGAGCGGTTATGACACCACAACACGCGTCCAGCTCAGACGATAAAGTACATACAAGAGTCCGTGAGGACACAGGAAAGATTGTTAGCAAACTTGAGTGGTCAGTTGACTATGTTTTACAACCCTTTCGAGAACGTCTATGCGTCCTTCAACACCTTCTGGATCTCGTTGAGACCTTCGTCTTGCTTCCAGAATTCATCTGTGTCCTCGTGCTTGGCGAAGTCAGAGGCTTGCACCGGGTCACGCTTGAGGGACTTCAAGCAAATGTCCTTGACCTGCCGTTCAACCTTCTCGCTCTCGATTTGTTCCTCGCTTCCTCTCCAGAATACCCTCTCGACGACAGACTTCACAACCCACCTCATAAAGAGGAACTCGTGACTGGCCAAAAGGGCGACGAGGGCGGTCCATTCCAGAATCGACTGAGCGGTTGGGACCTTCCCATAGTAACGAGGGTTGAACATGTAGACAAGAGCGGGGTTCATGAGGGCGGCGATCCATGTGAGGGTCTTGAGACATTCGAGCCATGGTCCGATAGAGTCCGCTCGGACGGGGATGGGCCTGCGAAGGTGCTTAGAGACTTTAAATGCATCGGAACGGAGCTCGACGTAGTTGTTGACCAATGCCATGACTGAGGAGAGTATGGTGTCAGGAAACAGACTTGGAGCTACTTGAAAGTGACGCACCGGGAGCCAGGGGCCAAATGGTCGACCAAATGACCACGTAACCGAACTGGGTCACCATTTCGATGTAATCCTCAAAAACGTCGTACTCCCTTCCTAAAGCGACCTCCTTCCGGATCCTGACCAACAACTCTCGTTCTTCCTTCCTCTCTTCTCCGCTGGTCGAGCTAGACTCCGCCACGGCCGAACCCTCATCCTGGAAATCCACACGCTTCCCCTTTGCCTTCCCACCCCCCCCCGCCGCTCCTCCCTGCACACGTCCAATGAACCGCATGATATACGGAAGACCGACCTCGAGGAACGTTCCGATGATCTGGTTCGTAACCGTATAGGCGTACATCTGGTTCTGCAGCCTCGTGGTGTTGATGGTCGTCGTGATGTTTCCGATATCGTATTCCCAAATCCCCGCCGACGCGGCATCCTTCGCGGCTTCGGCCGTCTCGTTCAAACCGGGTTGAGCGTTGAGTTGCGAGTGGACGTAAGTCATGATCTGCTGTCCGAACGGGACGTAGACGAATGCGGAGAGCATCAGGCCGAGGTAGGCTACGATAGCTGAGAGGGCGAATCGTTTGATCGTTAAAGAATAGCTGTAGGCCGATTGGTTCTTGTGGTTTTCCATGTTTGTCAGCCGGGTGGCATATTTTTGGTACACTCCGAGGAAGTTCGGGACGCAAGCCATAAAGAGAATCGTATTGAAAAGGCCCTTGAGAAACGAAGGAAAGAGTTGTCAACCCGAGGGAGTGATTGTTGTGTGCTCCACTTACGACGTGCTGGTGGAGCGGTCCGGTGTACAACCTCGTAATGAACGCCTCGATGGCAAAGAGTGTGGTCAAAATACCTGCAAGCACAGCGACAAATCCGAGAATGACAGGGATACTCGCCGCCACCCGAGCTGCTTTGTGAAGGTCCTTCTGCAACGGGGGGCTATCGGAACTGGCGTAGCCGTGCCGAAGCTTCTCGACCCGGAAAGCACCGTAAGTTCCCCACCGGACCGAGATCTTGCGTTCGACAACCTTCCAGTACTCCACGAAAGTGGTGGCCCATAGGATGAGTACGATGGAGTAGTAAGGGGAGTAGGATGCCCCGAACAGCCAGAATCCACCGCCGATTGCGGATATGACGGTGAGAGCTTTGGCGTAAGTCGCGAGGAAGTGGAAGTATAATCCCACTTCTTCTCCAAACTAGAGCCCGCAGGTCGTTAGAAATAGAGCCAAGCTGTGGTTAGGAAGGTGACTGACGTGATCCTTAATCTTGTCCAAGTCGACAGACCCAACTCCACGAGTAGACCACGCCTTAAGCCACCTCTCATTGAACTCCTGGTCATGAATCGCCATAATGTTTGTAACGCGACTCCACTGTCCGGCGCCGGGAACGACTGCGAGTCCACCATCTGCGGTCATCCAAGTGACGTAGTCGTGAACGAGTCGAACGCGATCAGCGTCTGAGAGGCTGACGCTTCCAGCCGCGATCGAGTCGAGGTTGTTCACCGGGAGTCCATGGATGAAATTCGAATCCCTGTGTATTCAGAAGTTTAAAGAGAATTCAAAGCTCATCAATCCCACGTGAACCCGGTACAGTCACCGTTCCGACGGCATTCGATATCGAAAGGAGAACGAACCTTTCAGCTCTGGCCAGCACATCGAGTTTCTCTTGAGGACATTTAACAAGGATCATGAGATCCCCGAGTTTCTCCCCCCTCTTCCCCACGGCGTGTAACCCAGACGTCTTCAACAAATTCAAAAGGCGCGTGTACTGCTCTTCTGCTTCCTGGATATTCTCCTTAACTTGGGCCTTGTTGATCGGTGAGACCCCAACGGAGAACAGTATAGCGAGGTCTACATGAGGTGGCATGGTTGTGGTAGCTGACTAAACGTTGAAAGGCGTGTTTCGAGATAGACGGGGTGTGGTACACCGCACTCCCCTAGGCCTGGGTCTGAGGTCTTTCCTGTGACGTCTTGGGTGATGGAACTGGAAACGATCGGAACCCTAACCCCACACCCTGACATCGACAAGATTTCGCACGGTCGCTCGTCCCAGCGCACCAGCGAGAAAACTTCGAGCCCTCTACAAGTCTCCGCTCGCGAAGCTGCCAGGTAATTTTAACACGCGTAACTTGGCCGTGATGCATGTGAATCTCCGATCAGAGACGTGCCTTCGCCCTCTAAGGTTTCGAAGGCCTCCTACCGTGCTTAGTCTGCAACGTAGTCGAATTCGGACCGGGACCGTAGACAGGACTGTCCCGGAAAGTAGCAGGTGTAGTTCCCCCGTGAACGGGAACGCGAAGAAAGGGGGTGTCAGGCTAGAACCTCAAAGGCGCTAAGCGAAAAGAAGGTTGACGGACGTTGTCCGGCCGTTTGTCGAAAACTATCGACAACTCAACCCGCTTGACGACCTCGGTTGAGAAAGTTTTCATTGGCGTTCAAGGAACTTGCGAGGTTGCCCTGGTTCTTTCACCCCGTCATGCAGCCGAAATGCACAAGAGGTCAGGCGACAGAGATTGCGTCACCTCCAGCCGATTTTTGACGCAAGTGACCCCACCTTGGCATTTCGGGCTCCAACTCTGGGCAGCCGCGGAAACAAAGCAACAGAGGAACAACTGAACATTCTCAATTGCGCCGGCGATTTCTGGGCGGCACCTCGTGCAGACAATGGATTAGACGCATAAAGGGGAGATCAGGAAGTTGGGAGAGCCGTACTTCCTGGCGAACCCTGCTGGTAAAGTCCCTCGTCTCGTTGCCAAGGGCTTATCTAATAAACCTTAAGAAACCTAATCTTCACCGACAACCCCTGAACTTGTTACATATCCGCATCCTCGGATATCCAGTCCGTCAAATTCGCCATTTACTCGGACGTGATTAACGACGATGATCGGTTGGTTCATCCACAAGTCCCACCATCGTCTACACTTTCCAATAGGTGAGCTGCTGGGAGGTCTGAATAGGTGATCGCCCAACAATTACAACAGTTGATCAACAGGTGCACGCCGTACTAGTGCTTCCGCCTGTTGCATATGTTGTCGTGCTTCCTTTGCTTTTTCTTTCAGAACGTCCAAGCGATTATAGCCATGGTCCACTTGGCCAGCTCGGTTACGAAGAATCCATATCGAGGAATCCGACGCCCATAGGCCTGCTGATCACATGGGCGCCTGATGGCTGATCAACGTTCTGTAGGACCGCCGCCCATGCAGAATGTTACATTGAACCCTGATGAGCTGACCGCCACAATTGAGCTCCACAAAGAGCTCCCAGCGCCCTTTGAACATCCCTGTTCTGTAAAGCGGCCATGCGAGGATAAATAATGCCACATATCGGGTTGGGTTCTTCATTCTCGCTACCCCCTGCAATGTCCTCCATTACACCTGAAGTCCTTATCCCAATCGGAAACGATGTGTTCGTTCCGTTCGATCTTATGCGACCTAAACTTACAGCCCGTTACAGGATGGCAATTAGGGTATGGAACTTTGCGTCCGAGCCGAGACTGTTCTCAGCAACCCCTCCGCACAGTATTATGTGATGGCCACCCAAGTCATCTATTACTATGATTATTTCTTGACGCTTCCTGACGAGGTACTGTCCACCTCGTATCCCTCCTACAATTCTTTCACTGTCGTACAGATCAGGTATGCTTGGACCGGGGGAAAAACATGGGGTGAGCCCGCATGTCACCTCGCTTTATCCATATTGACCAGACCAGTCTTCTTTGTCTTCTTCCTCGTAGGTAGGACTGCTTCAACCCCAAATTCCTTCTGACCCTTTCGCAGAATAGGTATTCCCCAGCCCTTTATCAGACTTGGGTGTTCTTCGGTTTGTCTCTTCCTTGTGAATAAGTCTCGCGGATCATTCTTTGACATCTCGCAGTCGGGTTCCTCCCACAATTCACGCAACGGGTGAGTCTGCTTTTTCGTGGAGAATAAACCAATCTGACTATTCTAGACGTATGTAAACCGCTCTCGCAGACCTTCTTTAAATCCTTATCCAGGACACAGGTGTGACAAGACCGCGTTTCTTCAAATTTTGTCATTCTTCTTGTGCACCCTTCTCGCACAAGTGTCTCTAATGATACGGTGGGCTGTTCTCGGAGCAGGGATACAGATCTACAAGTTCATTTTTTTGACAGTCTGTATGCGCTCACGCTCAAGAAAAAGCGGATTGTTGCTTTCTTTTCCGCGATAACCCTCACGCAGTTTCTCATGGGGATGTACATGGTTGGAATCACCGTCCAAAAACCCGGTATGCAACTGATCGAGCGGCTACCACCACCACTACACATGCTTAGTCTTCTTAGCTCTTAAAATGCCGGAGATACCTCTCGAAGCGTTTAGGTTGTGCATATACACCAGGTATCCTCGCCTCGAACTGGCATATATGTCGCTATCCCTGTTCTTCGGTAATTTATCGCCCACGTTCTCCGGAATTCTTCACTGAACGCGAGCCTCCCTCAGATGCTATGATTTTTTCTGCGATTGTTTACGCCAGCCTCAGAACCGGGTTGCCTCTACGAGGCGGTCGGCCCAGCATATTGCGAACTATCGTAGAAGACTCGACCGTATATTTCTTGGTCATATTCAGCTCTCACCTGTTGTCTTTGGTTATGCTAATAGTCACGAGGGTAAGTTCTACCATGCTTCTGCGAACTGAGCGATAGCTGAACAGCCGGCTCAGCCCACGCTTCAACTTCTCCCCGCCCTGTGAGTCCGATCGTCCACATCTGTGAATGAATGCGGTCTGAACCTCCTCACGGATGACCATCAGCGGGAACATCGTGTACGGTAACACTTCGATTCACTTCCTTTGGCTCATTCTCACGAATTTTGGAACAGCCTCCTACCACTAATGATATCGAGGTTGATGCTGTCGCTCAAGAAAGCTTCAAGAGTTGGGATAAGCGGTTGGACGTTTGACGCGCTATCGAGAACGCACGTCAGGACTGCCACACAGATGGAATTTGCGCGTCCTTTGGATGGTCCGCAGAATGGCGGCGGCACCGCTTCTGACGAGGTGGCACTCTCCGATCTCAGCTATAAGCAAGTCACAAGGAGAAGCAGCGAGGGGGATCCGTGACGATCGTTATCGAACTGGGCTCGAGTTTTGATTAGAGAGGCGGACGTGGAATGGAACTAGGGAGCTGGTGTGGTTGGCCTCACGTGCAGTTATTTGCATTGGATTGGCCGTGTTTATATAGTTCGCAAGAATATACCTCGTGTCGTCTGGTCGTGTGAGTATCGTCCGGTCAGAATAAACTGGCAAGACCTGATGGTCTTCTATCGGGACTACGGAACCCTCAAGCCGAAAGATCTGGGATTGCGACCACATCGTTGGTACGTTGATAGTTCTTGCCATCCTTTCCTCGGTGCTCGGCTCCAATCCCGCTGTCGCGACGGAACAATTATGCAACGATCTGCATCACAAGGCATCATGACACCACGAGCGCGAGGAGTCACATCATTAGGCAAACTGTCACAGAGCGGTGGTCCAAATGGAACGTCCTCTCCCACTCGGAGTTCTCGAAACCCGCAGTTGCAGACCACCTACAGCCAGAGTAGGGTCGAACACGCCCTG
>Ga0307512_10007028_pt1 | contig 11230 bp, 16 predicted proteins | sample 14_EM_MG_FD_200267 | JGI IMG/M metagenome (GOLD analysis project Ga0307512, IMG submission 200267) | Populus trichocarpa ectomycorrhiza microbial communities from riparian zone in the Pacific Northwest, United States - 14_EM | ecosystem: Host-associated > Plants > Roots > Unclassified | place... | reverse complement strand
GAGGCACAGAGTGTTGTATGCTACATAGGAGCGACAATCCAGATTTAGGAACACCTGCGGGAATTCAGTATCGTCTATCGCAGACTGTGCAGTGTGGAAATGAGTGTATAAAGCGCCAAATGACCTAGCGGAGTGCAAATCAAGACAGAGAGGATTAAGGAGTGCCTATCCCAGCGGAGCAGGGCTGAAAGTGGATGAATTGGCTGTGGAATGAAATTGAAGTGAGTGAATCTATGCTGAGGGGTGCCAATGGGGATTGAGGTGCGCCAATTGTGGCGGAGTCACGCCGCAGGGTGGGGGGGTTTGATGCTGTCCCCTAATGTGTGATTAATGAGTGCAGTGGCTTCCAGAGTAAATTTTATCACAGGGGATGGACAAAATGTACCTCAATATTCATCTTGGGAAAACATCACAGTGGCCTGCTTTCCACTAGCATATTCAGACGGCGCACAATGAATAGCTGTGGCTGCCAGCACTAATGTCTGGGGCATGGCGAGAGGTTGGAATTGCTGGGATGTCGTTGGCTGGTGCCCCAAGCTATCGGCAGTGAAGCAAAATTGATGGTAAATCAGATGAAGCATTACCATTCGGGTGAACCAGGGTGTCGTATCATCAACGACTGTGGACAGATATGCATCGTCAAACAGTCGCTCCTTAGCCTGAATCCAACTCTCACTCTCAAAGAGCAAACCCAACTGGTTGCAACGGACAATGGTTCGACGTGACCCAATTGCCAACCATCCTCGAATGGTACATATGTTCAGTTTCAACTATGTACATTTTGTGGTCTAGTCAATATTGGAAATCTGATACAGGAGCATTAACCAGAATCCGAGACATACAGCTTCTAATGTTTGTGGATCAATTTTGATAGATGGACTGCTGGGCAATTGACATGCTGATGGTGTACCTACAGGAGCACCTGCTAATGCCAGCTGATGATCCTGCGCTGCAATGGCAAGATTCCAAGATTCATCAACCATCGAGTACTTGTTATTGGATAATATCGGCCATGGAGTCTTTGTGAATACGATTGCCTCCACAAACCTGGTCTCTACTTCAACAGTAGCCTTTCGGTATTGGAGAATGTCCTGATCTCCACTTGCCTTGGGTTGTGGAGCATCCTGGTCTCCACTACACATGGGTTGCGGCAGCACCTGAGCAGATGGTGCCCTGTCACACTCAGGTAATTTGTTGATGATGGCTGAATTTTGGCATTGGAGCAGTGGTGATGCCATTGACCCAGGTGGTTTTCGGGAAGTTGGAAGCAGAGGGCATTCAATCACAGTATCGGCACGACTCTATTTCTTTGGTAACTGAACCCCTGCAGTTCGTAATGACACGTCCCAGCGTGCCTTCCCTGGACATAGGACCTCCTGCTGGTGATCATAATCTTCCTGTTTGATGTCAGATGATAAGGTGGACTCTCCAGTGTGCTCACTTGCATCATCACCAGTGTGCTGATCGCTATCATCATCCTGCTTCAGTAATGGTGTCGGGGATATTAGTCATCGGCAATATGATGCATGCAGAGAGATATTTGTAAGGCAAACATTTGATTCGCGATGAAGATTGGTTGCTTTCGTGAATGCGAGTGCTCTCTCAGCGTGTGCTTCTTGATTCATCTGTGAATAGTGATTCCTCACCTGGCTGGACATAGGTTCCATTTGTGGTAATAAAGGTAGACAGTTGAGGAATGTGGGGGAGAGTATATAACCAGTAGATATAACATTAAGTGCAATCGAATGACGGGAAAAGTGGTGCAACGAGTTGCACATAGTCGAGGAGGATGCGGTTCGAGGTGCACCTTGAAGCTTTCAGGAGAAATGACTTCAATGGTTCAAATGTATATTGATGACGGCAGTCCAGTGTTGGAATTTAAGATGTTGTCAGGTGCACCAGAATGGATGGATTCCTAATGCCAAATGTTAGCAACTGCTATCAACAACACTCTGTATGGATGCAAGAATTGGATGTCAGCTGAAGCTGACGCAGATTGAATAGAACCTGATACACCTGAACGAGACCCAGCAGAAGAAAACTCGGGTTCTTACCTAACCTTTGGTGCTAGCCACATGGAGCACTGGGCACCTGAATGAAAATGTGTGCTCCTGCATATGACTCCTCTATACATAGTTATTATGCATGAAAGTACGAGCATTTGAGGTGACCACATGGCATACAATTGGTGCAGCATTGAGAATCTGCAGAACTAGATGACTGACAGCTGAGTTGCAAGGGTTCATACTGAGTTTGTTATCAATCTAGGAGAAATATGACTAAACGGTATGTGGAATATCTGCTGGAAGGATACGTGTATATTCGCGATAGTGTATTGTATCAGAGGATGCTTCAGCTAAATTAGTGGTCAATCAGGAGATATCGTAAGAATAACTTCCCATTCGTGTGTTCGTCTGGGCCGTTTTTGCAGATTATTGTTCACAACAATTTTGCAGTCAATGGAGGAGGGAGAGAATTTGTTATACGAAGGACAGATACACGCGTAGAGATCCAGGCGTAGAGAAAAACTGGTAAGGTATGACGGATGCTTCAGTGGTAATGATATGGATTCAAGTACTCATTGATGCCAAGATTGCTACCAAATGAGTCATAAATACTCACTCCCATTCTTGTTTCGTGCCTTGTTGAAATACTGATTGCTAGAAGCTTGTCTTCTCAAGTACAGGTACATTTGTGATCGTATATATTCGGTATCCAGAGTATGTCCTGTATGTTTTGTATGCATGCATGCGCAATCAGCTGGCATCTCCAGCTGATGAGTCTGGCATCTCCAGCTGAGTCTGGAATGACCATCATCTTAGAGAGATTATGCATCAGCCCAACTGAAGCCATATGCCAGGGAGATAGACCATATATGCAACATGGCTATCATCTAGTATGTTGCACACCATTAAATCACATATTCATTTTGAGTCTCACTACTACAATATAGACTGTATAAATGTTGGGGTTGAAAGCTATAGGCTACGATGGTATCAATGCATAGTGAGATGTCATCTCACAGCGGGCATAGGGATGATAATTGCATGCATACAGCTCCGGTGGATTGGGGGGGACCAGAGATTAAATGGTTACAATAAGATTCTTTGGCTGCGGATTGCCTGCTCGCCGTACTCTGACAGATAATTGCAATCTTCGCAGTCGTCTGTTCTTCTCCCAAGCTTTCAAGATTCTCTCTTGTCGAATGTCTCTCATGATGGAAATCGGTTCACATAGTCCATTGTTGGATACGTGTTTTTGCGGCCCACACATACATTTATGCAGAATTCAATTACATTACCATTAAAAGCATGGAGAGCTTTGGCCTCTTTGAGTAAGTGTGGTACATGGGTGAGCGGGAGATGCTGGTGATCTTGTAGAGTCGCTGAGCAGAAACTGTCTTTTGAGATTCTCTCTCTCGAGCTGCAGCTCTTTTGACCCAGCTCAAAGTTGCAGTAGCTACTTTTGGATTGGGAAGCAGAGGTCCAAACATACTACTTAGGCAATATCGAGTTCAGTGAGGTTGATAATTGGCCAGGTCTATGCATGTATGGTTTAGTTGTGCAGGGCTACCTTACTCTAATGGACAGTTGACACGGAGCTAAACAGTGCAAGGAATCTTTGCAGCGGACTTCACATCCTGATCAAGCATAGATGGATATATTAGCTGAGGCCGAGTCGGATGAGCCGCCTGGACTCAAATGTGAAGTGTCTTGTGAGATGACAATCTGTGTGCACAGTGTCCACTGATTCAAAGCCGAAGAAAACCTGATGAGAATGAAGCAAACTAAAATAGAAAGTGCACTATGAAGTGGGGTACATGCCCTTCAGAGGCTTATTGTTGCTGTTGAGGCATGCCTGAGCTAGAAAGATACATTGACAATGAGTGGCAGCTTGCCAAAGTTGGCTTCGTACAAATCAAAGAATGTCATCCAGGACTGGATTGCAGATCCCAATTGTGCCGGGAACTTAAAACATAGGCCAGGACATATGCAGCCGAGAAATCTGCAGCGTAGCCATGAATACCCGAGCCGTGTCTCCGACTCTCTGGGATGCGAATCTGTGGTGTGCCCGAACGACTATGATATTCCCGCACAAGCTGCATCTTCGCCACAAATACAAGAGCTGATATCTCCCATTCTGACACAGGCACTCAACATGGTGTAGACTGTGTTGATTGTGAAATGGGATTGGCAATTATGCTGTGATGGTCATGACGATATGCACCCAGGACTCACTGGTGCACCTGAACGTTGATCATATGTGAGCAAAAGCTGCAGCATTGCCACGAATTGGCGAGCCGTGTCTCATATTCTTACACATGTACTCAATATCAGCTAGACAGTCTCCTTGGAAAAGTGGATTGGCAAATAAGCGGTGCTGGATTTGTCAGGATGTGAATCAAGACATATGCCAACAGTTCTCCCGTGCACCTCAACTTCGATCAAATTGCAGCAAAAGCAGCAGCGTTGCCAGGAATCAGCAAGCCAGTGTCTAATATTCTGACACAGCTATTCAATCTTGCCTTGACGTACTTAGTTCCCAAAATGCATTGCCAAATCTGCAGTGCACAATTATCTAAACGAGACTCATGACATACGGCCAGAATTCTCCAGTGTGCCTGAAGGTGGTTGACATGTGCTTTGGTCACTCTTGTGACATCAAAATGGGTATGTTGCGTAAGGTGTCTGGTGCACCACAAATCCACTACTGATGAATGATTCAATGCCCTTCACTGCATCATTCTCAGAATTCGACTCATGCCTTTCATCATGAGATAGGCGAGCCTGGGAACTTGGAATTTGGCTTATCAATTGACTTCATCTCTTGATAGTCATTGATAGTAATGATCAAGCACGCCAATGAAATCCCACTCGAGCAATTTCAGATTAAAGACACAACAACTCCAACATCAGCACTTTGATTCACTTCAAAATGACAGAGAGACAGGACTGATGTATGGAGTATAGTGTGCCTTACAAATGACCTTTTTGACTATTTGTATCAGTTGAGAAGATTTCGCTGGTTGAATGTCTAGAGAGGCATTCCTTGATGAAGCATTCTCGACAATCTAAGATGATGGCTCATCCGATGTAAAAGTGTTACCATACTCTGTCAGCCACTTCATATTGTCCTCACGTGACTCCAGGATCTGGTGAATCGTTGACATGGTGGTGTGTAGTCAACACATCATGCCATGCAGGACTCTCATTTGTGCCACTCCAGAATGTTGATGGAGATCACTCGCGCCGTAATCATAGCCACCAGGACCTGGATCCAGTAACCATGCGTGTGGGACTCTGTATTGCCCGAATTGGACAACTCGTGCCAATGCATGCTGCTGGTCGTTCAATGCCAAGAACATCTGACATACGGCCGCATTGTGTGCTAGAGTAGGATTTGGGCTGCTCCCACTACCTTTGGGTGTTGTTATGAATACAGAGGAATTTTGTCAATCCTGGAATTTCAGCTGCATTTTGGTGCGTTCATCATTGCACAATTCTGCTTACATGTGGAATATATTCACATGATCTGCAAAATACTTGGTTAGCCACCACTTCAAATGACAAACTTGGCCAGGAAGAGGACAATATACCACCACTTTTGATGGAGGAGGTGCACTGGGGGGAGCTTCTTCATGTATCTCTTGTTCTGAAAGGAGCGCCTCTATTGATGAGTCATCTTTGTCATGATCAGGATACTCCACAGGTTTGTTGACATCAATCGGCTGAAATGTCTCTCTCCGCCATCGTGAAATCTGCAAATCAACCCAAGTAACCCATGGCGATTCATTGTATTAATGTCCAGGAACATTGTTGCGATCCTCCGTGTCTCCCAACACTAACGCAAAACATGTTAATTGGCATCGATCAACCCTCCATGCTCCTGAAGCACCCCATGTAGTGTATCTCTTCAACATGGCCTTGAATTTTACTTACTCATCCTCAGTCCATTCAAGATCAATGAGGTGTGCATTCTCCATTGGTTTCCGAACCGGTGGTTTTCTGTGTGCAACTGTCGATTCCGACCGCCTCCTTATTGTCCAAAGCTTTCCAATCTGTATCAACCCATGCACCTAGTGTTAGCAACGGTTCCCGGGTACCTGGCTGCGGTCCAGGATTGGAACCAGGCCGGACTGTGTGGTCCGGGTGGTCACCGGGATAGCAGGTGTACCAACCGGGTTCGGAGTCAGGTTCGAACTGGACTTTGGTTCCATTTTAAGGTTCCTAAAACTTTGGCTGCAATAAGTATTTGAATTCTGATCGTATCGCAACATGATCTATACATGAAATGTGCAGATTGATGACCTATTTCATCTCCCATCCTCAGATTTGCAATCGGATTAATATTCGTTGAATCGCTGCGAACTGAAGGCTAAAATGGCGCCAAAATAACCGGTTTTTCAATGCGACTCAACGACTATTGATCCATTCGCAAATCGGAGAACGGGAGATGAAAGAGGGCATCAAACTGCATTTATCACGTATACATTATGTTGCGATACAATGAGAACTCAATTACTAAATTGTAGTGAGAAGTGTTGACAATTGAAGACCGGGTTTTGGGTGGAAACCCGTTGCAATGATTTGGGTTCAGTCCCAACCCGGAACCGGAACCGAACCCGGAATTGGGAACCATTTCTAACACTAGGTGTGGCTCATCCTGTTGAGCTTCTTTGTCTTCAGTCCCAATATCATGCATCAAATTCCTCACTGCAGAATCCAACGCATCTGCACCACGCTGTTCCCTCACAGTAACATCCTCTGGATCGTCAGGAGCACCTGAAAATAGCCACATCATCTGATAACACCACTCATAGAGTGAATAGCATCCCGGTGCAGCTGTGACATGAAATTTGAATCAAAGTCATGCTTTCATCGCAATTTGCCAGCCTACACTGTTTTCAGTCTTGAACCGATGGCAGGGATCAAAAGTCCCAACACTCCGTGCACAGTTGCAGTGTTGGCCGTTGCTCAATTGTTTCGCTCAGTTAGTTCAGGTGGCGTAGAACCCAAGGTGCATATTCCATTGGTTTTCCGGCTCGTCAATACTGGTGTTCAGATCATTGTGGGAGTGATTCCCATTTTCCATGTGAAACAATTTAATTAGTTTGAAATCATTTCCATATGTTATCTCGTCAATGATACTCTGTAACGTCTCTGCCACTCTGGGCATCGTCACCATCAGGATTGGTTCAAGGGTTGATGTAAGCGGTGTATGCCCCTGAGGTGGGGTGGTCTGTATCTCACTCATGTGGCAGGGCAATGAATTCTTTGTCCTCAATGGGTACCACTCCTGTTCTTCACCGATAATCCCGGGCAAGTCATTCTGTGGCATATTCACCCACTGTCGAGAGGTATTCCCCAACAAAATCGTCAGTGGTAACCCCATTACAACTTTCTCCGTCAGCAGAGTGCATATCATTGCTGCGGCCACTGAGATAAATGTCATGCAAATGCCCATTTCATCCGCCACCAATGCTCGTGGCATATCAGAATCCCAAACACACCTCGTCCTCAATGATCGCTTTCAGTTGCTCCAATGCAAGCTGGGCAGATGGGCTCAGACTCCGGTGCTCCTGAAATTCATCACATTGTTTAGTATTTCACAGCCAAGCAACCATTGGAACCAATATATATGGATGGAATACAATCAATTCTATTCTTTCAATTGGAACTTACATTAATACAAGTATCATTCTCTTGCCCACCATCCTCCTCTCCCTCCTCTGTTCCACCCTCATCAGAACCATCCAAAGTTTGTGTTTATTGGTTTGCAGTTGCGCACATCTAGCCTGAACACGGCTAGCAGGGATTACCTTTGATGGTTTAGTTACGTGCTCAGCAATCTCCATCTCTGTAGCTCGCTTCATATCTAGCGAAAATATTTTTGGATTGTGTCCAAGTTTCAACTTGAATGCCATCAAAAGACAACATTTGTATGAAATTTGCCCATATACGGGGTTAATTGTCCTTTGCCTGTGTGTATGTAATCCCATATACTATTCGTCCAAATCGTCCTGCTCCAAGGGGCACTTGATTTTTGATGTCAGAATATATTGCTCATTCAGGCCTCCGTTTTTGTCAATGAGGTCGATCAGCTCCTCCCAGTGCCTCACATTCATATATGAGGCTTGGAGTTGATTTGAGGATAGAATGATATTGTTGCCATTCAACACCCAGTGAATCACAATCATGAACGTGGTCTTTGGCAACTCTGTGAGGTTACCTCTTGCCTTTTTACCCACACGCAATCCAAAATCTGTCGCTGGTCACTAATTGCCTCACCTTGCCTTTTTCCTTGCCTCCCAAATTTGGCTTACACATTGCTTTAAAAACATCTCCGCCCACTCCAAACAAATCAATTCGGCATTATCGAAAATATCCCACATTAGGCAGTCCTCGAACGTCCTCAAAAAATCTGTAACTGTGGTCTTCCAGTGCAGGGGTCCGTCTCAAAGCTGTTTCAGATGGTTCTGCCCCAGTATAATTGACTGATGCCTTTTGTCAAGAAACCCAGACACCCATATTTTCTTCCAGTTGTTGAAAGCACTATAGCTTGCTTGCCCCTTCCTATTGGCAGTTTGCTCTAAGGAGAATTCGGTTTGCTTCAGGCTGCCTGGGGGTTTGCCCTCTGCACCCCCCTAGTCCTACAAATTGTCCCTATCATCATGTTCATCAAAATTGTCGTAGAAAATCTCCGGCAATGGAGTCAAGTCCACAATCTTTGCGACATCTGTTGTTCGCGGTTTCACAAGCGGCAGGAATCGATATGTTTGGAGGCTAATCGGGGGACTCCCAATTGCGCCTGAGGATGGTCCAGTTGGAGGAGTAGTGTTGGAAGCTGATTGCTGATTGACTGGATTGTTACCTGGGGGTCCTGGACGCACTCTCCGTGTACCTGGTGATGACAGCATTGGCAAAAGTGCAAATCGACGATAGGCTGCGCTACGCGATCATGCCCACATGCACAGCTCATAGCAAGCTTCCCGTGGACCCCTGCGCAACGCGCAGCCTATAGTCATCTATTGTCCATTCATAGAGATGTGCGCGTGGGCCTATGGAACAATATATGGCTGCCGGCCAGAGATGGACCTATACTTGCCCTTACTGCCTGCTCTTTTACCGGTACTGTACACACTATTGCTGCGAGTCTGCATGAGAGCCCGCTGGCGATTGAAAGCCTGCTCTAGAGCCTGCTGGAGAGCCTGCTGGAGAGCCTGCTTGAGAGCCTGCTTGAGAGAGCCGCGCTTCGGGAGGAGTAGAGTTTTCCACTGGAAGCGTTTGGCCGCTGGCAAACTCTGAGTTTGTGGAAGCTTTGGCTAATAGAAGCTTCTAAGTCTGTGGAAGCTTTGGCTAATGGAAGACAGTAAGTCTGGAAGCTTTGGCTAATGGAAGGCTCTAAGTCTGTGGAAGCTTCGATGCTGACGTTGATGTAGCTAACCTATATGTCTAAGTGCTTCTAGTACTGTAATCACCATCACCAGCACCATCACCATCGCTATCATCATCATGGCCATCACCATCGCCATAATCACCATCAGCCCTAGACTGAATGCACACACATACGCCCACAATCGATGGGAAGCGGGCAGCAGATTCTTCTGGACAATCTGAGTCGGAGATCTGCTCTCCCCAAGATCCAATTATCTACCTTTCCTGCAGAATCTAAGGCTGCAATTGTCAACACCATGGCCTTGAGGCATCGTGAGATCTCGTCTTGGTGGCTGCGCAAAAGATAAGGCTCAGACTATGATATCGCCCGACATCATGATTCCGGCCACCCGCCACCCGCCACTGGCCACCCGCTACCTGCCACCTGCCACCTGCCACATGCCACGCGCCACCTACCAAACACTGCTCGCCACACCCCACCTCCATCACGCCTCCCGGTGCCTGGCATCTGCAACTCAGCAAGTCTCTGCATTGAGCATGCAGAAGCATATTCGGAAGGAGTAGAGTGTTCCACAGGAAGCTTTTGGCCGATGGAAAACTCTGAGTTTGTGGAAGCTTTGGCTAGTACAAGGCTTAAAGTCTGTGGAAGCTTTGATGCTGACGTTGAGGTAGCCAACCTACTTGTCTAAGTACTTCTGGTACTATGATCACTATAACTATCACCAACACCATCGCCATCGCCATCGCCATCGCCATCGCCATCGCCATCACCATCATCTGCATCAGCCCCAGACCGATTGCGCACACGTACGCCCACAATCGATGGAAAGCGGGTACCAGATACCGCTGAAAAATCTGAGTCGGAGATCTGCTCTCCCCAAGGTCGAATTGTCCACCTCTCCTGTGGAATCTAAGGCTACAATTGTCAACACCATGACCATGAGGCATCGTGAGATCTTGTCACGGTGGCCGCGCTAGAGATAAGGTTCAGACTATGATATCGACCGACGTCATGATTTCGGCCACCATACGCTGCCCGCCATCTGCCACACACTGCACGCCACATCCCTCATGCCTCCCGGTGCCTGGCTTCTGCAACTCAGCAAGTCTCTGGATCGAGCATGTAGGAGCGTACATGGGAGCATATAGTCAAGTGAGGTTGGGAGTGTCTTGCCTCTTGAGAGTGTACTTGCGAGCGACTCGGAGATGTACTTGGGTGCGTACTCGAAGGTGTTCTTGGGAGTATCTTGAGAGCTTATTTGGGAGCATATCGTCAAGCAGGCTAGGAGCGTGTCATCGAGCGCAATTGGGAGTGTACTTGAGACCGTGCTCGGGAGTGTGATTGGAGTGTCTTGAGAGCTTACTTGGGAGCGTATAGTCAAGCAGGCTGGGAGTGTGCCATCGAGTGCAATTGGGAGTGTACTTGACAGCATGCTCGGGAGTGTGACTGAGAGCGTCTTGAGAGCTTACTTGGGAGCGTATAGTCAAGTAGGCTGGGAGTGTGTTATCGAGTGCAATTGGGAGTGTACTTGAGAGCGTGCTCGGGAGTGTGCTTGAGAACTTCTTGAGAGCTGGTTTGGGAGTGTACATTCCAGCAGGCTGGCTGTGTGCCATCGAGTGCAAGTGGGAGTGACCTTGGGAGCATGCCCGGGAGTGTACTTGAGAACGAACTCGGAGGTGTACTAGGGAGCGTACTCGCAGTGTACTTGGGAGCGTCTTGAGAGCTTAGTTTGGAGCGTAAGTCAAGCAGGCTGGGAGTGTCCAATCGAGTGCAATCAGGAGTGTACTTTAGAGCGTACTTGGGAGTGTGCAATGAAGTGCATTTGGCAGCTTTA
>Ga0307512_10007027_pt1 | contig 11230 bp, 12 predicted proteins | sample 14_EM_MG_FD_200267 | JGI IMG/M metagenome (GOLD analysis project Ga0307512, IMG submission 200267) | Populus trichocarpa ectomycorrhiza microbial communities from riparian zone in the Pacific Northwest, United States - 14_EM | ecosystem: Host-associated > Plants > Roots > Unclassified | place... | reverse complement strand
CGATGGACGCAAGAATCTGTTTACATCGTTCGATCTTGAACTAGAATGTGGGGTTTGCGAGGTAGGTGCTTTGAATAATCTCTCATCCTTCCACTCAGCACGTTTCTCGTTTTACAGTACATAATACCTGTGATCCTCTCGGTCAAGGACGGTACCCGATCCCAGGAGTTCAGGGTTCGATTAAAGCATGTCTCCTCAAATCTTCTGGAGTGCGTGTTAGCCTGATGCTGCTGAATTAATGAACATCCTATTAATTCTCAGGCATTCCCAAAGTCGCGACGATTACAACTTAGTCTTTGGATCAGGTACATGGAACCTGAGGGCGAGAATGGTACGTCCACTTCGTGCTCATAAAGGGCCGATTCATTATCAATATTTCCAACCAGGCATTGAATATCGTCATTCGTATGGAACCCAGTCTCAGATACCCGCTAAACAATCGCTTCTTTTTCACAGACCATGAAACAAGGACCCTGGGCGCAGGAATTACTTTATGGCGCGGATATTTCCAATCTGTGCGACCCACAATTGATCGCGTGCTAATCAACCTCGACATTTCGACTGGTGCTATGTACATGTCTGGAAGGTTGATCAATCTGGCGCTCGAGTTCCTCAATATATCCGAGACACCAAACGCGCTCGCACCACGACATGGACTTCCTTACCGCGAGTACCGCCGTCTCCAACGATTTATTTCAGGAATAAAGGTCGCTATTTCACGTACGCAGGATCCCAAAAGACCGCGTCTCGTCAAGAACTTGACTCGAGAGGGTGCCCGAGACCGGAATTTAGAGACCGGAGATGGACAGATTATGACCGTCGCTGACTACTTTCAGAAACGTTTGAACATAACCCTACAATTTCCGGATGTGATATGGGCGGAGGTCTGCACAAAAAGCATTTGTTCTATTCCTCTCGCGCGTTCTGACACCCTGTAGCTCTCAACTGGCGCCATTATCCCTCTGGAACTTTGCATGGTTCCACCAGGGCAGCTCGTTCGTAAGGATATTCCGCAAGACAAGATCAGATCCATACCCGAATTCTCGATGGTGCGCCCTCATGAACGCATGAGTAGTATCTGCAATGGCTTAGGAGTATGTTCTGGCTAAGGCGTTGATCCCTGCCTACTAATCGTGTACCACCAGGTGCTGCAATATGGGCAATCGGAATACGTCCGCCAATTTGGTATAAACGTTTCCGATACACTCCTGGATATTGAAGCCCGAATCATCAAACCACCGACGCTAAAATATAACCCATCATCCAAGCAACCCAACGTTGTATGCAATTTTACGTCTCTCCGATGACGAGATGAGTTTTCATACTTTCATGAAGCGACCGCGGAACGGCACATGGAACATGTGGGCCATTCCTTTACATGGAACTTGTGTCATGTGACGTGTCGTATTTCGAAGGGTCCACAAACTCTTGTTTAAACCTGCCGAAGTCCCAAATTGGGTCGTCCTTATTTACGAGCGCCACCAAGTCTTCCGCCAAGAATTCGCGAGGGAGATTGTTGCAGAGCTGGTAAACGCTTGCCAAGCAGTTGGTAGGTAGTTCGAGAAGGTCGGCCGCCAATTGCCGCACTAAATCCTGGTAGGGATTACCATCAACCCTCAGCCAGCGCTCGTGAGATGGAATCGGGCCAAGGAAACATTAGTCTCGTCCGTAACTCCCCACTTATCCTGTTCATGGCTCACCTTTATCACAGCAACTCCGCACTGCGTGTGTAGAATGCCAGCGAATTTCAAGGGCTGAGCCAGCGCTTATAGTCGCAATCCTTCCGGAGAGCGCCACTGATATCTACATGGCCATTAAACGGTGATTTCCCATTATCTGTAGCAGTCGTAACTAATTTTGATGCCAACATTTCCTGTGTGTCAGTTTTGGTGATGTCTCGGTGATTCACCTTCGATCGTGGCATTTTTGAGAGGGCTGATGTTTTCCCTCACGCAGGCAGGCATCGCTACCCAATGTATGAAAGCATCCAAGTGCTTCCGTGCGACGGCACAATACTATGCAAATATTACGCTGAAGTAGGTACATCAGGAGAATCCTCCATGTAGCCATACCGACATCTATTTTAGAATTAACGTGAAGCTTGGAGGGACAAATTCTGTACCTGATCCACAAGATGTTTCCTGGCTCACAGATCCTGTAAACCCAGTGATGGTCATGGGTAAGCCACACATGATAGTGCACGCCTGTCTGTGCCTATACACGTTCTGCCCACCAGGTGCAGACATTAGTCATCCTCCACCTGGTGCTGAGGATCGCCCATCATTCACTTCCCTCGTTGGAAGCGTTGACAGTAATGGGGTGAAGTATGTTTCAAGAATCGGGGTACAGTCATCCGTACGGGGGCTTATCGAGGACATTGAAGACATGTGTATGGTGCGTGTTTATGGCCAACCTAGATGCTGAGAACCTCAGAACCATGATAAATTGATGGACTGTCACCAGCACGTGTTCGAACAGTTCAGAGACGCGATGGGAAAGTTACCCAAACGCATCCTGTTCTATCGCAGTAAATGGTTCCGTTCTTGCGAATTACGAACCCAACTGACCTATGTCCTCCCACCCGCTCTCAAGACGGCGTCTCCGAAGAAGAATACCCGACTACCATCAATGAAGAGCTTTCCTGCGTCCGCAGTACGCCTCGCTTTGCCTCCCTCACTCACCACCGTTTGATGGTATTCATTCTACTGCACCACAGGTGCATGTACAAAACTGGGCTTCAGCCCGACTATCACGTTGGTCGTCGTCGGCAGGGGCCACAAAATCGTCTTCTTCCCCGCCTCCTTGTCCGACGCGGACCGCAGCGGGAACTGCCCTGCGGGCACGGTTGTCGACTCTGGCGTCGTCAGCCCAATCTACTTCGATTATTATCTCTACGGTCATGCAGGGCAACTTGGCACAAGTAGACCTGCACACTACACAGTTCTCCTCGACGAGAACAACTTCACGTATGTTGTTACACCGCATTCCTGACTCGGTGTTAGACTCGACTCTGACGAATGACTACCTTGTGAATGGTATTACAGCCCCGATGGCCTCCAATCTCTCTCGTTCGCCCTCTGCCATGTCCACGCTTGCTCCACGCGCTCGATCTCCGTCCCGGCCCCTGTCTACTGTAAATACCTTTCCACCTTATCCCCAACATAGCATTCCTATACACGACTAACACCTCCCCACCTTCGAACCAGACGCGCACAAGGTGTGCTCGCGCGCCAAATACCACTATGACCCGGAACAGGCCCAGCAGCTCTCCCTGTCCGATATCGTAACGGAGACCACCGATTCGGCTGGAGCAGCAAGTTCTGCGAGCATCGGGAACGAGTCCCGGAAGGACTCAGGCTTTCGGCATACGCACGAACGCATGGCAAGGACCATGTACTTCTGCTGAGCGACGGGGTTGCTTAGGCTTCCTCTCGGAGGCCCACCTGATCATGGGCAGTATACTATTATGTTGATGCACGGAAATTTTCCTCTACTATCGGACCCTCTCACGACGCGGTATCATATACAATCCTTGATACGCGTTTTGAGCATTCCCTCCGCTTCTCATGCATTCTGGGTCTCGTATAGAAGGCGTTGCTTTCGCCTTTTTACTAGAGCATTCTCAATACCCGGCAACAATACAGTAGTCTTTGACCAAATTTCCGTTTGTAGACGGTGTCAGCACTTTGTGGAGCGCTGTTGGCGAGCTGAGAGTGCCTTTACTAGCTTCACTGACCAGATCGGCGGGGGTATATCAAGCAACAGGTTATCCTTTCCAGAACTCCTTGCCTAAGCATCGATCTTATACTTATAAACTGCAGTAATAAACAGGAAACAAGTTAGAGAGATCTTGCCCAAATAGTTCAGACGTGAGGTCCCCAGCCCAGCGTGCCCGTGCTTCCCTGATTTGAACCGACAGACACAGACACTGGTCCCGTTGTGGGAACAGAATAAGTGAATGTGATAAAAGAGTAAGCGAAAACCTGCGATCCCTAACTAGGGATTTGACATCAAAGAAAGCAACGCTCTATTATACAATGGCTAATCGAGTTGGTGGTAGAGGAAGTGTGGTTGATGAATAGGGTGGGAGCGTACCACAAAAAAAAGGGCATACATGAAGGATAAACCGTACACGTACAACACAAATCCAGAAAAAATCCACGCATCATAATTTTCAGGTTAATCATCATAACAACGTTCCCGCCCCACCAGGGTCCACCGGATCGGTCTCATTCACAGGGGCAAGACCCAACATGCTCGACATGTACGCATCCCAATCTTGCGCTCTTCAGGGTACCATATTAACCTCATCGCAGCGAAAAGAAAAGAAAAGTCACGCACTCGAAGGTGGATGGCATCGTCGACCACATCATCATCGTATCCCTATCGACGCCGATCTGCCCATCCTGCAGCAACACAGGTGCAAAATGCCGCAACATCGCTTCTTTGTCCGCCGTCGGCACACCGTACCCACCAAATTCCATCTCCATCCCGTTCATATCGAATACACCGGTGCCGCCGCCGAAGTCGGCGCTTGGCTGGAACCCATTCTGTGGCGAACTCGCGCCGCTGGATATTGATGCGGGTGCGGATGGAGGGGTTGACGTTGCAAGGTCGTACTGCCCGTTCGTTGCTAGCATCATGCTTATACCAGGCGGCTGAGTTGCTCCGGCTCCCATAGATAACGACAATGGTCTGTTGCTGTTACCGTACATGGTTGGTGGGGGTGGGAAGGGTGTGGTTCCAGGTGGCGAGATAGTGGGCCCGAAAGACGCAGGAGGCGACAGTGCCGGAGCAGATGGCTGAGTTGCTGGGGTCGCACGACCAAGCCCACTCGAGCCATAGAGCGGTATGTAACTCCCACTATAAGGCTTGGGGACGAGCACCGAAGTAGCCTGGTTGAAGGGTGCCGGAGGGACGGAATAGCCAGACATATTGGGCTGAACTTCCGGCTTCACAGTCGCAGAAGGCACGTGTGAAGACAGGGATGCCGCTGGCCCTGTACGGGTGCTTAGAGGCGAAATATCAGCTTGTGCAGTCGGTACAGGCTGGTACAGGGTAGAGCCCAGAGATGGTGAGTGATGAGCTTGAGCTTGAATCTGTGGTGTTGAAGGTGATTGTGAACTCTCATCGTCCGAGTCTTCCCGTTCGCGTTTGTTCGATGGTGGGCTATCCGCAGGAACAGTGAGTTCACCAGCAGCACTCAGGTCAGTGAGCAAGTCGCTGTCACAGTAATAGTCAGTATCCTGGACAGGAACGCCCTGTGAAGGACGCACCGAAGCCGCCCTGCAACAGTCCACCGAGACTCTGCCACCTCCAGTAGCTTCATACACTTGCGTACATCCTGCATCTCCCTCTCTGGGTCAGGGGAAGTACCTGACCGTTTCGCACCCCATAGGCTTAAGAGTAAAATGACACCTGCCACGAATGTGGGGAGCTATTCGAGCGCCATCAAGTCAGCGTGAGTACGTGGTGAAGACTAATCAACGACAAGGCAGCACGTACGAGGATGTTCGGCGCAATCAAACTCGGGTACCTCTTCCGTAGAGCATCAGCAACATGGCTACAAGCACGAGCAGCACTCGCGCAAATTGCAAGCGCAGGGAAAGACAAAGAGCCCTCTTTCCGAAAAGAAGGTATGAACGGCCGATGGATCGTGATCTGAATAAAGTAATAGGCAACGCGCAAGGCCGCGGACTGAACGAAGAATGTCTGATTCTCCCGTTGGGGATCCCAACGAACTGCAGAGCGTAGAATAAGCGAGAAGAAGGTCACCACGGAAATAGACTCACGATGATCGGGGACTGAGTCGAACCAGCTATTAAGCGCAGAGTCAAGGGACGCTACGGTCTGTTCTTCCCAGCCCTTTTCACGAGGCCCCATCACGAGCCTGTGCTTGTTAAGAGAGTACTACAGGACCTCGTATGAGCATTCATTAGAGGATTAAATCGAGGACTGACGATAGTGCGTAGAGCGTGGGAATGTAACAAATTGATCTTGATCAGGTGATTGAAGTATGTCACTTGACTCGGCTTTCCAGGAGGTTGCTTGAATGCTAGCGCAGGATCGGTATTTTCCCAGTATTCGTCATCACACTCAATTGGGAGATCGACATCATAGCTCAAGACGGAACGATATCAGCTGAATGTCCAACCCTGGCTTGGAAGTCAAAAAATAGAGAATGCAAGCGTACTTTTCTTCCGAGATGGCACAATGACGCCCAAGAATTGAGCTTGTCCAGATATCGAACATGAGCAATACCCTATGGCACCCAAATTCAATACGAACGGGGGAGATAAACGTAACGACGGCGCGTACCAAAATGCTCGCTTGCAAAGCTCGTCCTCCACTGTTGGTGGACCATGATACGAACGTCGGCGGTGAGCACCAACATCCTGGGCTAGTCGCAGGCCTATGCCGACCATGATCCAGGATTCATGGGGTGGTAGTGTGCCATGAACATACATTGCGGCAAGCTGCGGGATTAATTGTTAGCCCGAAAATAATGGCGAACTCAAAAAGTGAGGTAAACCCACGGCGGCAATTTGGAGATCATAGAGTTCGGGTCCGGACAAAACAGTCCTCGAAAATGGGTCAACTTGAACGAACCACTTCCAACCCGCGGAATGCAGGTGGCCGCCCTCGAGGAGAGTTCGGGGGTCGTGGGAATACCTCGAAGCTGCAGCACAAACAAGTAACAAGAGTGCGCCAAATTTATCATCCCTGAGGTGTAAGTCGTCATTAAAGCGCTTCATGAATGTTGGCCGATGGAGCAACGGCACCATGGGCGCTATGTGTGTGAAGTAAATCGCGATAAGGCTGGTAAGGAGTTCTGGCTCAGGGAAATCATAGGTTCGCTTGGTAGGCTGCACGCGAGCGCGTTCCCACTAGGATCGATCACAGTCAGAAAATGCGAAACAATAAAAACGAAATACTTACGGGCCGAAGATCCCATAAATCTTTTCTGCGCTGGACACGGAGCTCAGTGTCCACACGCGGCGACTCACCGTTGGAGGCCTTGGACTTGGCGGAAACGGCAGATCGTACTAGAGATACACCGCTAGATTTACCAAAGTACCTTCGGGAATTGTGGGTGACGCAAAGGCCCCTGAATTGGTCTAGAAATTCATTCTGCGCGAGTGAGGGATCCGAGTCGCTATCGTATGCAGAGTCATCACTGTAGCTCCCAGATGTCTTGGGAGTGGGGAGGGATGGATTTAAGGGGGAGGTTTCATGGGAGGGACCGGCGACCTTTTGGGAAAACGACGGATCTTCAGGAGATTCGGGTTGAAAGCTACGGGACCATCCATCAAGTTCCATTTCTTGCGAGAAGTCGCCGTCTGGATAAAGCTAGATCGATGACCATGAGAAGCAGGTGGCACCGAGATGATAAGGACATACTCGTGATAGCATTCCCTCCATCTTTTCTAAGCGTGTCTCGAGACTATCGACGTAACTTTATGGTGTGACGATTAGGGACAGGGTAGGGAAAGAAAACCCGGTTTATTTACCGCTTTGGAGGGCCTCGGGCCTATGGGAACAAGGCGCTCAACGAAAATGAGACTCGGAATAGATAAGGGATCACACCTTGGTGGACTCTGTGAAGATACACTGGCTGCCAGACGACAAACAATGAGAGCACTGTGTGTTTGAAGGATTCCCATCACCTGCAGAATTAATGTCAGAGTCGATGGGGGAGCACAAATGTAAAGAAGTCGTACAACGGACTGCGTTGAAGGGCAAAAAGTAGAAGGGATAAGTCAAATGGGCAATGGGGATGCCAAACAAGACAGACTCTTTTTCTGCCTGCAACGGTCGCAAGCTCTTTGGTTCTGCACGCGGCGCTTTTTGTGAGAGTTCGGCTGCAAAGAAAGCGAGGGAGGTATGAGGTTGTTGTCCTCCTCCGCGGAGAGAGACATGACGGAGCGGGTCAAGATGATCAATCCTGTGTCCCTGGTCTCTGTCTCTGTATATTGCTAAGCCGACGATCTCCGGCGAACAGCGGCCAGTTTCCTCCGGTAGCGGGATATCCGGCTGATCTCGGCCGCGGTGCCGGATGACCAACTCAAAGAAGCTGCTTGCCTTTTCTATACTCTATTCTTCTCTCCTTTCCCGTGTCACCGTATTTTCTCACTCCCTTCCGTCTTCCTCTCCTTGAACCTGCCACACTCACCCCTCGATCTCTTATCATTATGGTCTCCCAACGGCTGCCCTCTTTCCTCCATCCCCTCCTTCTTGTCGCCCTTCTTCCCCTTGCAGCGCATGGTTGTGCGTATTCATCCCCTTTTTAACATTTATTACCTCGCCCTCATTTTTGTCCCCAGATTTCCAGGTGACATACCCCACCAAAGGAGCACAGTTGGCCAATGGACAAACGTTTCCCGTAACATGGACGAAAGGACTCCTTGACGGAGTTAACTTTTTCGATCTCGAACTCACAAGAATGAGCGCGGATGGGCTGATCTTAATAGCGCGCGACGGTGGGTCTCAAGCGTCTTTCTTAAAACTGCCTTTCTTATCATTGACGTCCTCCGGGTTTTCCTCGTACTAGTATCTTCATCAAGTAGTGGAGTCAACATCGCACTGAATTCCGTGCCCACGGGCAACGACTACTCCCTTCTCTTCATCAACAGCACGCACGGGGTCTTATACGGGAACTCCCCATTGTTCTCCATCGTTGACTCTGGGTCAGCCAACTCGACCCAACAACCCTTACCGTCACAACCGACTGTGACCATCAGCGGTGGACCGAACCCGACGGCACAGTTCGTCACCACCTTCCCAGCCAATGGCGTGCCCCCCTGGCGTCCGTCACGCGCAGCACTGCTCTCGACAAGTTTGATGTGTCTCGCATTACTCACTGGAGCCGCCGCGGTGCTATAGGTCTGTGACATTTGCCTTCGCCGGTGTTCATCCACACACACTGGTAGATATATATATATACATACCATTCATTCATTTTTGTTTTCTTGCGGTGGTGTATTCATCGAACTCTCTTCCTGGCTTGAGCTCCACGATATACGAACCCAATTACCTCTGTAGGGCCATTGACCCGTAGATAATGCATGATGCTTATACCAAATCCCATTCCCGCCATACCCCTCCTGATCCTTGATGTTGAACAAGAGCGCGACGAGACTGTACCCGAAGACAAGGTCGCAGTAAGAAAAGGAAACAGCGAGGCATCCGACATTTTGACAGGTGTGGTGGCGGCATGGCGCCTGTCTTGTTTTTACCATGGGGATACGACATGTGCGCCCATCAAAAATGGATGAGAATGGTCCCCGCGACCAGGGTCACGGGCTGAATTGAATTTGAAACAGGGTTTTTAATGCAACGCTTAGATTATCATCTCAAAATGCCACTGATAAGAAAAACGACCTCGACTTCCACTTTTGAAAATGCATAGAAACTCCGACACCGCTCTCGTCTGCCTGATTTCATTCTTTTTGGCCCTACAATAAAAGAGAACGTACCACTCGTAGTTTCGTGGACATTGTGTATCATATATATTTCTGTGCCATCGCCATCGAGAGTCACCCCACCCCTTGCAAAGTGATCCGCAGTAGAAACAAAATTAAAAGTAAACAAACAATTTCAAATTGAGATTTTAGGGACGACGCTTGTGTTCTGAAAGCGAGAGGCACAAATTCTGCACGGAAAATAAGGAATGTTCCTTGCGAGTCGCGACACAGTAAGCGGCGGCGTCCGTTCGCAAGTGAGGGATGGCAGACCCTGGCAATCTCCGTTCACATGTCGTGTATGACATGTCGGGGACTAACTGCTGCAAGGCGTTAGGCACGAGGGTAGGACCCTCAGCGTGCATGTCCTCTGAAAGCTACAGTACCTGGATGGATTCTCTCACAGACTGGAGTCACATTATGATATGGTTCAGATATAGTACCCGCGATGCACTGCGGACGCGGAACGACCATGCGGAGAAAGCTTAAAATGGTCATCAGTGGCCCCCCGTGCCTGTCCCTGACCACCACCGAGCGCACACGCAACCAAAGCGACGCAAGCCACCTCCCGCTTTAATTTGATTCTAACTTAACTTTGTGCGATGCGATGGGGCACAGCCCTAGAGCGGTGCGTTGCCAATTCGCCCGCACAGCGCGCGGCGCGGGTTCCCACCATTGGCACAGATCAGCACGAAGGGACACCAGATTCAGTGAAAAATTTTACTGTGACTCTGGTCACTTGGAAAGGGGTAATCACTGGAATTTATCGTCTTAATTTACATGTACAGAACGGTACTTGTTGTTGGCCCTGGCGGCCTGTGCCACCTCGAAAAGGCTGCATCGACTGCAGAAGAAGAACACTTCGTGCCTTGGCACACGCCAAATTAGGTGAGATTAAAGAAAAAAAAAAAAAGAACAAGCGAAGCGAAGGCAATCTGAATCCTCCGGCAAAACTGTCCGAGGGTTGTTATTATCACATAACCTGTCCCGCTTCTCCAAGCTGATGATAGTGATAACGGACGCTGTAGCCCGCCATGCAGTACGGTACTGTACTCAGTGTACTGTATACTTCTTTCTTGGCCCGAGGCCCCTCGGACATCACATCATGCCGGGTAACATCAGCCAACCAATCTCAGCGCGAGCATATTAATCAATCAGAGTTGGAGTCGCGTACATTCCAGTCCGCGGGTGAGTCAAAAAAGCATGAGCAAATGTCCGCATCGGGTTACCTGTAACAAAAAAAAAATTACATGGACGCATGGTGCATCGCGCAGTGTCATGACGGGATCAGATCACCAGATCTAGAGTTTCAGCTGTCAGCGGCGTCGATCTTAGGCCGACGCGATTTACAGACGGCCAGGCAACGGACCAGTACTTCAGTCCTGTGGTCTCTCTCTCTCCCCTTGGTCATCGCGAAGAAAATGTTATCGTACGGTACAATGCCTATCACACCCCCAGATTCAAATTGCCCGGCCCCGCCAGCTGGGTATTAGAAGTCGGTAATTCGACAGCAAGGCGAGGTGTCAAAGTTCAGGATCCAGGAACAAAGGAAAACGACAAAAAAAAAAGGTAAAACAAGTCCCCAAGCTACAGTAGTATGTTGTACAGTACAAAACAGGAAAAAAAGAAAAGAAAAGGTAGCAAGTGGAAGAGGACGCTGGGAGACTCAGTGCACAGACCCCTGGCCAGATCCTCCTGCCGCTGTCGACGCGGGCGGATGTGCCGAGTGCGGGTGCGGATGCGAATGCGACTGCGCGAGCCTCGAGATG
>Ga0307512_10007026_pt1 | contig 11231 bp, 16 predicted proteins | sample 14_EM_MG_FD_200267 | JGI IMG/M metagenome (GOLD analysis project Ga0307512, IMG submission 200267) | Populus trichocarpa ectomycorrhiza microbial communities from riparian zone in the Pacific Northwest, United States - 14_EM | ecosystem: Host-associated > Plants > Roots > Unclassified | place... | reverse complement strand
CTGTTGACTGAGCTGAACATCGGATACTCTTCCAGGGACGCATGTTCTTGATCCGTGTCCGTGAATCTCTGTTTATTCTTCGCCACTAGATTGCACCGTTACGATTGCCACTCTCCATTGACATGGCCAGGCGGCGTTGCATTTGCCAGCTGTGCTGCCAACTCTGAGAGTCGTCCTTCCAGCTCACCAAGTGCATTCGTAAATCTTTACCACTGTCAAGCGCTTCCGTATCTCATCCATAGACTATCCGCCTGTTGAACCTCAGAGTAGCTGATCCATGTCCCTGAACCTCTCTCCATCCTTTGCCTCTAGATCACGCCTTCCGGATTGCCATTGTCGGGAGCCTGTATTGCAATGGCCTGGCTGCGATACCCTTGTTACTGCTGTGCTGCCCACTCCGAAGGTTGCAATTCCTTGGAGACCGTGTGACAAAGCGAAAGGATGGCTGCTGCAAAGACATGCAAATTACCTGTAGGAATAGTTCAAATATCAAAAGGATTATACCGATAAGGAAGTTGTCAGTTATTGTGCCAAGCAGCTATGGTGAGGTCATAATGCTTGAGTTGTTGTCATGTACCGATCAAGTCTCACCACTGTGACATCTCGCTGATGTCTTCAGATACACAATTAGACTCAGAGTCCGAATCCACCACAACCGACTGACCAGCGGTTTCCTCAAGTGCTTCATCTTCATCCATTGAATCCTCATCCATTTGATCTTCATCCATTGTAACCTCATTCTACGTTTCGATATCGATGTGTGAATTGACAAGCCATGTGTAGTTAGTCATACTGTTAGGGTCAAAGGGCATAAGATGCGCTGCTCCATCGATCTGGAAAGCATGGATGAGTCGGTATTCAGTCCCTGGTATAGCTTGCATAACCTTCACCATCCTGGAAGCCCTTTCCATGGCACCTCCCCCTGCCATGGTCGTAGTCTAAACAAATGCCAACTGAAGGTCCGGCATTGCCTTGCCATCCTTTATTATTAAAAACTTCAATAGCAAGAATAGCCGTACTGGCAGGTGGCCTTTCAGTGCTCCCCACGGAAGCAGTGGTACCGGTGACTCTGAGGGTTGCCAGCTAATCACCCTGGACTGTCTGCAAGCTCGCCACCAAGTCCAGTCATGGTGCGGGCGACCCGCATGCCAATGAGTCTCTAATGTGCATTGGAGTATTTGCTTCTTCCAGATAGCCATTTTATACTTTAGGACGTAAACTGCAATGGATTTGTATACCGCTATTGGCACCATATCGAGCTCCTCATCCTCCAGAGAAATAACCTCTCTGTCGAGAAAACAATAGGTGGCAATCTCCATGTTATTCCGTAGCTCTGGATTGCTAATTGAGGCCAAGAATACACCAAAGACATATTTATGCGGTCCAGTAGGACTTTTAAGAACATGAGGAGGCCACAGGTAAGAGATATTTGGAGAAGCCATGTTGTAACTGCCAGGGCTGAAGTTTAACTTCCGGATATCAAAGGCCTCAATCCTAGCATTGGACTCCATGATCTGCGAGTAAAAGTCGACAGTTTTGTTGGAACACTGATACCCTTTCTTCACCTCACTTTTGTGTAAGAGCAATGTGGCAGATGTGGACAGCTGCTCAAGGCTGCCAAACATCTCGATCGACTCCCTGAAATAGCTGGTCAGGTGGATCTTTAGGAAGTTGAAATGAGTATGTTTCTGGTAAATTCGAGCCTGCTCAGCGGTGAACTCACAGTCGTAGGAGCTCGAGATTTTTTGTCAGTTGCAGTGGTGTGTCTTCTTCACCTCCAAGTCTCTTGCCTTGATGCTCTTGGCCTTCGCTGCCTTGACTAACAACTGGATGGTTTTCGATGCCCGATGTTCCAGAAACACATCCTTGTTGTTGTGAAAGCAATTCAGGGAGGCTTCCATCGAGTCCAGGGAGATGGCATCATGCGTTGGGTATTGGCAGAACATGTAGAACTCACAAAGTCTGCAGGCACACAAAATAACCCGTTTGATTGCGGAACGCTCCGAGTTGGACAGATGACATAGAGAGTTGGCCAGACAACCCACCAGAAAGCAGCTCATCTTCTTATACTCACCACCCATCTATTGAACAGTCTCCTCGAAAGATTTTTTGGGTTGTGTCATACTCAGGTAAGATGGAATGGCCATCCATAAAGAGTTGAACAGGGCGAGCCAATGGTGCGATTTGAGGAAGCTTATGATCCAAAGTAGTAAGTGCTTGAGCATTCCTACCTGTATGGTGTGTAGCAAGTCAGGTTTTGGTAGTTCAGTGGGGTTACATCGCAGTCTCCACAATACGTTTTCGGTGGTCGTACATACACCCCACTCAGTGAATTGTACAACTCTCTGGGTTGAGTCGTCATTGTAGAATACGCGCTTGTATTCTAGGTGATCACAGCATGAGAATACTGAAGGATATTCTCCGAACTTCGAAGTGGGAACCTTACACCAAGGACAAGAATTTGCCTGTAAGGATTGCAGAGCCATGTGTTCTGGATAGTCGGCAAGCCATGCTCCAATTCGGACAAAGCACTGATGCCAGTTGCCATTGCCATACAGAGTATGGAAGTATGGGCTCAGACGCGTATCGTTGAGATCACAATTTCTCTCGTGGTCAAACAACGGTTGCAGGGCAACTTTCAGCACCTCATGGATAATCTGATGATCCCAGGTTGCTTGCTTCTGCTTCGAGATACCACTCTGTGCAGAATATTTGGCATTCTCTGGCAGAACTGCAATCATGACAACCGAGTGAGTTGTTGATTTCATCCTGATGACTGAAGATAGATTTCCAATTGTCATGTAAACCGGCCAGATCTTCGTATCTCCTACAAAAGCTGTAAGGTGGGTTGAATCGGAGAGGATTATGAATGGAACGAGAGATACGCTGGCAGGGAGCTTGTCTTGCTCATTCTGCCACCAGTCCCCTGTGTTCATTTCCCCATATTGTCAAATACCGTTGGTGAAGTACCTCTGAGGGCTGAATACCAAATTCTGAGAGTTGTAGGCCTGCCATAGTAGCCACTTTGCCATTTTGATCGGATCGCAATATCAGAACTTTATCGGGTTATGGTGGTTGGCATTCCTTGTCATGTCAATCTCGGCTTCTGTCCATGAGTTCATGCCAAGTCCATCCTCCATTTTCTTGATCAGCAATTTGAGGCAGTGGATAGACTTTATCAATTGCTATAAACTCTCTCCAAGTGGAGAATGCTGCCCTTTTAGTAGTTGATCTGCTGCGGTTTGGGTGATGTTGTTCAATAGGCACCAGTTGACAAATTTGAAAAACCTTTCATTCTCAAATGGGTGATATGCATACGCAGAATCGCCCCTATTGGATATCAAGTCATTTTGCTTGCAGACATACATCATTTCTGTCAGGTCCAGAACATAGTGGATAGGTAGGCCAGTGTGCGGGTACGTGTTGGTAATTTCGGTGATTGGAACTGCATCTCCAGGAGATACACATCAGATCGTGTCAGTCGGGAAAAAGCACACAGGGTCGTCCCATGTAGCTATGATGGGATCTCCATCCTCGCGGAAGTTTGGCAAAACAGGATTATCCCGGTTGTAAAACGGGGGCCATCCAGTAATATGAAGCTCATTGGGATTGGGGGACGTGTTGCCATCGTGGTTGTTGTTCATATCAAGGAACCCTGGATGCTCCTTCTTGTAATGTACCTTCAACCATCCCAATGTCTTGAAGGGCTTCCTGCAAACTTGCCAAATTGGAAGGTGCATCGTTCTGCACAACTGTGAGCCTAGCAGTTTGAACTGTAGGAGTTCTATTACCAACCTTAGGGATTGCCGAATGACTTGGAAGAAAGTTGGAAGGCGACGGCAGCGATGGAACAATGAGCGTGAGCATAGGTGGGAAGAACCTAGAGTAATTGCCGTAAGCGTCCGGTGCAATTGTAGGAGTTACATTACCAACCTTGGGAATTGCCGAGTGACTGAGAAGAGCACTGGACAGCGACGGCAGCGATGGAGCGTTGAGCGTGTCTGTAGCTGCGAAGGACCTAGAGTAACTGCTGTGAGCGTCCAGTGCAATTGTAGGAGTTCTGCTACCAACCTTAGGGATTGCCAAGTGACTGAGAAGAGCACTGGGCAGCAATGGCAGTGATAGAGTGGCGAGCGTGAGCACAGCTGCGAAGGATCTAGAGTAACTGCCGATAGCATTCGGTGAAATTGTAAGAGTTCTGCTACCAACCTTAGGGATTGCCGAGTGACTGGGAAGAGAGCAGGACGGTGACAGCAGTAATGGAGCGGAGAGCATGAGCGCAGCTGCGAAGAACCTAGAGTAACTACTGTGAGCGTTTGGTGCAATTGTAGGAGTTCTGCTACCAACCTTAGACATTGCCGAATGACTAGGAAGATAGTTGGATGGCGGCAGGTAGTGATGGAACAGCGAAACAACGAGCATGAACGCAGCTGTGATAAACTTAGTGTAAGTAACTCTGAGTATCCAGTGCAATTGTAGGAGTTCTGCTACCAACCTTAGGGATTGCCGAATGACTAGGAAGATAGTTGGACGGTGGCAGGCAGCGATGAAACAGTGAAACAACGAGTATGAGCGTAGCTGCAATAAACTTTGTGTAAGTAACTCTGAGCATCCGATGCAATTGTAGAAGTTCTGCTACCAAACTTAGGGATTGCTGAGCTGACTGGGAAGAGTGTTGGATGGCGACGGCAGTGCTAGAACCACGAGATCAAGTGCAAGTATAGCTTTTTTTTTTGTTTGGTTATTACTCGCAAAGATTATGTACTTAGAGTCCATTGTCCGGGCCGTGACTGCACGTTGTAAGCTCCCCTTTGCCCTCCGTCCAGGCCTTTTCCTAAAGTGCAAGTGAGGCAAATGTAGACTACCCGCCCTGAGCATCCGGTGCAATTGTAGAAGTTCTATTGCCAATCTTAGCGATTGTCCAGTGGCCCTGGGAAGGAAGTAGGATGGCTGTGACGTGAACCTCGAGCGTCAGGCAATGAAGAGGTGTGCATGCATGAGCCTAACGTCATCGGATTTATAGGCAGGTACATACCATATTAGGTAATGATGCTTATTTCCCACTTCAGCAGCCAGATGCGAAGCTGCATCATGATGCCTGGCGTTATACATACCACATTCCACCCACTCTGACCGATGGTAGTCTACACCAGAAGCAGCCATCATTAATGCTGGATGCGGCAATAACTGCCAGCACTGATACTGGCACACAGGGTAGATACTGCAGCAACCGAAATTGAAAAAACAACCTGTGTGCAAACCTGGTCCTGCAAGTTGCAATATAGTTTACGTGAGTGAAGAATATGCAGTCATCAAATCTGCCCCTACCGCCACATCAAGCACCTACCTAGGGATTGCGCCTCAGTGGCGCACCTAGCTAGGTTGACAGTGACGATACTGGACTGGGTGCCCTGTTGATTCCCCTGCTGCCATCTGCATATCATCATCGGATGGAAGCAGACAAGAGTTGTGATGTTTCAGGATCCTCGTGTTTGACATGAGCCAGGCTTCCGCACAATTCTGACATAAATACAGTTGTATCGATTGCTACTGCAGCCAATTGATATGATCCTAGGTTAGGCGAACAGCGAATACAGTCGCAGTATTTCATAACAAGTACCACTGTGACAACCGGTGGCGGCTCTTGAGTTCTTTGAGTATCGGAATATCTACGTGGACACAGAGCATTACAGATTGTGATTACAATTCTCACGAATGACTACTACCTAGATAGGTTCTAGTTTCTCTCCTTGGTACAGCCTCCTGTCTATCTGGATCTACTACTCAATCACTAGTTTGCATTTTAATCAATACTAACCACCCTCATGGTTGTAAACCTTCCAGTACGATTGTGCGATTTATTGTGCGATTTACTGTTTAAATCACTGTTCTCATATAGGTCCAACTTTCTTTCTCCTCCAAGTATTGCTACAGAAAACTCATTAAACCCACAGTACAACTGCTGCAGTTCTGCTTTCATCTACCATGAATGCTGGCAGAGCCCAGGGGGCAAAGACCAAGGTGGTTGAATATCTAAGATACTTTGGTATTAATCCAAGGAAAGAAGAAGCTTTTGTCAGGAATCAAATCGAGATACATATCCAGATTACTGGCATGCACTTAATTGCTTGGGACCACGAACCATTCTGAATACTTTTGGCAAGACCACTTACGGAGCTGACCAAGAAGGACAGAGAGTGGACCTGGAATGCGGAAGCAGATGCAGCCTTCTTAGAACTAAAACGATGATTCACTACAGCCCTGATTCTAACACACTTTGACCCCGCAAAAGAAGTGATGATCGAAACCGACGCATCGGACTTTGCGATAGGAGCAATACTATTCCAGCAGGATGAGGAGAGACGCCTACACCAGGTGGCATTCCACTCCAGAAAGTTCCAACCCACGGAAATTAACTACAAGATCCACAACAAGGAACGCCTGGCGGTAGTGGACGCCTTCAAACATTGGCGACGATACTGCGAAGGCGCAACCCACCAGGTCCAGGTCTATTCAGACCATCAGAACTTGGAATACTTTACAACAACTAAAGTATTAAACCGACGTCAAGCAAGATGGGCACAAGAGCTGGCCGGCATTAACTTCAGAATCTACTACCGACCAGGCACTCAGAACGGAAAACCAGACGCACTATCGAGGCGTTCGGAGTACCGCCCTGAAAAGGGGGGGGAAGAAAAACAGCCGATAACCACGGTTTTGGGAAAAAATCTCTTCGAGGAAGGGCTAACGCGATCGTTCATCTGCTCATTGGCGCGGCTGGCATCACTCCCAGAAAGAAGGTGGACAGAGGAATTCCTGGCAAACGTCAGGGAAGAAGGAAAAAAGGACGAAGCCTCTGAACAGGCAAGAAAACAGGAAGCGGTGACAGAAGACCCGTCGGCGAAGGACCGAAAGGTCAGAGAATTGAGCAGCGAAAATGACCTACTGTACAGACGGAACCTGCTCTGGGTACCAAAGGGACTGGTGCAGAGGATTATGGAATCAGAACATGACACAAAGGTGGCCGGACACATGGGACAGGATAAGACCATCGAGCTAATCCGACGAAACTTCTGGTGACCAAAAATGAACGAACGAATCACCGACTTTGTCAGAAGCTGCCCGGAATGCCAGTGGAATAAGGTATCCCGATACCAACCCTACGGGCTGTCCTCCCCACTAGAATTGCCCTACGCCCCGTGGCAATCCATAGCAATGCACTTCATCACGGAACTCCCAGTCTCAGAAGGCTGCGACCAGCTATGGGTGGTCACCGACCGATTCACCAAGATGGCGCACTTTCTCCCCTTGAGAACGAAGGGAAAGACAGTGGCAGATCTGGCCGTCATCTTTGCCAGAGAAGTATGGAAGTATGATGGCCTCCCTGCTGATATTGTGTCAGACCGCGACTCCAGGTTTACCTCGGAGACCTGGAAGGAGTTCCTACGACTCTCGGAAATCCAGCCCCGAATGTCAACCGCATTCCACCCACAGACCGACGGCCAGACGGAGCGGCTCAACCAGACGATCGAAGCCTACCTCCGAGCGTTTGTCAGCAAGGAACAGGATGACTGGGTACACCTGCTGCCGATGGCCGACTTTGCCTACAACAACTCAACCACCACGGGCAATGGTATGTCTCCGTTTTAGGCTAACTATGGCTTCCACCCAGCAGCCATGGACCCCACGTCAACGGAACCTCTGAACCCAGCGAGCCAAGTCTACGTCCACTGGATGCACACCGTGCACGACGATTCCCGGAAAGGGCTGGAAGATGCACAGAAGCTAATGCACCGATACACCGATCCGACGCAGAAAGAACCCCCGGCACACCAGGTAGGAGACTTGGTGATGCTCAATGGCCGCAATATCAAAATGCACTGCCCATCGAGGAAACTGGACCACAAGAATCTTGCTCCCTTCCAGATCAAGAAAATCGTCTCCCACTGGCCGTCTGCCTCATGCTGCCCCGGAAATGGAAGATTGTCACGGCGTTGGAATCACATGCAACGCTGACGTTGCCGGACCACGGAAGTGGGGAAACGGGGTACCACCACGTAAGGATTCGGAAACGGAATATTCTAGAACGACAGGAAGTGCTGGAATGCTAGAATGTGCGGAATGTGAAACGTGTCGGTGTTTGCTTGTGTCGGTGTTTGCTTGTGTCAGTGTTTGCTTGTGTCGGTGTTTGCTCGTGTTGATGTTTACTCATGTCAGTCCTTGTTCGCGAGGGGAAGTTCCTGTATATAACCAGGGCTGCCGTCCACCATAGATCTGTACGCAACAACTTGTTTACACCGTCACCGTGTTCTTGTCTCCTTGTCCTTGTCCTTGTCTCCATCCTTGCCTCCGTCCTTGTCTCTGTCCTTGTCTCCGTCCTTGTCTCCGTCCTTGACCCTGTCCTTGTCTCTGTCCTTGACTCGGTCCTCGTCTCTGTGCTGTCCTCGTCCTCCTCCGCCGCTCACCTGCCGCCGTGCTCCTCCGCTCGCCTGCCGCCCACCCGCCGCCGCGCCCTACTGCTCGCCCGCTACCACGCTCTACTGCTCGCCCGCCACTGCGCCGTACCACCCGCCCGCTGCTACCTGGAGCCCTGCCGGACCGTGCTGTTACACTTTGTTGTGTCGCCTATCTCTCCACCTAGCAGCACCATGTTGACCACGAACCCCAAACCCAAAACTGAACCCCAACTCCCTCCCATCTTCCGAGAAATCCCGCCTGCTCTCCTTGAACAGATGCGGTAAATCGCTCTGAACGAATCCTTCGCCCCAGGTGCCACACTCGAGCCCGACTACGCCCCAGTGCGCACTCTGGTGGAGGCTATCCTGAACTCACAGGAGGCCGCGCCAGCCAGGCGGATCGACGACCTGGAGGAGCAGCTAGCCACTGTTCGATGGGCAATCGACCGACTCGCTACCCTCGAGGGACAACCGTGATCCCGGGGCGCGAGGGTCTCAGACCCAGCAACCTTCGACGGCACCCGTGAGAACCTTGAGGGGTTCATCGTGCAGCTACGTATCAAGCTGTTCAGTGACCGCTCCCGTTTCCCTACGTCCGCTCTGCGGATGGATTATGCCTTCAATCGCTTGGAAGGCAGGGCACAGGCACAAATACTCCCATTCGTCCAAAACGGAGCATTTCAACTGAACGACTCCGACGACATTATCCGCATCCTCGAAGCCGTATTTGGCGACCCCGATTCTGCTGCGACCGCCCGCACCAAGCTTCATGGTCTGAAGCAGGGCAAGAAGGAGTTCACTGCCTACTTTGCCGAGTTCCAGATGCTGGTCTCCAAACTCAGCTGGGACGAGCATGCTAAGTTGGATGCCCTGAAGGAAGGAGTGTCGATGGAACTCCGCCGCCAGCTGTTGGGACGAACCCAGGGACTCTCCTTCGACCAGTTCGTTGGCCTTTGCCAGCAACTGGACTCGGAGATACCCGCCCTACAACTCCACGAAGGAAGATACAACACCTCCTCCCACCAAAACCGTGGCAACCAGAACCAATCCCGCAACTCGACCACGTTAGCGACACCCACCACCAGTCTGAGCGCAACCGCCCCGGGCCCGATGGACCTCAGCACCAGCAGGAAGAAACTCTCGGAGCAGGAATGTGCAGTCCAGCTCAGGGAGGGCCGCTGCCTATACTGCGGAGGATTGGGGCACATGGCCGCCCAATGCCCCAACAAGAGTCGCAACCCGTTGCACGCCGCCACTGCTCAAGTCTCGGACTCCGAATCCACTGCGTCCTCCGGGGCGTCTTCTGACCACCACCATACCGAGCACCACCAGCACGCACATGGCTGCTGTGGTGGCTCTCCACCGTCGGGAAAAGCCTAGGCCAGCAGCCGCATGATGGCACTGCTGTTGGCCGTACTCCAGGCATGTATTCTTCTCTCTCTCCTCCTGTCTTTTGCTTGTCGAGTTTGTCCCATGTAGCTATGGAAGGAAAACATCTTGTTATTTTGTGCAATGTTTCCTTTGGTGACAAAACCATAGCTAGCCACGCCCTGATCGACTGCAGAGCCATGGGAGTGGCCTTCGTTGACGAAGACTTTGCCCACCATCACCAACTACCCCTCATACCACTTAAGTACCCCAGAGCCCTCGAGGTTATCGACAGCCGCCCAATCTCCTCCGGAGACATTACCCACACCGCCAATGCCACCTTATCGATCCATGAACACCGAGAACAGATACCCATATTTGTAACCAAGCTCGGTCACTACCCGATTGTGCTCGGTATCCCCTGGATGGAGCTCCACGACGTAGCCATACGGTTCAGCTCCCGCACCCTGACTTTTGGATCGCAGTATTGCATTGCAAATTGCAATCCCATCCCCACCGTAGCCCACGCCTTCAGCTCCGGACCCCCGGAACCAGCACTCTGTTCCCTCATGTCAAAAGTAGCTCTAGGAGAGCCAGCGGTAAGCGCGGGTGCCAGCGATATCGGGGCCCAGCTATTTACGTCATGCCAGGTGAATAATAGCGTCCAGGCTGACAGAACCAAACCTAGACTCGACGCCCGTAACGGACTGTGACTCGAGGCTGTCGGACTTGGACTCGACGCCTGTAACGGACTCGTACTCAACACCCATAACGGACTCGAACTCGACGACCGTAACGGACTCTGACTCGACGCCCGTAACGGACTCGGACTCGAGCCACCCGGACCTGTCACCAAACTGATCCAGATCGCTGCGCTGGGAGGACGCTCATTCCGCCGGATAGCCCACAAGGAACAACTCACGGTTTTCTCGCTCGCGCTCTACGAGATTAACTGAGCCCTCGAACCAAAGAAAGAAGTGAAACAGCTCTACCTGGCGGACTATGTGCCCAAGAAATACCACGAGTTCCTGCCTCTCTTCTCTGAAGCTGTGGCTAAGGCCCTGCCCCCATATCGGCCTTACGACCACAAGATCCCGCTCCGAGAAGGATTCACGCCCCCCTTTGGGCCACTATACTCGCTGTTTAAAACCGAGCTACAGGCAGTAAAGGAATAGCTGGAGGAGAACCTAAGCAAGGGGTTCATCCGTGCCTCGTCGTCCCCAGCTGCCTCACCCATCCTATTTGCCAAAAAAGGAGACAGATCGCTGCGTCTTTGTGTCGACTACTGCGGCCTGAACGAAGGAACCATCAAGAACCGGTACCCCCTCCCGCTACTGCAAGAAACGCTGATGCGACTCTCGAAGGCCAAATACTTCACCACCCTGGACATCCGTGGTGCCTACAACC
>Ga0307512_10007025_pt1 | contig 11232 bp, 7 predicted proteins | sample 14_EM_MG_FD_200267 | JGI IMG/M metagenome (GOLD analysis project Ga0307512, IMG submission 200267) | Populus trichocarpa ectomycorrhiza microbial communities from riparian zone in the Pacific Northwest, United States - 14_EM | ecosystem: Host-associated > Plants > Roots > Unclassified | place... | reverse complement strand
TAGTTATTCTAAATAAATAAATATATATATATATATATATATATATATAGTTATTGATTTTTAAAATCTCTATCAAATATATTTTTAAATACTTTTAGTTGTTTTGCTTTAAAGAAAAAACAAGGGTCAAACACACTCAAATAATATGCCAAATCACCTCTCTTGTTGTTACCCAAACCCTTTTTTTTTCGTAAAATCCCAGATCGCCTAGTTATGGCCTCACATTTGTGATGGTTTCGGAAAAACACCATAAACTCATCAATTTCAAGGGACCGTCCTTAGCACGGCAATTTACATGTTGCTTTCCTGGGATGGAGATAAAAAAAAAGGTACAGTAAATTAACTACTTTGGACAGCATTCATTTTCTTAAAAAACAATAAAAAAAAGAGTAATAAAACAGTTTTTAATAATTGAAAGTGCGGTAATGATTGCAATTTAAATTATTTTTTATTTAAAAATATATTAAAATGATATTTTTTTAATTTTTTAAAAATTATTTTTGATATGAACTTATCAAAATGATATAAAAATATAAATAAAAAAATTTAATTTTTAAAAAATACAATTTTAAGCATGTTTTCAATAAAAGTCTCGAACCCAAGTCTTTGTTCTTCCATACCACTAACAAACTGTGAACCAGTGATCATGACGTGTTAGGATGCTACAACGCAAGGGCCAAGAAGACCCTTTCAAGCCCGAATCTTAATAATCCTTTTATTTTGCGAGGGTACCAAAAAGGTTGTCGTTTGATTTATAGCTTGTAAGAATTTATGACTATAATATCTCATGCGGAGCCCTCTACATAAATTTGATTGGTCAAAATCAACGCCCTCAGTCGGTAGAGGTCATTTTCAACTCGGAAACACCATTCATTGTCTCGAGACAAATCTTAAACTTTGCACTCACGAGAGCAGGGCTCTGCGATCTCGAAACCCCTCTTGTTTATCTTGAGAAAAGGGAAACCTAGCCTCCGAATTCATTATCCTTGTACTAGGCTACTAGCTGATGATCCTTCTATCCAATTATTCTTCCATCTTTATATTATGAATGAAGTGGCCTTTGCTTTACAACAAAATTAGGATTCGAATACGACTGAGACAAATTTAAATGCGCTAATTAAATATTAGAAAAAAATTTATTTAGGGTAGTGCTTGTAGGGTTGAAGGAATTGTTTTTTAAAGTATTGTTTTGTTTGTAAATACATAAAAATAATATTTTATTTTATTTTTTAAAATTTATTTTGACAAAATAGTGTATTAAAATAATCTAAAAATATAAATAAAATTAATTTCAAAATTTTATAAAATAGTAAAATACGGTAAACACGAACTAAATCCAAATGCTCGCCGCCTCCTTAAATCCAACCATTTCCACATCAGCTTCCACCTAATTAATTGATGGACAAGTATTAAAAACGCCATTATTTTTATTCTTTAATACTCACAATAAATTAATTAATTTATTAAGCATTCAGTTACCTTTAACTCTCTCAGTTTCGCTTGTTGTCAACCAAACCTTCTCCGCGTTATTCATTTAGCGAAGAGTTGACAAAACCCAAAATCTCCTCCTTTGCTCCTCTTTGATCAGGTAAACAAAAAGGAAAAACCCTTCAACAGATCTGTGTATTATTTATTTATTTATTTTGATGAGCATGAGCTCTGATTCTTGCATGGATTTTCATTTTTTGACGTCTGGGTTTTGTTTTTGCATTAGAGTTATCATTGTTTGACACCAAGACGTATGCTTTCTTTTTTGGTTTCATGTTTAAGCTCTGTTTGATAATGAGAACAGGGTGGTATATCTTTGTGTTATATTATTGACTCGTTGTTTTTTGTTTAATTGTTATTATAATGCAGATTGGTTCTTGGCTTTTTATTAAGTTTGTGATTGACCCATTGGATGTTTTGAAAAGATAGTGGGGTTTTAGCTGGTGAAATTGTGTGTTGGAGATGTGAATTGGAGTGGTTTAAATATGTTAATATCTGGATTTGTATTTAAATGCTATTGTAGATAGCATAATTGAGGTTTGATTGACTTTGTGAATTGTGAAGAGAGTTGGAATTTAGTTTCTGTGTATTGGGAGAAAAAATATGGGGCGAGCGTCGCCATTGCTATTGGTGCTTTTGGCACTAGGGTTTTTCTTTGCCACGTATAACTTGTTGACTTTGGTAATACAGTATAAGGATTCTAGTACAGGACTTGGATCAGGGATTTCTGATCCTGTTACAGGGATGCCAGCCAATTCTTGGAAATTAGGGAAGTCAAATTTGAAATTCCATGTTGCTCTTACGGCTACTGATGCTCCTTATAGTCAATGGCAATGCCGGGTTATGTATTATTGGTATAAGAAAATGAAAAACATGCCAGGATCAGACATGGGAAAGTTCACTCGAGTTTTGCATTCGGGGAAAGGTGATCATTTGATGGATGAGATTCCAACTTTTATTGTTGATCCTCTTCCAGACGGCCTAGATCGGGTGAGATTTTCTGTTTTCACTTTCGCTTTTGCTTATATTTATTAACCGGCTTTTATTCTGTTACATGTTGATTTCCAAGTTAAAATTATCGTGAACTTGAATTTGCTTTGGGAAATTTATAGGTCTCAGATGTTTTTTTTATTTTGCTTCTAGGCTTACATATTGTAGTATTGTGAATTTAAAATGTTCTTGGTAATTTATAAAGAGATCCAGGAGGTGTTCTGTGCATCAATAGCATGAATTATATTGAGTCAATTTTCATTTTATTCTATTATATCTCTGGGGCATGCCATCAAACTTGACATTTCTTATGCAACGTTGTTTTAGATTGACTTCTGTGAGCAGTGATGCAGACTCTTAATGTGTTTCCCAGCCAAATCGCTGCCTTTTCCAAATCTTAGAGGAAAGCAGTCACTGCTCATGGTTTACTGCTATCAGTAATTAGTTAATTACATAATTTGCTCATATGGCCATTTCATGCTCTGTCCAGGGATATATTGTCTTGAATAGACCATGGGCTTTTGTGCAATGGCTGGAAAAGGCAACAATTGAGGAAGAGTAAGTTCTTAAAGTTATGGTCCTCATTTTCTTCTTTTTTTCTTGCTTTTGCTTTATGACATCTGACAATCGGTGATTATAAGACTGATACAGAAGCACTTTGTGATAAAAACAGCTACATTCTAATGGCAGAGCCTGACCACATATTTGCAAATCCTTTGCCTAACTTGGCACATGGAGATAATCCAGCAGGGTTTCCATTTTTCTATATTAAACCAACTGAACATGAGAAAATTGTTAGAAAGTTTTATCCTGAGGAGAAGGGTCCTGTGACAGATGTTGATCCAATTGGCAATTCCCCTGTAATAATAAAAAAGGTACAACTCTTATTGCAATTGCAGCCAGTTCAAACCAATTGAACTTCTGAGAATTTTTTGCGTTTCCATGTTTGTTATCAGAATCCCAATATTGTGGGAATATAATTTGAAATTCAGTTAGAAACCCATAGTGCTAATCATTGTTTATACAAAGCACCACTGTCCTTGTTGTCAGAATATCACTATTACCGCGGCCATTGAGATGGACTATTTTCGTTTACTTGAAACAATATTTCCGTATTAACATTGGATGAACTACCTGTATCTTTACAGTCCCTGCTGGAGGAAATTTCGCCAACATGGGTGAATGTTTCGTTAAGAATGAAAGATGACCCGGAGACTGATAAGGCATTTGGTTGGGTGCTAGAGATGTGAGTAATATATAATAGGATTCTTTCTATTTTGCTAATGAAATTTAATTCTTGAATGGTTGGAATACTTCAATGGTGCTCACATGTCTCTGTTGATATAAGGTATGCCTATGCTGTAGCATCAGCATTGCATGGTGTACGGCATATACTTCGTAAAGACTTTATGCTACAGGTATCTATGGCATATGCTAATGCTTCTTGTATCTCTCTATTTTGTGAAGTCACTTTTAAAGAGTACCTATATCCATTTATGTTTCAGCCTCCATGGGATTTGGAAGTTGGTAAGAGATTTATCATCCACTATACTTATGGATGCGACTATAATATGAAGGTAAAGAAAGGGATCTCTCTCTCTCATATTTATTCTTATCTTCTCTGATTTTGATGTTTTAACTTTATTCTTCACCTTCTATTTCTGTTTGTTTGTTTTTGACAAGTAGTTTCATAAACAACCGATATTTGATTCTTAGTTTGTTTACCGTAATTTGTTAATTTTTCAGGGAGAATTAACATATGGAAAGATTGGAGAATGGCGGTTTGACAAGAGATCCTATCTCAGTGGTCCTCCACCAAAGAACCTCACCCTGCCCCCACCAGGAGTTCCTGAAAGTGTGGTATGTTCACAACTAGATTTTTTACAAGGGACAATTGGGGAAATCATATTATACAGATGTCAAAAAATTCATGTTTGATGAGTGGGCTTAAAGGAAAAATATTAAAATTAAGTCTACCTGGAACTAGAATACACAGTACTTGTGGATAGAACTTACGATATTTTGATAAAGGTTGTAATAAGTTGGCCAAGTTCAACTTTCTCAAAATGGCCCTCACTCAGACGCAATTATTTGTTTACTTGCTATAATGGGGATGCTTGAATGCATCGGTTGAACTTGTTTTTCAAGGAGTATGTACGAATTAGTAGCCAGCTGGGCTTTATCCATGCACTGGAGATGTACAAGAGAATCGCCGTCCCTGTACAGAAGGAAAAAAATTAAATAATGAATTGATAATTTGTAGAAGGCGTTACTGCAGCGTCCATGATGATTTCCCTGAAAAGCTGCATATAATAAACTATTTGATGCATCGATTGGAGTAGTTTGCATCAACCATTTATTTTGTCAAGGTCTTGGTTTGTATCTAACCATATGTAATATCAACTTGGCATGCTAACCATCCTGATCACTTGCAATGTGAAACTGTCTGTCTATGTTATTATGCAGTATAGAGCAAAAGCCTTGTTTGGTCTCCATGCAACACAATCAAAAACTACATGGACCTAACATCCTAGGTGAAAAGAAACCAAAGCATACATACATTAAGTTTATCAAGCATTCTTGGGCTCTGATGTCATCCTTATCCGGTGTGAAATAAAGGGTTCTGTTATATATACTGTTTTTCGTAGTCACTTATCCCATGGGAACTGATAGTTAAGATGGTGATTCATATCTGGATTACAAGTCATTATACTATATTTTCAATTGCATGAAACATAGACCATGGATGCGAAGGCACTTTATTTGCTCCCTGTCTCTCTCATTGAATTAACAATCCATTCATCATGATTCTCTGCAGGTGAGACTTGTAAAGATGGTGAATGAGGCTACAGCTAACATTCCAGGCTGGGACTCATTGAACAGTGGCTGAGATCTATATGTGGATCATGAGCACATTGATTCGTGGTTCAGTGTAATATCCTCCACAAGAGATTCACTCATACGATCTACTCGGTAACAAAAGAGTGGTATATGAAAATAGGAATGCCTTCACAAAAGAGGGATCTTTGGTTAGTGACACTTTGTGAATTAATCAAGGACTCTGAATTCTTTTTGTACACATATCTGCTACACTTGAGATAGTGCTGAGTTAATTTTGAATATTTCAGACCTGTAAATTGAGACTTTCTTGCCTTCAAAGTTTGTGATGCTCTTTGCTGTTTATGAAACAATGGTGAAGAGAGTTGTCTTGTGCTAAACCGTGGGCAGGTTAATTTGATGTACAATACTCTGAGATAACTAAAAGCATATGTCCAACCATGAAGAGTGCGCCTGACTTTGGAGGTGTGAGATTTAGTGGTTCTGTGTTTCTCCAGGCTGGCATGGTTTAAGTGAACCCCATAGAGCTGTTATTCTGCAAGCTTTAGGTTTCAATCGCATGAGTACTGGACTGAGGATTAAAATTTCAAACCATCTCTATGGCTATCCAATTGCGTTTTGTTAATGTGTCGGCACCGATTAAAATTTTTATGGGTTTGTAAGGGTAATGGATTTTTTTTCTGTGATCTGCTAGTATTCCTGAGCTCAATTTCATTATAAAACACTATCAGTAGAGTAAAAAAAGGAGGAATTCTTTTTTCTTTTTTCTTTTTTAGCTGTGGATACAATAGCTAATGTTGCCGAGTATGTAACGAAGATCTTCATGGTTGACTGGTTGGTTTGGATGGTCTTGTAGTGAGGGAGGGCCTCATTTGAACAATTTGTTCTTCATCGACTCCCATGCTTTTGGCATAAAGTCCTGCTTCGAAGAATCGTTTCAGTGCATCCTCCATGTAATCATTCCCTTGCTTGACTGTCATTTCCTTCCCTATTTTGTCAGGGTAACTCGTCAAAATATGATCTCCTTTTAGCACAGCTGCAAGCTGTAGTAGCTCCTGCTGGAATTCAGTAAGCTTGGCATCTTCATTGGGCTCGCTCTTCCTGACCTGAGTTGGAGTTGGTAGTTGCACTATTCAGAAGAGAGGATGAGAACATAAACAGTTAGCAAAAAGCTAAAGAATTCAGCTTGGAAAACGAGTTAGGTGACTGACCTGGGCAATCAGTTCTGGGCTCAGTCCGAGTCTGTAAGATTCCTTCAAAGGTACCCGCCCATTCATCCCTCCTTGTCAAGAAAGGAGAGGGCATGTTAAAGAGCTTCTTCACCGTCGCAGGAATGGATGAGTGTTCGTATTCTGATGTTGAAAACGGTGACCCATTGGGTCCATGGACAACTGCATCACCAAGCCGAAGTAACATTTATCAATTTCTGGTTAATTTTTTCATTTGTCAATAATCAGCAAAAGCAGTGCATGATGATGCTATACATTGACAATGGTCATGCCTTCCATTCAAAAAACTCACCCTCGAGATCTTGAGTTTTCAGAAAACAACATCAATCGTTACAAAATGATCATAATCATAGGAACTATCTCTGATACTAACGTTATGCTAAGAAGCTTGAAATTTCGGTCTATTTTTCGTTCGAGTCCCAGTACTTTTGGGTTTTACCATGGGCCCACAATATGATGGACTCAATCTCGAAAAGTAAACTAGAAAAGCATGATTGATGAAGATCCGTGCTCATGTTAGGCTACCTGTTGGCTTAGTTAGTGTTACATATTCCTCGATCTCTTGCACGCAAAACCTTTTTCAGCAACAAAGCAGAAATCCACTACCTTTCCGCTCTTTCTTTCAACTACATGCAACTTTTAAGACGGTGTCATAAAAGAACTTGCACCCAGTTTTCCCAAAGTTTCTGTCCAAACGGGAAAGGACTCAACGACACCCTAACCACCCCATAATTAATTTCCTCGCATGTTTCGTTGGTTGAGAAAAAGAAGAGAAGTGACAAATTGGCAACTCTCACTTTTTGCTAGCCTGATTTTCATCCACAAGGATTTCGTTTCACATTGTATATACATTGACAATGGATGAGTACTAAAAACACGAGAGAAGTGGAAGGTCACCTGTTCTCTTTTCGTATCAAAAGCAGTGTGAAATAGGTAGCATATCTTGCACATAAACTACAGTTAGTCGTACGTAAAGGTGATGCCGAGAGTAACATTCAAGTAAAGTTAGCCATTAATCATACATGATAATGCTAGGAATATAATGCCCACGATGATATTATCCTGTTCGGTAAGCTAAAATCCCTAAAAAAGAAAAAGAGAGAGAGATGGTTGAAATTTGAAAGTGATATGCTACTTACCGGTTCCCTTCTCTATCCAAGGTGAGACCACGATTGTAGGAACTCTAACCCCAAGTCTATCAAACTTGAACAAAAATGGCTCAGGTCCCACAATCCCATCGGGACTAGGGACCCCACTCACAGGTGTAGCCACATGATCATAGAACCCCCCATGCTCGTCATATGTGATTACCAATAGAGTTTCGTTCCATTGTGGACTTGCCCTTAGTGTCTCGTACACCTGCAATATTGACAATCACAAGAACATCTTTGACAATTTGAAAAAGAAAAGTAAAGTAAACATACGTTTTAAGAGAAACTATAGCTCAGAACAATCCCAATAATGAGGTAGACTCTCTAATGAAAGATTAATTAAAGCAATCTTTGCATACTTGTGATCATGTGTGTATGAATTATATGAATACGTACGAATGACTTCAATATATATATATATAAAGTTTATGAGTACCTCTTTGACAAACATTTGCCCTTGATAAACATCATGGGAAGGATGATCGTCGTTGGCAGGAGATATCTTGATGTCCATGTACCTCTGCTCAAGCACGGCATAACCAGGAAGCTTGCCTTGTTTTGCATGTTTTTTAAACGACATGCCATAAGGATGGAATTTACTGATGTGCTTGAGCTTCCTTAGGTTACTATAAAACAATGTGGCGGGAATGTTCTGATAGTATATTCCCCAAGATATTCCAGCATCGTCAAGGTTCTCGAAAATTGTTCTTTGGGGGTACCCCTTAACGAGCAATGCCGGAATGTTGCTGGTGGCTCCGGCGGATGTGGCTGAATGAACAAATAGACGGTTGGGTTGTGTGGATGATGGCACAGAAGCAAACCACCTGACAGAGCAGGATGTTTTTTTTTTTGTTAAATTAGACATTGCATGTGCTTTTACTAGTAATCGCGAAATCATGTCAACAATATACAAATGTTTGTGCAATAAATTAACCAAAAAGTATAGCTAAGTGGATATTTCGAAGTTTATAAATTAATTTAATACTTCCAAAAAAATCCTCTTTTTTCCTAAATAAAAAATATACAAGTATAAACACGCACGCATATTAATTTGGAGGATTAAAAACGCCACGTTATTTTCTCAAAATAAAAAATAAAATTCTGTCTCATATTCAAAACACTTGCAATAATTGTTTTTTTTTTAAAGAAAGAAAAATCGGATTCCTACTGATTTCAACATGAAAACCATATCCATCAAATACTCTCTCTCTCTCTCTCTCTCTCTCTCTCTCTCTGTGATTTGTTGTTATGATAAGAATTTAAGCTGAAATTCAATCTAGTTGCCATTGGGGCATTCCTGAGATTAATAAAGACATCAATGAATTATATTTTCGGGTAGAGAAATATCAGTATGTTCACATCGAAATCATTGAAAACGGAATCTTTATGTAGTAAATTACTTAAACGTGGACCGACAAAAAAGTAGCTGTACCTGTCAAAGACAGAAAATTCAGATACAAGTGTCTTATACACAGCTACCATATCAGGCTCAAATCCATTCATGACATCCCGAGACAAGTTGGTCGATGCGTCCATCGAGAAAGCCTGTTGAGCAAAGCCATTCATGGGAGGAGGATTCTTGGATGTGTCTTCAGACCCAAATATTTGCTCCCTTATTGCTTGAAAAGAGTGGCCAGGATCAGGGTCGACATACTGAGCTTGGGTATTGGTGAAGAATTTCTGCGAACTTGGATCGCTTATGTTCAATGGATTCCATTGAGTTCCATCAACACCATTGATTTCAGGGTTGATTTTCTTCATCCAACCTAGCATGTGATCAAAAGAACGATTTTCCATCACTACTACCACTACAGTTTTTATCGGGCTTGCATGGATTCGGTCATGGAAGAGTACAAGGAGGAGGAGGAGAAAGATGGTAGTGGGTCTTTTTGTGGACATGTTTTGTTGCATTCGGAGATGGATCAGAGGGGAGAAAGGAGGGGATGATCTTTTACCTTTTGGTTATGGCTGTGTTTGACGATTTCTGTAATCAAGCCCGTGACCTTTTTTATAGTGCTCGTTACAAGGGCAGGCAGTTGTATTGAATTAGACTTCGATACTGTTTGTTTTAAACGCGTGGTTGTGACCATTTATTTATTTATTTTTAAATTATTATATTAAAAATAAAATTTTAAAATATATTATTTTTATATATTTTGAAAAGAAATTATTATTATAATATTAAATAGTATCTTTATGGAGGGTGTTGCTTTTTTGTTTTGCTACGGGGATAGTTTGTTATGACACAAATATTTGAGTTTCTTAAAAAAAATTGCAAATTGTTTAAAAATATGGCAATCTCATTTTTTTATTTTAAAAAAATAACACAGTTTGATAAAAATTATATGTGCAAACTATGATTTTTTAATAACTTGTAATTGAAGAGTAGAAATATTTTAAATAAATTGTTAAAATTATCTTTCATAAAATTGAAGGAATGATCAGAGAAAAGGAAAGAATAAAACATGAAAATAAAATAAAGTTCTGATCATGATATTTCTTGTATAATAAAAAATATCTCAACAAAACGAATCTAACAACCATAAAAAAGAATATCAATAATAACAGGAGTGATTCACACGCACTATAAAAAAAACAAATTAGTTACTCGTCTTTATTCGACAACATGTATCATTTATTTCGATCATTATTAATAAAATTTTTTAATATTATTGGATTTATCTCATAAAAAAAAAAATTATGATTTCACGGTATTATCATCAAACTTTTACTTATCCATGGAATCTCATTCTTTTTTTTTCTCTCATTTAAATTTATGTCGGCCATTTTAACTCTTTGTTTAAAATGCCCCACTTTCCGACAACTGCTTTTAAAAAAAACATACTTTTCACTTATGATTTTTATTAAATGGTGTTATTTTTCTAAAAACAATTTACAGTGCTAGTTTACCAAAATTTTAAATCACATTCAAATTCAACCAAAACAAAATAAAAAGAGGGAAAAATGTAAATATGCACCGTATTGGAAGGTCTGACTCTTGGCCACTCAAAAGCCGGTAAAGAAGCTAAAGACATTGGTATTGTTATGTCGGTATGGTTAAAAATGTTTTTAGACTGAGTATAATTTTAAAAGTTATTTGATTTCTATTGCTTAAACCTGCTTTTCATCTTAAAAAGCTCCAATTTATAGCATTTTTAAAATTTATTTTTTTAAAATAAAAACTATAAAAATTACCACAATATATATCAAACACATACTATAACAAAAAGTTTTTAAAAATAAAACCAAAACAGTTATTAAAAATGCTCAAAACTTTCAAGTAGAATCTCTAATTTAACTTCTCCATTGAGTCAACTCGCATGAGTCGACCTCTGCATCGGTGATCGGCTCTTTTATCTCAAGCTCAAAAAATAGTTCAAGATTGACTGATTATGTGAAAACTAGTTAGGTTTTTTTTTTTTGGATAGAGAAGACAATAAAAAATAAACAACAACAACAACCAACCAACCAGAATTACCAAGCAGCAGGTAATCATCAGGTAAGAGAGGATTAGTAAAATTCGACGAGTATAATGA
>Ga0307512_10007023_pt1 | contig 11232 bp, 12 predicted proteins | sample 14_EM_MG_FD_200267 | JGI IMG/M metagenome (GOLD analysis project Ga0307512, IMG submission 200267) | Populus trichocarpa ectomycorrhiza microbial communities from riparian zone in the Pacific Northwest, United States - 14_EM | ecosystem: Host-associated > Plants > Roots > Unclassified | place... | reverse complement strand
CATGATAAGAGTAGTCTACCATCTACATCCATTTAAGGTTGGCTGAGTACACAACATTAGGACATGACATGGGAGCCTCATAATGATCATTTCCAGGTGCAGTGGTACTCAATAGCAACCTGTTACCTTCAACATTGCAGTGCTTCATCTAGACTCTGTGCGGCCAGGTCTTTCCTGACACAGTTGTGTGCTCATGATCGCCATACAATGCATGCATAACTTGACCCAATTTCCATCAAATTTTCTGTGTCAAATCAGCTAGACTATGAACTAGGGGACTACTTTCCACAATTTGACGATATTGCACAATGCCAGTAACCTGAGACGGAGATGTTTCGCAACCCAGGAGTCCCAATCAATCACACAGTACAAGTTCAGTCTTTCAATAATCATTACTGGGGCCCTCTTGCTCCATTTGCAACTTGCCAACAATGGCAACATTGTCAATCCGTTGTGAATACCACTCTAGATATGATGAACCTCAACAACATCCTCAAACTATGACTTATTGTCCTTGACACCAATGCCAAAAACCCTCATCAGTTCTATTAACAGAATTTTCGAAATGGATGAAGTTAATGGATTTATATGTGAATGCAATAATTGAAATTTACAATATGAAAGAAGCGATATTCGACATGGAAATTGGAGAGCCATTGTAGGGGTCTGAAATGTCCTACTATATTTGCAGTTTCGGAACTGTCTCTCATATTGGCACGTCAAACCAATTGATTCTAATGGCAATCATATATATGCTGAGACATCGACTGTAGAATGGCGATGGAATGAGCAGGCAAGTTTCCCAGCATCGTCAGAGAGAGTAGGTCGGAGAACATGTGACAGAGAAAGCCTGCCACATGGTACTTGTCTAAGAGCATCAGAGTTAGATTGGCTGTGAGAGAAGGTCAGAGAGTATGACTGAGAGCAGGTCAGAGAGCATGGCTGAGAGTGCATCAGAGAGTGCATCAGAGAGTGCATCAGAGAGTGCGTCAGAGAGCATGTCAGAGAATGTGTCACAGAGCATGTCAGACAGGGTGTCAGTGAGTGTGTCAGAGAGGGTGTCAGAGTGGGCATCCGAGAGTGTATCAGAGAGGGTTTCAGAGAGTGTGTCAGGGGGCGTATCAGTGACGGTATCAGAGTGTGTGTCTGAAAGCATCTACGAGAGCTCGTCAGACAGTGTCAATGTTGTAGTGTCAGAGGTTCCATGTTAGAGTGTCATTGTATCAGAGTGTGTATCGTGTCAAGAGTGTCAGCGCCAGTGTTGACAAGATTTTTCTAGATATTAGAACCTCTTTAGTCATCACTAACACATTCTAGGAATCTTGGCCTTATGGATCAACATTTGTCCCCATTATACTTGGCAGTGACAACACTATACTGTCTATGCTAAGCAGCAACAAAATGGCATGGCTAGTGTATATCACTATTATCAACAACTGTCAGGTGAAGAAATAATCCGTGAAGATGAATCAATTCATACTAATTGGTCTTCGGTTGAAAAGTCCAACCAGGCCTAAAACAATCACCAATAGATTTGCCTATCATGAATCTATGGCAATTATATTGCTCCCTCATTACGAACTGGCCAAGAGCGGAATTGTTCATTAGTGTGTAGACAGTAAAACATGTGTCACATTTTACTCAATTGCATTATTCCTTGCAGACTACCCAGAGAATGTTATGAGAACTATGTTGAAGCATAGTTGTTGCCCATGATGCATGATAGGCCCAGATGACATGCCCTGTATCGCCCACTGGCCTATGCTCCGCCATCACCAACAATGCCATTATTTGGTACCAATGGCTGCTGAGGCAATAGGTCTGTGGAAATGTTCTGACTGTCTAAATTTCGCCAATGCTTAAATACGTTGTAATATATATAGATGCAAGAATGTTGCCTGGTTGCACCTGCTACTGAATTGCATATTTAAAGAACACTCCTGGCAATGATTTGGTTGGTGTCTGAAAGATGATCATGGCCAGTAAACAAGTTTGGACTACATAGATAAACAATTCTCCATACTTTCTCACATTACTGCCATATGACAGTTTGGAGAAAACCTTACCACCATGAAATAATGGACTGGTGCTGAGTACCCAGACATGGTGAAGATCTGGCTTCCAGCACTTGGCCCTGCTTATAAAGGGCATTACAACCTTTTTAAGTTCTTCAAATCTGTTAGTGACTTCAAATTGATGGCTAGCTTCCACTCCCACACTGAATCTATGCTCAAATACCTATAGGATACTGATAGTGGCATCCACACCAATATGAACCAATTGCTACCGTATTGCAAGTGGCACGGTATGAGCAATATATGCAAAATTATGTCTCATCCGCACTATGTCGAGTATATTAGAGGAATGGGCTCTGCTGATAATTGTAAAACCAAAATATCTAATGCCAGTTATAAACACCTCATCCAAAATGGCTACAGTTCTTCCAAGAAAGTGAAATATATTGCACACATGTTATGATGGGAAATTGTGCAAATGTTTCACAAAGTTGACATTATTTGAATGCAAATCATTAGGTCTGATCCCCTCTTCTGGAAGGCAGATGTGTGCAGAAAGCTAGATGTGTAGCATTCACTGGCATCTGACAAATTATCACTGAATTTCATACATTGTATCAACGGAGTAATGAGCCAATGCAACATGCTTGCAAGTCACACATTGTGAGCAGCCAATATCGTAGGTGAGTTTATTCATACTATGATACCGAATATCTTGATATTTCACATGGATAAGAATGCCTGTCGAGACCTACAGACCTCATGATCCCATTTATGGTGGATTCTTCATCAGAAGATACACAAGGCAAATGGCATTACAGTATCTTTGCTGCAACACAATAATCCTAATCCAGGGGTAGTTCACACAGCAAGGTGTATGGACAAGTGGTGTGGAGAAAGCAATCACTGTGACAATATCTGAATACAAGCAGATCAACCACCACGAAACAATTGTTGGGTTTGTCAACAATGATATTCCTCCTCAACACTGCCATACATATTTGGTTTCTGTATTTGAATTGATTCAGCCGAAGATAATCATGATTCGAGTATCCAATGGTGAAAAGTCCCTCATGACCTATTGCTTGGGGAGGACATGATGTTTCTAACACCAGTGATGTCAGACTGATCACATGGAATGATAGTCTGTCAATATGAACTGCAATGAGAACCACACATTGTAGGTGTTTCAAAGGTTATTACACCCGTGCAAATTGTTCTGAGTGCTGTAGATAACCAATTCCTATAAAACCAGTATGCATCATTGGAATCATATAATATGATATACTTGATTACTGAGATGTGTTGATCTCAATAGGGATGCCTTCTATCCAGAGCCGGCACTTGTCAGTACTGCTCTTTGTACCTTGTCAGTGCCATACCAGAACGAGAGTACATAACAGAGTTATACTTGTCAGTAACATCTATCGCAGCCAGAATTGTCAGATCATGTCAGGACACTTCTCAGACCCATGTTTATCAGAGCTGCCATTGTCAGAGACTATGTCAGAGCCACACTTGTCAGAGCCAGATTTATCCGAGCCGGAATTGTCAGAGACTATATCAGACCGGACCTTGATCGCTGGGATTGTGAGAGTCTATATCAGAGCCACATCAACCAAACTGGGATTGTTGGATCATAGAAGAGTCATGCTTGTCACAGTTGAGTGGTAATGAATACAAGGTGGTGTTGCTGTACGAATCTCATGAGAATGATATCCATCATCTCAAGACGCTCACATGAGTCCAATACCCAAGCCAAATAAAGTTATCCTAAGTACGTGCACATTGCCATTAGTTAATCAACAAGGCTTGAGTGTCCACTTACTTCAGTCCACCAAGTTTTAAGAATTGAACAATACCCTTTGACCAAGTTAGAGTTGTTAGTTGGGGATTGCTTTGCTGGATTGGTGAGTGTTACTGACTGGAGTGAGGGAAGAGTTTTGGTTTGTATATATATCTTGCTAAATGAAATTTTACACCAAACAGTACTATATATCTTGATTATTGTCATGATTGCTCTGATATACCATGCAATTGGGCCATATCATTATTGATTGTGAATACCAACTTGACATTATCCAAATTGGTATTAAAAGTCGTGTGCATAAGTTAAGGTTCTCACTCACACGATGCCATAATATCTTGAAAGCAGTAAAAGTATAAGCTAATGTACTATATAATCCCATAACTCGCAGTAGTAAACTTGTAATGTGCAGGGGCACAGTAGTAAAATCAATAACAGATTGTTGTGCCAGACAAAGTCCCATAACATATCTCAGGTACCGTAATGCTAAAGTGTTTCCCTATGTACTAGTCAATTAAAATCTACAATCTCAGCTGCAGTTACATGTCCCTCCCACTCAAATGCCTCCAGTTCAATTACCAGTATGTAAACATCTGATTTCCCTTGATCATTGCATCCAATGTGTCTCTATGATTGCTCTGTCATAGCGACTAGAGTATATCCAACTGTGCTCGCTCGCAGCCTTGAAGGGCTACAAGAGGGTCACTTAAGTTCTAATATGAAGGGTTTCTCTGAACTCGCTTGATCATGGCTGCCAATTCCCTTAGGTTGGAACCTCCATGGGTATCACTGAACTTGCTCGAGTACGGCCATTATTCACATTTCCACACTGGCCTGATTATTGCCTTCAAATGCATCTCAACACTGCCTCCATTGCACACTGCAAGTGCATCTCCAATTTGGCTCAATCACAGCCTCCAAGTGTATCTTGAAACAGGCTCAATCAAAGCTGCCAAGTGTATCACTAAGTTCACTCACTTCACACCTCAAGCTGTTCCTCTGATTGCACTGGGGTACCATCTGCACCAAGATCGGCTGAATGTACATATATCGATATAATGGGATCAGTAATACATGTCTCCTTGTAATATAGCAAATCTTCAAGTTGGTGTAGAACGCACATGGCTTCGAAAGTTGAATGTGATAGATGCAATGGCACATGGTTATGGAAACTGTGATCCTAAGAACCGGTGCTGTGAGAATATATTACCAAGGTAAAAGTTTCCTTCAGATCTGTGCTAAGGTCTCGGCTGCTTTCAAGGCCTTCCGTTGACCCGCGCAGAGGTCTTGGGTGCATCGAAACTTGACTCTCTGATTAGTCAAATTTTGTAGCATTATGAGTACTCTATTTTAACTACAGTCACCCTGTTGGGTGTGCTTTTCCACAGTTTCTCAAAGTATGCCTCAGGTATCTCCTCCCAGGTCTCAAGCAGCACTTCAGCCAACCTTGCATTCACTTTCTCTGTGGCCTCCTTTTGTGTTTCCAATGTCAGGGTATTTTCAATGAAGTCTGTGCTTGAGCTCTACCCAGACATGCTTGATGGGGTTCAGGTCTGAGGAATAGGATGGCCAGTCATCAACCTGGATGTTGTATTTCTGAAAAAAAATTGATAACCACAGCTGCTTTGTATACAAGAGCATTGTCCTGCCAGAATATGGATCCTGTAGGGTCTCATGGACGTGTTAAAGGACTGGAAGGATCAGGCACCCAAGGAGCTTGACTTACACACCCTTGTTGACCAATTTGACAATAAGAGGGCAGAAGGTTCCATGGTTCCTGCCCCAAAAACATCCCCTGACCGTCCAGGAAATCCCTTTGCCATTTCATTTTGGTGCAATGCAGTCTTTGAACCACTCTTCATGTTGTTGTCAAAATACCCACATTTGCTGCCCTGAATCACTCTTCTCCACTGAGCATTCATCACTTCAAATAACTCCTTCCCACTCCTCATGTGTTCAATCCTTGTGTTCAAGTGCCCATTGTAGCCTTTGGAATACATGTCTGTCCTCAAGCTTTGGCTGTTTCATTGCTAGCCACATCCAGTAATTGTTCTGGCACAGATACCAACCAACAGTTAACAGTGATAGATGTGGGGCACACCTATTACACAATTCGGCCCTTGTGATTTGTCTGTCGTTCTTGATTGCTAGCATGATTGATCTGCATTGTCACTGAGTCACAATACACAGTCTGGCGCTGCATGGGTAGTTTTCAAGGGATTGGTGGTTGATTGCATGGGTAATGAAATTGTGGACTGTTGACCAAGGTCGCCCTGCAATCGGGCTGATCGCTGCAAATGAGTCTCTCAAGTAAAGATACAATGATGATTGCCCCTTTCTATGCCAGGGACATATCTCGCTGGGCAGTTAGAGACATCCTGGGAGGTGTTGTGAGCATGGACAGGCACAACCACCTAATTTTGATGGGATGCGCATGGACCAAATCACCAAGACATTTGCATAGTTACTATACACATTGTTTCAGGAGAACCTGAGAATATGTTTGCAGCATCTGAGTGTACTTTGCTGAGTGTTTGAGTGGTTCACAATTATCAGAAACATGTTAGAAGCGCCAGTGAAGCTTGACAGAGTGGCTGGGTGGTTAGTACATATCTTCTGGACTGTTTTACATTTCGCTGATTTATGTTATATTGGACATTCAACATTTAGTCCATGTTCAAGTATAGTCTCAGATCCACTCAGATGACATGTTTGAGTGCACTGAGTAATATATTTAGAGATCAATGTTATGTAAACTTAGAGATATACAAAGAGGCTATAATCAAGAGACATGAGAGACAGTCTTGAAGAACGTAATAGACTCAACACGGTGATATAATATACATGAATGAGTGAACACAGAAGATTTTCAAAACTGCGAAAAAGCAGTTTTCAAGATAGTCTTGGCAGCCATAAGTGAGTCAGTGTTGCAATTGACTTGGACAGCATTATCAACTGAACTCAGTGATACACATGCAGTCCAAAATCAAATAGACTCAGACCTGTACTCAGAGGCCATTAGTGAGCATACAGAAAGATTTACTTACAGTACATCATGGAGAGAGTTCAGGGATACACATGGTAATGGTAATCCAGTATGCCCAGCAATACAGTTGGAGGCACAGTTGTGGTGAACTTCGATTTACTGGGAGGCAATCATAAAGCCAATACACTGCATCACATGGAGGCCACAATTGAGCATGTTTTGTCAGACTATTGAAGACTGTAATGCAGATTCTGCTGGGATGGCCCAGGAGGCCAAACTGAAGTGAATTCCGAGATGTACTTACACTCCAAAGTTTGGTCAATTGGGAGAAAAAAATCCAGACAACAAGGTACATGGAGTTTGGATATGATTACTGGCTGCATTGATTGAGCAAAATTGTACCAGAAGTTGGAGGCAGTCATTTGGAGGGAGTCAATTGGGAGGAAGGTGCCATAACAGCTGAGTTTCTAATTATTCTATTACTTACTAATGTGAAAATGTGATAGGACTTGGCATCACCCTATGACTCATACAGAGCTGGCTGGTGACAGCTGATCTGTGTATTGCCACACACGAATTAAAGACCATAATGAGATGTTAATATGTAATTTTGGGAAAGATAGTTGATTAGCATGGAGACAATAAATCTTGGGTGCATACAGGACTTGTTGTTAACTCATAATGATTAAATACAGAGATAGACTGGAAAAACTCAATGGCATATTCTCGAGTGATGAGTGAGTTGTGGATACAAAAAAAGGGAGATGTAATAAAAATAGAAATCAATGGGGAGGATAAAACAGGATTCAGGAAGTCAGGGGTATGACCAGACAAATTGGTATTAAATGCTACTATTTGGTATTGATACCAGCTGGATTGTGCATTGTAACTGCTCTCTTGGATGTGGTATATTGATTTCAAGTTGAAATTCTTGTTATGTTCCAGTTTATCATGATAATTTCCCTAATCTCCTTACATACCCAGCTTCCATCACTCTCTTTCTCAAATACATTTGTACCATCACCAGACAATAATTACTTACACCAACCCTCTCTACCTCGCTAGACCATATTCATCAGTTTGCACCTAGTATAGTATAAATTCAAGCTTGACTGTGATCTGCTTCCAGCAAGTCATTCAGATCACCTCTCTCTTTTCTAGATCATCATGTAATACTCATCTCTCTATAACTTCACTATAACCTGCTAACCAATAAATAGAATCTCAATTCCGATTATACCTCCCATCCAATCAACTCTCTGTATATCTGCATCCCCTATGTATACATCTACTGGCTCATCCTTTCTTCCTTCAAATGCAGCATTAATCTTGCTAGTTCTCACCATCCCGGTCATTCTCTGATCCGAATCGACCACAGACTCCATGAGCATGTCTAAATGTATATAATAATAGCAATAAAGAACAACTTCAAGTTGTCTCAATTAGGGTCTTCAAGTATATCACAAATAATGCTTAATCAATGTCTCAAAGTAAATCTACAAACTTATTTAAATATAGTCTCCAAGGTGCATCTATATGATTGCCCCATAACAGCTTTCAAGTGCCTCTCTGCATTGACTCAACTAGGGCCTCCAAGTGTGCTTGTGTGTTGACTCTATTAGGGCTTCCTGTGAGGGGTTTTCCCTTACCAGCAGTATAAGTACATGACAGATTGTGGTAAATCCAACGGGTGTTGTAATAACCAAGTTGCAAAACACCCATTTACCGAATGTTGTCATATTTGCCAGTCAAGTGATCCCTGGTGGGATTACACTTGCACCACATGTCAATTGATTTGGATAGCGTACATGCTTCCTAGCAAATTGATCAATAATGATGAAATTATGTTGCCAGAGCCAGGAAGTTAAGAAAGATCATCATTGGTGCACGTTATTATCAACCACACCTACTACAATTTATCTAGCCAGACGACACACAGAAAAATTGCAGATACTCAGAATATCACATGAACCAGATGTTACGCAATACGCAAGTACACAGATCCTTCCAGCCTACCTTCTTAGACGTTGAAAGACCTTGAGGTATATCCCGGTCGTTTAATTGTCGAAATGTATGCATGTAGTTTCCCAGGGATCAGTGACATTGGCTCAAGATCAGAGGCCAGAAGCATAGCTGCTCGTTGGTTTCAGTTTGTATGCCTCGGAATATGCTCTGTGTGTCATAGTCCACATCGCCAGAATATTGGTTGGTCACTGATTAATATCCCTACTGCAATCGCCATATAGCCAGATTACGGTGAGGCAGTAGTACAATTGGGATACACACTGTGAGACAAGGTGTCGGCTGATGTTTCGATTACTAAACAAATAATCGCAAGACATCAGCAAAATGTATTTTAGTCACTGGAAGACTCCAGGAGTGTCTGAGAGGATGTGGAATGTAAACTTAGATGAGTCAATTTCAGGAGAGTATCAGACCCTAGGAGGGCATTCCAGCCGGCCTTCAGAGTAACTGGGATCTCTGATGACTGCAACAGGAGTACCATGGGAGTGATGGTGATAGGTTTGGGAATACCTTGGAGCACTGGAGAGGACTTTCGATGCACCTGGGAGCACCTGGGAGCGCCCGGGATAAGCCTGGGATCGCCGACGACAAGCCTGGGAGCACGTGGGAGCGCCGGCGTCAAGTCAGGGTGCACCGGCGACAAGTCTGGTTGCGCTGGCGAGAGGTCTGGGTGTGCCGGCGACAAGCCTCGGAGCGCCGGCGTCAAGTCTGGGAGCACCTCGAATCACAGTAGAGAAGTCTGGGGAAAACAACATCTTCTTTGGGAACGCTGCTGGTGCGCGTGGAAATCATAGCTAATACATATTGTTCAATGATTGTTACAACTCATATATTCAGTTTGTATTCTCATCTATGTATCTATATAGCTACCAATCGACACACGGTATATCTGGATTGGCTGACGGCGGCGCTTGGGAGCAATTCGAGGTGAGCCTGACAATGACGATCGAGTGAACTCAGAGCTACACTCCGTGGTCGTGATCGAGCGACTTTGGAGATGCACTGGGGGGCGCTAATCGAGCGTATTTGGAGATACAATTGGAGGTCGTAATCGAGCAAGTGTGGAGAAACAATTGCAGGCCGTCATCGAGATAGTTTGGAGATGCACATGGAGGCCGTAATCGAGCGAGTTTGGTGATGAATTTGGAGGCTGTGATCAAGTGAACTTAGAGATGCACTCCGAGATCGTGAGAGGGAGTTTGGAGATGCACTTGTGGAGGCCGTAATCGAGAGAGTTGGGAGATACACTTGGAGGCCATAATCGAGCGAGTTTGGAGATATGCACTTGGAGGCCATGGTCGTGCAAACTTGCAGGCCGTGATCGAGCGAGTTTGGAGATGCATTTGGAGGCCGTGATCGAGCGAGATTGGAGGCCGTAATCGAGCGAGTTTGGAGATACACTTGGAGGCCTTGATCGAGCGAACTTGGAGGCCATAATCGAGCGAGTTTGGACGAGTACTTAGAGGCGGTCGATGGACGGCGCACCGGGTGCTGAGACTCTATTCATCAGTTACTTAACTCGCAAATGTGGGAATGTGACAAGGTGACTTCACCTTTGAGCTCTCATGGAGAGCTGGCTGATGGCGGTCGATCGTGTAGGGAGGCACGCCGGAAGCTGAAGCTACATTCAGGGGTCAACTCGTAATCATGGGAATGAAGGGAATACAAACAATCTTGGGTACTCAGTGTATGCTGTACTCGGTGTATGCTGTACTCGGTGTATGGTGTACTCGGTGTATGCTGGACTCAGTGTATGCTGTACTCGGTGTATGCTGGACTCGGGGTACGCTGTACTCAGTGTATGCTGTACTCGGTGTATGCTGGACTCGGGGTACACTGTACTCAGTGTATGCTGTACTCGGTGTCAACTCATGATCATGACATGGAGAGATAGAGAGGGATAACTTAACTTTGTGTTCTGTAATGATGTTAGAGTTGTGGACGAGAAAGAGAGAGATGGCGGATGAAGATGAGAACGATGTGGAGGATACGAGCGGATATGAGAAATCAGGGGTACAACTTGCCTGATTGGGTTGGGAAGACCTTGTATCGGTGTAATTACATGCCGGATCGGGACTCATATCTGCTGTATCGGGGATGGTCAATTGACTCGCACATGAAATTTTCTTATGTCCCAGTTTCTCATAATAATTTCCCCCATCTCCTCTCATCTCTCTCATTCTCGTGCTGAAGTCTACCATCACCTGCAAACACGAAGTTAAGTCATCGCTCTCAATCTCTCCATGCCATGATCAAGAGTTAACACTGAGTACATCATACACCGAGTACAGCATTCACCGAGTACAGCATACACCGAAGTACAGCATACACCGAAGTACAGCATACACCGAAGTACAGCATACACCGAAGTACAGCATACACCGAAGTACAGCATACAC
>Ga0307512_10007022_pt1 | contig 11233 bp, 15 predicted proteins | sample 14_EM_MG_FD_200267 | JGI IMG/M metagenome (GOLD analysis project Ga0307512, IMG submission 200267) | Populus trichocarpa ectomycorrhiza microbial communities from riparian zone in the Pacific Northwest, United States - 14_EM | ecosystem: Host-associated > Plants > Roots > Unclassified | place... | reverse complement strand
AAGTTCGTTCAAAACACCCATACGTTTGTCGCGGGCGGCCAGGAGGCCCTTGGAGATCGAAATGGAACGCCGCGCCAAGAGCCTAAAGGGAGTTAATACACGAGACATTTACCCAAAGGAAGTGACGTACTGGTTCAACGGCCAAAAGATAACAATTACGATCAGTCCGGAAAATGCACTCCAGCCCAGGAGCTTGTACAAATACACGCCTGCGAGTGCAATTTCGAAAGGTGCGCCATAGATGAAGTACATCCCAGAAACAAGAAAAGCGATTTGATTAGCGTCGCCGGACATCATGTTGACGACTTTGCCGACGTCTGCGCTGGACTTGGGATCGTTGGTTTTTTCCGTGTCTTTGACCTCGTCGTCTTTGCGAACAGTTCCAGAAAAGTCCTTCCTCTTGAGTGCTTTGTCGTAAATCGAGGCCATAAGTAGAGTGCGGATCCTGACTTGAGCGCGACGACCGAACCACAGGTGGAGACAATCGGTCTCTGCCTGTGATCGAATTGTTAGTAAATTCACGTGTGGTGCGGTTTCATCGGTGTACCTTGAGCAACGTGGCCAAGAATGCGCCAAACGCGTAGATGTATGCCTTCGCACGATTCTCTGGGGTGGGATTGTCGATTGCAGAGAGGATCCTCTGGAGGAAGAACGGGCCGGCGTAGGTGAAAGTGACACTGACGAGTGTCAGGAAGAAATCCCAAATCATGTCCCCAGAATTTGCGGTCCAGAGTTTCCAAACGATGCGGGCGTGACCGAGGTCTTTGAACAACGAAGTGAGAGGGCGGGAGCAAAGTGTCGGACTCAACTCCCAGACATCGTCCTCGTTCAAGGTATTGTAAGTGCCTTTCTTGATGAGGGGGACGACCCAGTGGAAGGAAATCCAATCCCAGAGAGAGCAATAATCTTCGGGTGACACGCTCTTGCCGACGTCATCCTTATTTATTCTTGGGCCCGGGACAGCAAACGGCATGTTTAACACGATGACAAATAGGATGGCCAGAACGGACAGGTTGACAACACGTGCGGCCAACACTATCGGGGAAGGTAACGGGAGTTGGTAGACACTATGGTCAAAGAATGATCCACCCAAAATGACGAACCCTGTCACGATATGGGCGAGGTAGAGGGAGAAGAGGTCAAAGTAGATGGTTTGGGATGACCATATGACTGGGCGAAGGGAGGCGTACAGCCAGGTCGCGGCGGTGACGACGGACAGGATTACATCCAAAGTTTTGGCCTGGACGGCGAACGAATATGAGCTGAGTCCCAGCCATGCGAGGACTTGGAGTAGCGCTAAACCGGAGAGGGCAGTGGTCCGGAGAACGGAGGGGGCAGATTTGGTGGGGGTGGAGCGATCCGCAGGGCTACCCTTTTCGATTTCGTGCACGGTTTCGTATGCTTCAGCTTGCTCGAGAGTGAGGGGATTTCTGAATGGGCGGGAGACGCTCCGCCAGAGGGATCGGACCCGTCCCGGGACCGGGATGAGGGTTGCACAAAAGAGGATAACGAGCGCAGACGGAAGGATGCAAGCCCACAATCCTCGGACGAGTGGGTCCCCGAGGTCGAGGAGGTTGGTACCCATCACTTAGGGATACCGAGCGTCGACAGCCAACTGGTAGGTGTTGGTGAAGGAGTCGTGGATGTTGCGCGTCGCGGAGCGGCGGCAAATAATCCGAAAATCCCGCTCGCATTTCTCACGCGTCGGCGTCGGAGCGACATCGGTTGTATTAACTGACACTCCTTACTCCTATACAGCGAAAGCCTATCTAGCACTCGCCTGCACCCTATACAGTGTCTCTCAGGTGGAGTCTACAACAACACTATTCAACTCTTCAACGTAGCCCTGGGTAGGTGAGTCTATACAGGGAGGTGGGAAAACTAGAACTTTGTGTAGGGGAAACCCAGCGTTCCGCCGCCGTGCCGCCATGTAACGTAGGGATGACAGCCATCGTTCTTGTCCACTGCAGCGAAAAACCTCCACAGTGTGGAGGGAAGAGCAAATATTATTGTCGGAAAAGGGGGAAAGGACGTAATGAGAGTCAGTTGGGAGACAGGAGCGAAGTTTTAGTACTTCCAGGCTCGCCGTCGCATTGAAAAGTGGCAAAAGGTCTAACTCGGAGGCTCGAGGATGTTCGAGAGTCGTTTCGTGAGTGATGGACAACTCCTTCACGTGAGCCAACGACAGTGGCCGGGGATCAAACTCCCGCAGGCCATCGTATCCCACAACCCAGTGGACATCCAGAGACCCGCCGCGTCCCACAAGTTCGACTTTGTGCGTGTCCGTCATTTGCCCAGAGTAGGCGACTCTTGTAATTGTAGTCAGGTGTAGACTGTCAATCCGTGCGAGGCATCGAAGATTCGCGATGGAGATAGGTAAGGAACGAGACAAGGCCAACGGGGGTCCAGTATCCTCTATCTCAATGAAGGTTCCACTGGGAAGGGAGAGCCTTGAGAGTAGGTGCTTCGACGCATCTCGACAACGAAGGGTTACGAGATTGTCTAACGTGATAACAGGACCATCCACCTCTTCGGTCGGGATCGCGCCCCATACCGAAATCGAAATGAATTCCAAAGCCGGATTGGCAGTCAAAAGATCGTAAAAGGGGGGCAATAACGGCCCAGGGACGTCAAGGCTGAGGGATGTGAGGGATGTGAAGCGAAGGAGTTTGGTGTCGAAAGAGAGGCCATCTAGGGAGAGCGATCGTATGGTTGACCCATTGCCGAAGAGTGGCGGAAGGTCGGGACAATATCCGTAGGCCGAACCTGTCACTTCGATGATCACTTCGGATATAATTGGCGAAGGGACTGTGAGTCTTGAAAATATCTTGGATAATCCATCGAGGCCAGACTCTCTTATACGCAACGTCTTTATGCGATTGAGATAGGCGGGTTCGCAGCAGAGGTCGTATAAGGTATAGATGTCCAATGGGAAGTCTCCGGACCTCTCTAGGAAGAGGGAGGCTATCTTGGGTGGTTGCAGACGAATCAGGGCCCACAGGTTTGGGCAGGATGTAATGATCTCCCTCCATCTATGGCAAAGGTGGGTGGACCTGAGCAGGCAAACATGCCACGGTGTGTCGAACACGGGGGAGGAACAATAGTGGGCAATCCGGGTGACAATCTCTGGTGGGATTCGATTACACGGTTGTTTAGAATTCCGAAGGGAACGGAGTGGCCGTCTGACGTTCTGTTCGAGGGAGAATTCCAAAGCATCAATCTAGGGACAAGGTCACTTTTCTTTCTTTCCCAACAAGCGGTGTGATGAAACGTACGTTCGAGACGGACAAGGATCCTGGTGCGGTTTCTGTAAACTGCTCGAGAATCTTCAACCGCATCGCTGTGATGTGTTCTTCAAGGGCTGCGTCGGTATCCGAACAGGTGGACATCTGGTTCTCTAGAAAGCGACGAGACGGAGATGGGCGTTGGACAATGGCATGGGTGCATGAACATTATGTAAATTCTCTTTTCCAGCCGTCGGAATCGGAGCACATAAGTAACGCGCTCACCCGACTATCACCATTCCCCATCTAGTCGCGTCCCACACAGTAATACAGAATACCACCACCTCTGCCTCCCTCTTCCATGCGTGTTCGGTTCCAAGTTAATACATCCTTCGGTTTGTGGACAATCTCCACTGCCACGCTCCTGACTCCCTCTTTGTTTAATTTGATTCTAGATATGCAAAAATTCATATCGCGAAAACCATACTGAGCTGGGCAGTGTCACGACATTCAGCACCATTATATCCGTATATCGAATTGCCCGCTGTGCAATCGATATTCTAGAGCGCTATCCTTCTGCGACCTCGCTCATGAATGCCCTCAAACCAGACAATCCGATGATCTTTGGGTAGGGTGTGGAACCTCATTCATTCATTACTATCAGTGGCTCCCGAATTCGATCACAGCCCATGAAATCGGTCAGACATCACTGTTAGATATTAAACTTTCGTGTTTTCCGCATATCCTGATATCAACGCCAGGTATGTCATAGACCAGATTCAGTCGCTGTGCTCTCTCTCAACTATAAAAGTGACAAGTATGGCCGACACAATCCCCACCCACCTCCAGCCACTCTGCAGTTGTCTCAGACATCATGCCGCATTATACTCTCGCCGATGCCAGTCGCCTTTACCCTGCCAACGCTGCCAAGGCGCGAGGTGATCAAGTTATTAGCAAGGTAGTTCATTTCATGACTCCATATTGTTCATCACACTGAGATTTCGCAGCCCAACGACCCCGTGATCATTGACGGTGTTCTCAAAGACGACAGACTCACCCTATTTCTACGTTCTCCTGGCTCCGGGCGTACACTCCGGGAGAAATCTTGCGTCAGATTCGACGCCCGGGAGTTACCAAAAATAGATGATGTTCCCGCCAACTCCAGCAGATTTTGCGACCTTTCGGCGGGCGAGACCAGTGAAGGTCTCGCACTCGTGATCGAATCCCACCGGTGTTACGCAGCTGACTCGCAAGGCAACACCTCCGTTCTCAAGGTAGGGGAGAATCTTTACGATCCGGAGTTTCTCTCACTGCTCGAATGTAGAGATTCTACCGCCATGCCTTCATTTGTAGCGATCTCTCTCACGCGAACATCGTACCTTTCCTCGGCGTCTTCTCCAGTAACAAGTTCCCTTACGCCTGCGTCTTCGAATCGGTGGACAAGGAGAACATTGTAAAATATCTCGCAAGTAATCCTGGTACCTCCAGGTTGAAGCTGGTACGAATGCATGTTCCGTTTGTCGTAGAGTGCGTATACTAATGTCTTGCCCATCGGGGCATCAGCTGGTGGAAGTTACTCGCGGTCTCCAGCACATCCACGACTTAAACATTGTCCATGGTGGCATCAGAGCTGTATGTGTATTCCATTCACAATGGATGTTCTGTGCTCACTACACCTCCAGAAAAACATCCGTATCGATGGACGAGGGGTTGCCCAAATTGCAGAATTTGCTTCAGCTACCATGATTCTGGAGTCCGACACCGCACTCGAGGACATTGACGAGTCCGTTGAGGCCAACATGTCGCGATGGTGTAGCCCGGAAATTCTACACCCTGGTAGTTTCGGGTTAACCGAGGCAAAGGTCACCAAGGCTAGTGATATATACGCCTTTGGCATGCTCGCCTATGAAGTAGGTCTCGCTTTTTAAGTAGCGCCTCGGTGTTGCTCAACTCGCATGTAGATTTTCTCTGGTCGAGTGCCGTTTCACGACAGGACAGATACAGTAACAGCAACTACTGTGATTACCACGGACGAGCGACCCTCACGCCCCGATCATTCCGAATTGTCCGATGAACTGTGGGAAATGATTGAAAGGTGTTGGCGAAGGGATCCGTCGCAACGTCCCACTATCCTGGAAGTCGCCACTTTCTTGGAGAGATTTAATCGCTCCAAGCAGTAGCCTACCGTATAGTTATTTTATAGGCCTCCGGGCTCGTTCCGAAAAATATTCTGCTCTCAAAATCCACCATACAATTTACCAATTCATTCTCTATTGGCTCGAATTTAGTTGCACGTCCTCCCCCCCGACGGATGACCCCGCTGCGGAGAAAGGAAGAGCTATCAGTATCAGCCAAGAACTCTGGTCGGAGGCCGTGGTCATGCTTCAAGCGTGCAACGTGAGCGAGGATCATCTGCAAACCCGACTCTAGCGGAGTCAGCGGAAGTTACCGAGCGCCCATTTGTGACCCACGATCAGTTCCCCTATTCGCTTTGCAGGACATTAAACTCCCACCCAAGTAACCGTGCGTTCCGGTTGAGGCGGGTGTTCCTACCGAAAGCGACTTACACAGCATAGACAGTTCTGTTTCGAAAGTGACACTCATGTATGGAGCTGTTCGCTCGCGCTGAGTGGATACAAGATGGATAGGCAACATGATGTAGTCGTAAGACGTTCGGGGAGAAGGGAGCATTGTCCGACAGTCCCCCCGATGAGACGCATTCCCAACCCCTAGCGCCAGCGTTCTGGACTGTCCGAGACTGTAGAGAACGGTCAGACTCGGGTTACTCCCTGAACAACTCGTGGGTATCTGTCCGCAATCATCTGGAAGAGAGGGGGTGATCGTTGAGCCAGAATTTGCGGGTCTTCTCCTAGACCAACAAAGCTTCTCGGGAGTAATCAGCACGGAAAAACCTCATTGCGATCATCAAATCGTACATGGTAGAGACACCAGCCTCGATCGCAGACGACAGGGTCAACGCTACAGATGGAGATCAGCTCAGAAATCAGTTAAACGTCTGGTGTTCATACAGCATTGGAGTCCTATCAGAAAGGCCAATAGGATGACGGGGGCGGTGTACTGTCCACGGTTGTTGTACTCTGGGTCGGTGTCTGTAGCATCGGAACAGTTCATTTCACGCAACATATAGCAACCCGACTCAGGATGCTCACATTTCAGGTATAAATAGCCGAAGAGAGAGGAAATCATTCCTACCGTGTAAGCTCCCCAGGTCATAGCTGCAGGAACTCGTTAACACTTAACACCTCTTCAGCGACGTTCCTGAACTCACTTATTCCGACGAGCGAGTCGTTAACCAGTGCGTCGATGCCCCGATCCTTAAACAGCCTCCAAGTATCCTTCGCGGCCGAGAGATAGGGCTTCCCATATAGAGCTGGAATAGAGAGTAAACACTAAGTGGCGGCGTTGCTCCAGTGTGGTTCACCAATTTCGATATAAGCGTATCTTCACGAAAAACTTAGATTGGCATTGCGGATAAGCTGAGATTACTGACCTGTTGAAGTACTCTATCATTGCTTGGATGCACGTAAAGAAGCATTCGGCACAACAGGCCAAAATCGCTCCAATAGCTGGAATGACAAACGGATGAGAGCCAGAAACAGGGCGTGTGAAGGGGCGGGCTAACGGTTTCCATCGTCAACAGCAGCTTGCCTCACAGCGGACAATATGAGCCGAATGATATCGAAAACTGCCACAATTAAAGACCCCAGCGCTATGGATCCTAACGATAACGTCGAAGCTCGGACAAAAGCCTTCCTAGTGGGTTTTTCAGGCTAGCGGATCACAGAATGGTTCAGAAGCTGGTAGAAACAGTGGATACAACGGCTAGATACCATTCCTTGACCTTTTGGCCCGAAGTAGTACCACGCTAGGAATCGGTTGGGGCTTCAGCCAACCCATTGTGAACGTAAAACAAGGGCTTACAGCCGAAGGGTCCCCCAGCGAGAGTGGCTAAGACGAGGTTGTTGATGACTTCAGAAGTCCAATAGTATGAAAAAATCTCGAAGAATATGAGACCAGCGACTGTGCTTGAAGAGCAGGAGGTGCCCGCATTACAAGCTAGAAGAGTTGGTCAGAGATGCACACACATGTTGGTCGTCCGGGACCAACCGGGGTTACCGGGGGTCCACTTGTTATATCTATGAAACGATTTCTTAAAGTTTGACCACCTTGTTTCGTTAAGGCTGCCACTGACTGAGGCACTCACGTGGCAACAGTGGTGAAAATGAGCCATCTGAGGTCTAAATTAGGTCATAATCACTTGGCGTGGAATGGGACAGTACATATTTAGAGCACTCTGGACCAACAATCCGATGAACGCGACCACGTAGACACTTTTGTGGTGTTTCGAGACGTCTACAACGACTTGAAGCAGTAAGGCTGCAAAAGGTATCCTCGACCGGAAACCGAAATAGGACAAAACAGAGAATAGGGCGATGACTCCGAAGATAATAGCTCCAGCTGAAAAATGTTGGGCGGTTGCCAAGACTTGGAAAAGAAATCGTTCTTACAGATATAGCCGGTATATGCATAGTATGCACAAACTGCGCTGCGAGAGGGTCATGTAAGATCAGTTGTGACAGAGCTGACTGATATACCTACATGTTGAGAGCAATGGAGAGGACAAGCGTGGCATGCATGATCAACTTTGTGAATGTGCGGGTGAGGATCAGGTAGAGAATCGAGAAGGCCAACGCGACTGCGGCCACGAAAAGCAAAAGATAGACCGTGTGTCTATTGAGAGTGAGAGCAGTTCCAGTGTTTCCACTACCTATGCCCCCTCCGAGGCCGTTCTGGCTAACCCATGTGGAAATCGCAAGGGCAGAGACAACGACAAACCCGGCGAACTGGCATAGACGGCGATTAGTATCCGAGTCGGTCGTGGATTGCATACTGGAACGCAATGCTTTTGTCCGCACGAGATCATGTAGCTGTGGCAACTCGAGAGGGGTTGCCCATGGCAAGTGTGGTGGATGGTTGCACCTTACTGTAGGCCTAGATTGTAATTCAACGCACCTGGGCAACGAAAAAAACCAGGAAGATAGGATCTCTAATCTTTTTCTTCGGTTCGAACCTCTGGCCTCCATCATAACCCTCGTCCTTGAAACCCGTGTACCCTACAGCCGAACTATCTGGCCCAGTAGGATATGCGTACTGAGGAGTTGGTCCCGGGTTGTGCGGGGTCCGATTGTGACCGCTATTCTGCCAACTCATGATAGAGGCGGATGAAAAAGGCTTGTAGTTCTGCTCGACAGCTACAAGCCGCGAGGCTGGCTGTCAGACGGAAGGGGGGTACGCATGACGTCATGCGGAAAGTCTCGACATGAGTGTTTAGTATCGATTACAACTGATGATATCTGTATTATCTACAAGGCTTTGGGTTGATAACAAACTATACAACTCGTGGAGTGTCAGGGTAAGAATGTCGTCGAAAGCCCGGGTCAGAGGAACACAACAGGAAGAAGAGCCAGGTAACCGCCAAAAGTGCCAGGCCTTGCATACAAGCTGACTATGGATTACTGATCCTTCTCTCTCTCTTGTGCGGGGGGGTCTCTCAACCTGATCACAACCACGGTAACGTTGTCGTTCGAGTATCTGGTTTTGGCATATTTGATGAGCTCTTCCACCGCTTCTTTCGGACTCTTGATGTATCGTACATGATCGATGGCCTCCTTATCTTCCGCGATATCCCACAGCTAGGGTAAAAGAACAGCACGCTTCAGCCACACTGGTACTGCATCTCGTGGGTAAGGGTAGAACTCACCCCGTCACAAGCCAAGATAACGAATTCATCCTCGTCATATAACTCCGTCTCGGTCGTGTACGGCGATCCGACCACGAATTCTTTCATGGAAGAATCACCCAAACTACGGGTAACCGCCAACACACCGTTGACTCTTCCACTCATAACGAAGCCACCAGCATCCATGATCCGTTTCGCCTCCTGCTTATCCGAACCTTTGTGATCGTAGGTCAACCTAATTGCCTTGCCACCTCGGCACAGCACTCCACGGGCATCACCCGCGTTTGCGCAATAAAGAACACGACGGAGATTAGGATCGGTAGGCGTGAAAATACTCGGGGGTGCGGTCGTGTTCGATGTGATGGAATGGTTGGAACCGACAGAAGAGTGAGAAAGGGACTTTAATGCATTCTTGATTCTGCTCCGCCTACGGGTCTTCTTCTCTTTGTCGTCTGATGGGCTTTCGGTGCCGCTATCTTCGACTGTGCCTTCGGCGTTGAGATTAGTTTTTGTTGATGTGGGAGAAACAGGGGACGGTGTAGTTGTGCGTTCAGGTGATGCGGGGGTGGTTACGTCAGAATTGTAGTTTTCAAGGAAAGATTGTTTCCCATCGGGATCCTCAACCCGCAGGAAGGCAGTGACGGCTGTGCAACCAGAATGCATCTTCCCATCGGCATCTTCGGCCAGTTTAGATAAATGTGAGTCAACATCATGGAACGTTTGATTGAGGATGTCAGGAATGGACAAGGTCGGGTTGCCTTTCATTGCCTTCTGGAAATACTGGAGCGATAACGCATGGGGAGACGATCGCATCCGCCGGTGAGGTCAGCTCTCCTGTGTCTCCTCGTGGTGGGGGGTGAGCGTACCTCGTGAAAGTGTTGACCACACCACTCTGCAGCGTGTTTACCCGCGTGGCCGTCAAAGACGGCAAAAAAACCCTGTCCATGCATTTGATTGAAAGGAGCGATGAGAGCATGAGAATCTTCCATGAATCTTCTTGGACCTTGAGTATGAGCTACTGCGCACGAATACTTGGCGTATTGGGGCCAGTGCGAGGGTGGATTCTACGGGGAGAGTTGATCTATTAGTGGGCCAGTTGGGGGGAGGACTGGTGTCGCAATCGTGCACCGTTTGGCCATCATAGGGCTGCGAGACCTGGATGACACCTATGGGGGGTGAGGTATCTTTGGGGGGCATTGATGGGAGGAAACCGAGAGAAAGGTGGGGGCTGTCTTGGAGAAAGATGATGAGGGAGGGAAACAAGCGAGATCGCCACAGAAGGTGGCAGTGATCTCCCACTTACCGACGTCTTCGCTCGGATGAATCTGGCGTGAAATCCACGTGGTTAGCTCTGTTCTCCCCCATTTCAGAAAATTACCTTCGGTCGACATCTCTGGTCTCTGGTGCACAGAAAACTGCCAGGGGCGACAGGAAACACAAAAGTTAATCACTGTGGAGTGATCACCTGCACACCGACTACGTCAGTCCCATGCATCACCCGTTCTACTCCCCGTCCGAGGGTAATCTCGAGGGAAAGATTCTCATCTCCGTGAGTAAAAGGCCGTTCTCCAAAGTCCCAAGCCTAAATGGAACCCTTAGCCTGTCGTTTCGAACGCCAATGTTGGCCAACTGGCCGCTGATCTTATCATATCCTCCCTGGATCTGCACCGGATTGGCATCTTCAACCCGAGAGATCTCGTTCCCGTAGTCGGCGCCAGGGAAGACACTGAACCTGGAGTCACTACCCCACTCGAACGTAGCTTGTTTTTCTACAGCTGCTATACATCTCGCGCTCATCGTCTCAGTCTATGGCAGACAGGATGCAAGCATCGTCGTAATTCAGCAAAGGTCCCCAGTACTCAAGGTAATTCTAGACCCCGAAAACTGATCACTGCTTGACAAGTTTCGACCTAGAGTCGCAAGGATGAATTCATCTCGAGCCTTCTCAGTTTCATTCAGTCGTCCCAGTTTTCTGCGGTCGTATTTCTCTCGGGGGTAGATACCTCGAACCGAACAGGCGAACAGATGGCGTACGTTTTTCCCCAAGAATTCCATAAGGCGCGTTGACGTAACCCGTTCCAAGTATCCCGACGTACAAACTCGTTCCCCCCGGGACCCCACCATGGGACTCCTCTCCCCTTGCAATTTTCGCCCAGCTTCCTCTCCCTACCTATACCTCCATCCCCCAGCAACAATTTTCTCACCCGCAGGAAGGCATAGCCACCGAGGCAGTGCCTTTCATACCCGG
>Ga0307512_10007021_pt1 | contig 11233 bp, 14 predicted proteins | sample 14_EM_MG_FD_200267 | JGI IMG/M metagenome (GOLD analysis project Ga0307512, IMG submission 200267) | Populus trichocarpa ectomycorrhiza microbial communities from riparian zone in the Pacific Northwest, United States - 14_EM | ecosystem: Host-associated > Plants > Roots > Unclassified | place... | reverse complement strand
ACAGCGAAGACGGTAAGGAAATAAAAATAGCCCGAGAAGTTTCCCTCGTCCACTGGCAGTCACACTCATACAAAATATACAGACGAAGACTTCCAAGCGTCGTCTTCGGACGAAGGTTCCCCGTCCGAGTCGAGCTCAGACGGTGAAGGCGGCGCCACCGCGTCAGATGCGTCCGGCGACCGCGACATGGTGAGGAAGGGACCGAAAAAGAAGGTCAAGGCGAAAGCGAAGGACGGCGACGACAAGGGGAAAGCCTCGCCCACGAAGAAAAAGAAAAAGGCCGCCGCCGCTGCCGCCGGCGAAGATGATGGCGAAGAGGGCGACGGCGATGGCAAGAAGAAGGCGAAGAAAACCAAGGCGAAACAGCCTGCGTCCGTGCCAAAGAAAGCAAAGAAGAGCCGCGACTCGGACGACGCGATGGAGGTCGACTCGGAACCCGAGAAGCCCGCGCCCAAGCCGAAGCCGAAACCAAAACCAGTCACGAAAGCGCCGAAGGGAGACGAGGACGAGCCAGCGAGGAAGAAGCAGAAGAAGGCGGGAGATTGATGAGCGTGTTGCTATATGCTCTTTCCCCCTCATGAGCTACCTCTGTTCCAGTTCACGTTTCACGTTGTACATTCTGTCGCTGGCTTGTTCGCTCTCTTACGATGTCCTTTCTACTGATACAGTACCATCAAACTATATGATTGACGTCGGATTGGTCGTGTGGTCCGTGTGGAGGAAGCAATGAGGAAGCCATGTCATATTGTATTCGGAGATTGGCTGGGTTGTGGAGTCACAAGTCTCGGTGATAGTCAGGACATTCTGTAAATCGCCGTATCTCGGGCCTTGCCAAGCCCTTGCGGTATCATCACGCTCTTCTATAGTTCTCGAACCTATCACACGAAGCACGTCCACGCCACTTCTTGCAGGCATTGCTGTAAGCACGTTGATAGCCCGGATCATGCCGTGAAGTGTAATGGCGTGCCCCTACAGTGGTCAGCTGATGTTTGCATGGTGGTTATAATTCCAGCGGAATCCAACGCCTGACCATCACCTTCACCAGTCTTTTCTTCCTACAACACTTTGGTACTATGGCCACACAGCAGGATCGCCCCCGAGTCTCAAATGTCAAGTTCAGAGTCCTCATTATCGGAAGAGCGAATGCAGGGAAGACAACCATTCTACAGAGAGTTTGCGATACAACGGAGAGTCCAGAGATCTACAGACTTGGTCCAAGGGGAAGGCGCTATCGGGTACGTTCTTGTTCCTGATGAGACTTTCGATCTCATCGTCTAGTCAGGTTGAACTCGACCCTACAATTGAGGTTTGGTCGTCTTATTGTTGTTGGCGATGGCTGATCATGAGAATCCTGCTTGCAGCGTGGCCAACACGACATCAACGACGAACTCATCTTCACGAACCATGAAGGCTATATTTTCCACGACTCCCGTGGATTCGAGGCGGGCAGTGAAGACGAGCTGAAGGCTGTACAAAAATTTGTCAAACGCAAGTCGCAAGAGAAGCGGTTGAGTGATAGATTGCATGCGATCTGGTTTGTTTTTTCGTGTATCTACAGTTGTGAATTTACAAGGCCACGGTTACTTTTCAGGTATTGCATTCCGATGGACAATGATCGGCCGTCACTAGATTTAAAGTATTTTGAGGCAATTTGCCCGGACAAGAATGGTATGTCTATGTCGAAATGCGACTATGGATAGAGATTGACATCATGATGTGGGATTTTCAAGTCCCTGTAATAGCAGTTTTTACGAAATTTGATCAGTTCAAGCGCGACATCAAGATGAAGTTAGAGGATGAAGGCCATGATCGAGAAATGGACCTCAACGCTGAGGTGGAAAATATATTCATTGTGCATTACCTGGCAGGCCTTAATGGACCTCCCCCATTTATTCGTTTGGAGAGTGAGGGCCATGATGTTGTTAACTGATGAATGCATGCTGTATTAATATCCGTCCTGCAGATATGCAAAAGCATGGACAACGATGTACTGGTCTCATTGAAATGACAGCCAATGCACTCAGTGGTGACGCGGTTGCCCTCATGCTCGTGGCTGTACAGAGGGATAACCTGGAGCTCAGTGTAATGCAGGCCATTAGATGGTAAGTTCTTATGCATAGCAGGATGAGGAGATGAGTGTAGTCCTATTCCAGGGCCCATCATGATTTTCAACAAGGAAATGGGAGCACAAAAGCAGTAATCAAGACATGCATAATGGCCTTTCCGTCGCTCTGGGTATGTTGCAATACCATCATCTAAATTGTCACTTGCTGCTGAAAGAATGTTACAACTAGTATCTGGTCAGTCTTTCCTTCTTTATATCTCATTTTGTGATTTCTCATATTTTTCTTTCTGTGTCCTGACTTGTTCCCCCCTCCACTGTCTCCAGGCTGTGAGTGCCCCTTGCCCAGTTGCTTTCTTTCCATGTCCTGACTTGCCCCTCCCTCCACTGTTGCCAGGATGTGAGTGCCTCTCACTTGGTGGCTTTCTTTCCATGTCCTGACTTGTCCCTCCCTCTGCCATCTCCAGAAAGTGAGTGCCCCTTGCTCAGTCACTTTTATCCCATGTCCTGACTTACCCCTCCCTCTGCTGTTTCCAGGAAGTGAGCACCCCTTGCTTGGTTAGTTTCTTTCTGTGTCCTGACTTGTCCATCCCTCTGTTGTCTCCAGGGAGTGAGTGCCCCTTTCTTGGTCAGTTTCTTTCTATATCCTAACTTCAAGTTGTCCCTCCATCTGTGGTCTCCAGTTGGTGAGTGCCCATCACTTGGTTGCTTTCTTTCCATGTCCTGACTTGCCCTTTCTTATGTGGTCTCCAGAGTGTGAGTGACCCTTGCTTGGTTGCTTTCTTTCTATGTCCTGACTTGTCCCTCCCTCTGTGGTCTCCAGAAGGTGAGTGCCCCTTGCTTGGTTGCCTTCTTTCCATGTCATGACTTGTTCCTCCCTCTATGGTCTCCAGGGAGTGAGTGCTCATTGCTTGGTTGCTTTCTTTCCATGTCCTGACTTGTCCCTCCCCTTTCTGTCACCAGTTAGTTGAGTGCCCCTTGCTCAGTCACTTTCTTTCCATGTCCTGACTTGTCCCCCCCTCTGTGATCTCCAGGGAGTGAGTAGCCCTTGTTCAGTCACTTTCTTTCTGTGTCCTGACTTGTCTCTCCCTCTGCTGTCTCTAGTTTGTGAGTGCCTATCACTCAGTTGCTTTTTTTCTGTGTCCTGACTTGTCCCTCCCTCTGTGGTCTCAAGGAAGTAAGTGCCCCTTACCCAGTCACTTTCCTTCCATGTCCTAACTTGTCTGTCCCTATGTGATCTCCAGTTGGTGAGTGCCCCTTACTCAGTCACTTTCTTTCTATATCCTTACTTGTCCCTTCCTCTGTGGTCTCTCTAGTTGGTGAGTGCCCTATACCCAGTCACATTCTTTCCATTTCCTGACTTGTCCCTCCCTCTGCTATCTCCAGAAAGTGAGTGCTCCTCACTTGGTCAGTTTCTTTCTGTATCCTGACTTGTCCCTCTCTCTGCTGTCTCCAGAGAGTGAGTGCCAATCACTCAGTCACTTTCCTTCTGTGTCCTGACTTGTCCCTCTGCCATCTCTAGAGAGTGAGTGCCCCTCACTCAGTCACTTTCTTTTTGTGTCCTGACTTGTCCCTCCCTCTGACATCTCTAGTTGGTAAGTGCCCCTTGCATGGTTGCTTTCTTTCTATGTTCTGACTTGTCCCTCCCTCTGCCATCTCCAGGGAGTGAGTGCCCCTCACTTGATCAGTTTCTTTCTGTATCTTGATTTGTTCCCTCCCTCTGCCATCTCCAGGGAGTAAGTGTCCCTCACTTGGTTGCTTTCTTTCTGTGTCCTGACTTGTTCCTCCCTCTACTATCTCCAGTTTGTGAGTGCCCTTATTTGGTTGCTTTCTTTCGGTGTCCTGACTTGTCCCTCTCTTTCTGGTCTTCAGTTGGTGAGTGCCCCTTGCTCAGTCAATTTTGTTCTGTGTCCTGACTTGTCCCTCCCTCTTCCATCTCTAGTTTGTAAGTGACCCTTGCTCAGTCAGTTTCTTTCTGTCCTGACTTGTCACTCCCTCTGCCATCTCCAGAGAGTGAGTGCCCATCAATGCCCATCTCTTGGCCAGTTTTTCTCTGTGTCCTGACAAGTCCCTCACTCTGTGATCTCCAGGGAGTCAGTGCCCCTCACTTGGTCAGTTTCTTCCTATGTTCTGACTTGTCCCTTCCTCTGCTGTCTACAGGAAGTGAGTGCCCATCATCTGGATGCATTCTTTCCATGTCCTGACTTGTCCCTCCCTCTGCCATCTCCAGTTGGTAAGTGCCCCTTGTTTAGTTGCTTTCTTTTGTGTGTTCTGACTTGTCCCTCCCTCTGCTGTCTCTAGAGTGTGAGTGCCCCTTGCTTGGTTGCTTTCTTTTTGTATCCTGACTTGTCCCTCCCTCTGCTACCTCCAGGGAGTGAGTGCCCTCACTCAGTCAGTTTCTTTCCATGTCCTAACTTGTCCCTCCCTCTGCTATCTCCAGTTTGTAAGTGCTGCTTGCTCAGTTGCTTTTCTTTGTGTCTTGACTTGTCCTTCCCTCTGCCATCTCCAGGAAGTGAGTGCCCCTCACTTGGTCAATTTCCTTCTGTATCCTGACTTTGTCCCTTCTTCTGCCTTCTCTAGGGAGTAAATACCCCTTCAATTTGCTCATCTATTTTCAGTGCACTCACATATTCCTTCTCTGTATTTTTCAGAAAGTGAACCTTTCTTTTGTATCTGGCTGCTCCCTGTGTTCTCACTCCTTTGCCTCTCTGCACCACAGCTATTACTCTCCAAGCTACTATCATTTAACTCAGATGTACTGTTGTTATTTTTTCTGATTTCATCTTGGTTTGACCAATCTTTCAGCTGCCTCTCTGCATATCTAGTGATGACACACATCACACTACAATTGGTACATTTCTGCTATAAGCATCTGTATGTTCTAACATAAAAAATAGTGACAATTCTTATCCTGGACCGTGCCTCCATTATTTATGCCTCGCCATCCCATCCGACTCTCAATGATGCTTTGGATCAGGCATATTCCCAATACAAATCTTCTGATACTCATAATGCTGTTAAAGAGCAGTTTTTGCTACCTTTCATCCAATATTCTATTTCACAAATCACAGAATTTGTACTTAGTCATCGTCTCCAATAATTGCCCTTTGCTTCCCACTATTCATTAATTCATCCAATTTGTATATGGGCTGGTTTTATGTCTGTAAACGGAAGAGAATAGTCCCTATGATAAACACAGATACTAGTACAGTGTCCTCTTAAATTGATTTGATGGTTTGTGTTTTTGGATTGCTGAATAGCACTAGAACAAGGACAAATGCATCGGACCTGTAGCTTACCCCGTCTGTTAAGCTGTTTTCGGGCACTAATCGCGCAGCCGTTGGCTCAACTAGTACCCGAGTCGGTGCCATGGGGGCCGCCACTGCGTCACGGTAGTGTGTTAAACACTCTCACTCTGCCCTCAACTTATCAAGGCGTCGCACACTCGCACTAGACTTATTCTCTGGCAGGACAAATGCCCCAGCTATTGCCATCAATCCCGCAGAGTCAAATAACGAGGGAGCTCTCTGGTCGCTGGATACTGGTCATCCACCATGTGTCGCGCGGCTCACGCCTTCCAAAACCGGAGGTTGCGTTCGGGATAACGCAAATGACGTCCTCTGTTGGCAGTCTCGTGCGCTCTTTCTTTCCACTAATTTGTCTATCCGTCCAATTCAAAATCCCGCCCACCCCCAAATCACACACGCACTCACTGAAAAATTCCCAGGGCTGCTTGACAACGGGCGGCTCGTCGACATGAGAGTAGCAAAATGTTTGTTCTGTCGATGCAGTCCAGTACGTCCCAAGGCAAAAGAGATAAGCGCAGCAAACTTGATGATTGCAAGAAAGGAAAGTCAGATCAAAAGAACGATGGGCGAACGACAATATGGCGAATGAGTCTGGGGACACATGGTTATGGTAGGCAGACGCGGACCCGCGGTGCACGAGCAGCACTGGTGACAGGTGGGAATATTAAATTAGGACCCCGGTAGAGCAGTTCGATGTGTAACAAGAATTTCCGCGACAAGGCGTGCGAAGGGCGATGTATGCAATGGAACTTGACCGTACTGCGTATCGCAACGAGGAACGAGCCAGTGAACCACCTGCAACGCTATGAAAACACTCGGGTGCCGGTATGCGGACTTGACGTAGTGAAAAATCCATATCCATCCCGCTTCGACACGAGTTCCCAGCGTAGGATCCTGAAGGCACTGTATAAGAAAAAGAAGGCGCATATCACATTTACCTCACATTTACCATCCACACGACCTTCACCAGGCAAATGTTTGCCGTTAAGATGCTCGCACCTACACCGTGCTACGGCCAATAGCGAGGGCCCTCACGAAAGAAGGGATCGACGCACCATTGTTTCACCGAGGAAGTGCTTCTGTAGTAGACGCTCGCCATGAGCGTCGTTCTGGGGCTCAACGTGCTAGTACGCGCTGGAAGCTCCGGAAAGCACGGTGATGTGACCAAACACCGATTCTCTATATGGTGATGTGAGACTGGTAGGCAAGAAGGCTGACGTGACATACAAAGGGTTTTCGGGGTTGTTAGACATGTTATACTCGAAGTTCTGGGCAGTCACTGCATTGTCAAGCACAACGACAGGGGGACGTTTACGTTTACGACGCTGAACGGGAGACGGACCGAGTAGATTCAAAAGCTTCCGCGGGGCCCGTATTTGCCCTTGCCCTTGAGAGCGACAAATTCACCACAAGCTCTGCCAACACTCGAGTTGATGTCTAATGCCATCCATAGAGATAAATCGAACTGGGACTGGGCATGGCACCCTGAAGAGGACGCAAATGTTGGGTTGAAAATTGGGTCCAAACGTATTGAAGAACTGGCAGCGGGAATTGTTCGACGGGGTAACGGAGACTGCAGAAGATCTAAGACAGCTGGAAAGCCAAGCATCGTGAGTCGTACTTGTGTAGTATACTCATATGTGTGCCACCAGTGCCCACCACAGGCTTCAAGCACTTATGTCTGTGACAACGCTGAGAACTCGCGAGTTGATCTTTGATGACCATTTTCTTCCAATCGTCCCTACCACAGTGTCTACCCAAATAGCTAATGACCTTCATGACACCATGCGTGATACTTGTGAAGAGGTTGTTGGACATGGTCATGATAAAAATGATACTTCCGTTCGACGGGGCGGACCACAGTGCACCTGATGGAGGGTGGTGCCATTGTCGTTGAAGTTGTTCAGGTCACTAGTCGCAGTAGAATAGGCTAGCGCATGTGGGTAAATTTGCGCATGTCTTCATAACGCAGAGGTTGAGTGACTTTGTTGGGACTGGGACTGCTGAGTCAAGCACTGGCACAACGTGGCCACTCCCCAACTTCATCCGACCGACAATCTGCCCACCATTTTACCAGCCTTTACCAATCTGGAAACTACCATTTCCTGTTTCCTGAATCCTTTGTCCATTCCCCTCGATCCCAACTGCCGCATCGTGAAGGGCCTTCGCATGGCCACAATTGGTCACGTCGCCCGCGTTCGACACTGATAAACCCTCTCATCTCGTCTCCGCGTTTCGCCCCAGCTTTCTTCCTCCCGGCCATCCGCACGCCCTTAGGTCGTATGTAAACCATCTTTCCTCCTTCGCGGCCCCTTCATGACCATCCCTTCCCCTCGTCATGACTGCTACGATAGCAGAGATACTAAGTAAAACATCTATCAATGGTACTGCCGCAAGTCGGTTCACTTCGAGGAGCAGAACAGGACTGCCCGGCTTGATAGCCCCATGGCTTTCCGCTTTTGCTGGCCATCGTCGTATGTGACCATTTTTGCTCACGCCCACCTCGGCTCGTCGTCCCACGTCGCCATTGATGGAGATGGTCCCTTCTCCTTCCCGAGAAGTCCAGCATCACGGTGGCACTGCCCACCCCGAACCAGGGCACACGTCGAGTTCCTGACGAGCTCGTTGCCGCGCATGACCCTGCGACGCACGTGCTCCTCGTCGGACACCGCATTGAGGGCCTGGTTTATCCAAGAAGCACCAAAGGCGCACACCACGTTGCACTCACGTATATGCTCTTTCCCGCGACATGCCACAATAGGCGAGTTCCCATCCGGCAGGATGCTCTCGGTGTGCGGAATCCTTTCAATTCCCTAACGGTTCTCCCCTTCCCCAGTATCCATCTCTAGCAGTGTCCTCTCACCCTCAACCCCCTCCCCCCCCTTCCCACTCCGGTGCTCCCAAGCCCCCATTTCGCCCGCTGTAGCCCCACACATTGGCATATATCCTTGCTCATCCGGCACGTTCTCCTAGTCTGCAAGTCAGCTTCCAATTCTACGCACCTTTTTGTGCGCCCCGCTGTCATTTACAACCCTACAACCCTCTGACGATGGGGCTCGATGAGATGGAGATGATGCGCGAATCTGATGCGGCCTTTCCTCCGAGGGGTCGCAGAGAAGGTGTGGTTCTGTCTCGCGGAGGACGATAGTACTCTGTTTGTAATCAGGCGACTTCAGACACGATCCATTGTTCCCTCCGGGTTGAAGTTTTGAGTGATTTTGAGTAGTAATTTATAATAGACGGGTGTTTGAGAATACCAGAATGATTATCCAATTCAAGACAGCTCTAGAACATGGGAGAGATACACGACAAAGGATCCGCAAAGACAGATACAAATGTTCAAGGAGAGGACACTAGCTCTAAGGAGGGGACATAGAAATGAGTGAACACACGGCATCCGAGGAGTCTAAAAGCGAATGTGGGAGATACAAGAATGCGGTCTTAAGCGGCGTAGACGTAGATAATACTGAAAGATAATAAAAAAAAGGGACATATCGATTATCGCGCTTGGCCAGCAGCGACCCGGGTTCGAAGGCGTACCCCTGGGGGGGATTTGCCCCTGCTGTGGCAGTTGCTGTGACATTTACCAATGGCTGCGCAGCGGTACGCGATCCCTTGTGCGTACGCGAACGCGAGAGGGATTTGCCTAATATTCCGCCTGAGCCGGAGGTAGTCCCAACCGAGAGCGTGTTGCGTTCCTGGTTGATAAAGTAGGACTGTGGTAGTTAGTAAGGGACGGTGAGACGCCACCTTTTCATCAGAAGGCGAGTCATGACTCACTCGGGCTAGAAGGACGCTCTCCAGCCACCTTCGGCCATCTTTCTCCGAGAAAAAGAATATGTGGACGCATTCCGCTGAGTTCTCAAAGAAGCTAAGACTATCGGTGGACTTCACGGCAAAGACAAAAGCTTCGGACACTTGGGTATCCTTGTGACGATACGGTAGATGCAGGTGATGTGAAGCCGCGCGTACACACTCCGCCAGACTGTGCTATCAGCGTCCTTGCCTCACACCAAGACCAACACAGGACAAGATGACGACTCAATTCAACAGGGTAGACATGGTCTCTCAACAGAGCCAGGAAGTGCGTCATTCACTTCTACTCTTATTTGTCGATTCCAATCTCTTTATTTCCACTAGAATACCGCGTGGCGTCCAGCGGCATGGCTTAGAGAGAAGATGATGCCGGAAATATCATAGCCGTGTCATCCTCAGACATCAAATGGGCACGGTGGCTTCGTGTGGCGAGGGGATTTCAGCTTCGCCTGGGCTTGAAGGATCGTCGGAGGGAGGTCTTTGATGGTTTCGAACGTGAGGTGGGTCCTTACTCGTGAGCCCCCACCGTCAAACAAGAAACTTAACTCAGTATCAAGGATCACGATAAGCTCGCCAGCTTGTTGAAGCAACATTTCACTATTACGTTGGAGACGGAAGACATCTCGTTCAGAGGCTGGAATTGGGGTGTGACCGACTTCCGAGGTGCGCAACTTGCCCATGTCACCTCTGCCTCTACAGTCTCTTAAGCGCGCTCATAACAGGCGACGAACTGGCCTTCGTCGTCGGCAATGAAACGTCCTTCGAGCTTCCCTTGCAGCATGTTGCCAACTCGAACATCGCAGGACGCACCGAGGTCTCTCTCGAGTTCAAGGCACCCTCTGATTCCGCCAGGAAAAAGCCGTCAAAAGGTCAACCGGACGAGATGGTCGAGATCCGATTCTTCGTGCCTGGACAAAGTTCGCGCATACGGGGTTCCGATGCGGGCTCGAACAAGTCGGACGCTGGAGATGCCGATGTCGACGATGTGAGCGCTGCACAGGCGTTCCACGAGGCTATCAAAGAAAAGGCCGAGCTCGGCCATGTCTCGGGTGACATTATCCTAAGCTTCGAGGAGGTCCTCGTCCTGACCCCCAGGGGTCGCTACGACGTCGACATGTTCCCGGACTTTTTACGTCTACGCGGCAAAACGTACGATTACAAGATCGTTTATTCTAGCATATCACGATTATTCCTTCTACCAAAAGATGACCTCCATATTCTCTTCATCGTACGCTCCGCGTCTCTACACTCGGTTTCTTTGCTGACCTCTGTTCTCAAGCTTGGCCTCAATATTCCTATCCGACAAGGCCAGACTCGTTACCAGTATCTGGTGATGCAATTTAGTCGTGAGGAGGAGATTACTGCGGAACTGAATATGAGCGAGTTTGTATTCCATGAATTCCGTTCTATTTGACTTAATGATCAACATGGCTCTTAGGGAAGAGATTGCAAAATTTGAACGGTTAGAGAAACACTATGAGAAACCTACGTTCGAAGTCGTGTCGAGCGTCTTCCGGGCGTTATCGAGGAAGAAAATTACCAGTGCGGGCAGTTTCCAGAGGTCAGTCCTAGTTGCGTCCTCCCAAGGCTGTCCCAGACTGATAGATTATGCTTCGCAGTCGAAATGGGCATCCAGGTCTGAAGGCAAACGTAGAAGCTGTTCAAGGCGACCTGTTCATGCTCGACAAATTCATCTTCTTCGTCTCAAAACAGCCCGTGCTGATCGAAATCTCCGACATCCATCAAGTCGTCTTTTCCCGCGTCGGCGCCGGCATCGCCACGGCGCGCACGTTCGACATGCAGATCATCACGAAACATGGGCCCGAATACACGTTCACGTCGATCAACAAGGAAGAACATGAACTCCCGGACACGTTCCTGAAGGACAAGAAGGTGCGGGTGAAGAACGAGATGGTACCAGATGGAGATCTACTGCTCGCGGCGGCAGGAGACGACTCGGACGAGGAGATGCAGAGCGTCGCTAGCGATGACGACGAGGAACCGCGCGTGAGGCGGGCCGGTGACGATGATGACGACAGCGAAGACG
>Ga0307512_10007019_pt1 | contig 11234 bp, 9 predicted proteins | sample 14_EM_MG_FD_200267 | JGI IMG/M metagenome (GOLD analysis project Ga0307512, IMG submission 200267) | Populus trichocarpa ectomycorrhiza microbial communities from riparian zone in the Pacific Northwest, United States - 14_EM | ecosystem: Host-associated > Plants > Roots > Unclassified | place... | reverse complement strand
CGGCGGATGCGGGCGCGGTGGAGCCACTGGAGCGGGGAAGTGCCGGTCTGTTCGCGGAAGCGGCGTATCAAGGTCCGGGTGCTGGTGCCGTCGTGGGCGGCGATGTCGGCGAGGGTGAGGTCGCGGGCGAGGTTGTCCTGCAGCCAGGTGAGCAGGGGTTCGAGAGCTGATCCCTGCGGAGTGGGTGTGCGGTCATGGACGATGAACTGCGCTTGTCCGCCCTCGCGTTCCAGGGGCATGACGGACAGCCGGGCGGCGTCGGCGGCGACGGCCGAGCCGTAGTCACGGCGAATCATGTGCAGGCACAGGTCCAGGCCGGCGGCGGCCCCGGCGGAGGTGAGGATCTGGCCGTTGTCGACGTACAGAACGTCCGGGTCGACGTCGATGTCGGGATGTCCGGCGGCAAGTTGGGCGGCGGCGATCCAGTGCGTGGTGGCACGCAGGCCGTCGAGCAGGCCGGAGGCGGCCAGCGGGAAGGTGCCCGAGCAGATGGAGGCGATGCGCGTGCCGTCGTCGGCGGCGGCCCGCAGGGCATCGCGGACAGCGGGGGCGAGGGGAGCCGCAACGTCGGCAATACCGGGCACGATGATCGTGTCCGCGCCCTTGAGCCCCTCCAGTCCCCAGGGCGAGCGCAGGGTGAAGGCACCCGCGTCGATCTCCGGTTTCTCCGCGCACACCCGGATCTGGTAGCCGGGGCGCCCGTCCGGGAGGCGGGTGCGGGCGAAGACCTCGATCGGGGTGGACAGGTCGAACGGGATCACCCCGTCGAGCGCGAGGACGGCGACTGTGTGCATGGCTGCAAGATACCTGCCCGCCGAGTGCCGCCGTCAGCCGAACGGGAGCCAGTATCTGCAGTTTTCCCAGTTCAGAAGCTACCTGCGGATGATTGGCGATTTTCCGTTGGATGGTGTCACTAATGCCACTGGGAGACGGCTCGGCCGCCGGTTAGCGTCGGGAGTGTCCGGCGCGAAGACCGGCTCCGCCACACCTGAAGGACCTTCCATGCACGTCCAGATCGTCTTGTTCGATGGCTTCGATCCGCTGGATGTCATCGCCCCCTACGAGGTGCTGTACGCCGGCGGCACCGCCTCCGGCGGCGCGGTGACCGTGGAACTGGTCTCCGCGGAGGGAGTACGTGAGGTGGTCAGCGGTACCGGTGGCCTGGCACTGCGCGCCACCGCCGCACTCGACCCCGGGCGGGCGGGCCTGATCCTCGTTCCTGGCGCCTCGGGCCGTGTCGGAGAGCCCGGCGAGGTCCCTGACCAGGAGGCGGGGGCCGGAGAGTGGCAGCAGGACGAATTCATCCCCGTGCTGCTGGGCCGCACCCTGTCCACCGAGCTGCCCACGCTCATGAAGGCGGCAATGCAGAATCCGGAGGTCACCATCGCCGCGGTGTGCGGCGGTTCGCTCGTCCTGGCCATGGCCGGCCTGCTGGAGGGCCGCCACGCCACCACCCATCACATGGGCCTGGACATGCTCGACGCGACCGGCGCCCACGCGGTCCACGCCCGCGTCGTCGACGACGGCGACCTCGTCACCGGCGCCGGTGTCACTTCCGGACTGGACCTGGGCCTGTATCTGCTGGAGCGCGAGGTGGGTCCCCGGATCGCCCACGCTGTCGAGGAGCTCTTCGCCCACGAGCGCCGCGGCACCGTCTGGCGCCACGAGGGACCGGCGCCCGGCGGCCTCTGACCACCCGCGCCGGTCTCCAGTACCTCTTACTCACACTCACCCGCACCACAGGTAAGGAAGAACAGCAGCATGCCCGTCGAAGGCACCTGGGACCTGTCCATTTCCACCCCCATCGGCAAGATCAACTCCGTGGTCGAGCTCCGTCGGCAGGACGGTGTCCTGACCGGCGCCGCCCACGGGGCGGGAGAGCAGGTCCCGCTCGACGACGTCGCCCTCGACGGCGACCGGCTCACCTGGAAGCAAGCCGTCACCAAGCCCATGCGGCTGAACCTGGCCTTCGCCCTGAAGGTCGACGGCGACACGCTGACCGGCACCTCCAAGGCCGGACGTCTGCCGGCCTCCAAGGTCTCCGGCCGTCGTCGCACCGTGCGAGCGGAGGCCGCAGCCCCCCAGCCGAAGGAACTCCCCTGACCGAGGCAGACTCCGCCCACGCTCGACGCCGCCCGCAGGTGGCGATGCTGCTGCACTCCGTCCTCACACTGCCTGGACCTCTCCCACGATCACCGTGGCCGCCTGGCCGCCACCGCCGACACCCTTGGAACACTCCCAAATTCTGGACTTGCGAGTCCAATTTTTCCGTCACACAGTTGGCTATGCGCCCTGGCTGTCCAGGGTCCCGTCCGGTCGAAGGCGGTTCGCGGTTCGGCCGCTCGGGTTCACGGTGGAGAACCAAACAATGGAGTGGATCATGTCGATGCGGCTTGCGGGCAAGACCGCCCTGGTGACCGGAGCGACCAGCAACATCGGGCGGGCGATCGCGGAGGCCTTTGCCGCCGAGGGGGCGCACGTCGTGGTCTCGGGCCGCAGCGCCGAGCGGGGCAAGGAGGTGGCCGACGGGATCCGGGCACGCGGCGGTCGTGCCGATTTCGTGCAGGCTGACCTGGACGGCAGCGCGGCGGCCTCGCAGGCGCTGGCGCAGCAGGCGATGCAGGTCCTCGGCGGCCGTATCGACGTCCTGGTCAACAACGCCGGCATCTACCCGGGCGACACCACGGCGGCTACCGACGAGGAGACCTTCGACCAGGTCTACGCCGTGAATGTGAAGGCCCCGTTCTTCCTGACTGCGGCCGTCGCGCCCGCCATGGTGGGGGCCGGCGGCGGGGCGATCATCAACCTGGGCTCCTGGATCACGCGCCTGGGCGTTCCGATCGGCGCCCTCTACAGCTCCACCAAGGGGGCCGTGGAGACGCTGACCCGGGCATGGGCAGCGGAGTTCGGACCGCAGGGGGTACGGGTGAACGCGATCTCTCCGGGGGTGGTGCTGACGCCCGCAACCGGAGAGATCCACCCCGGCGAGATCATGATGAAGGGCACCCCCGCGGGACGGATGGGCACACCCGACGCCATCGCGAACGCCGCCGTGTACCTGGCCGGTGACGAGTCCTCGTTCGTGCACGGCATCGTGCTCGACGTCGACGGCGGCCGTACCACGACAGCCGTCATCGCCGCCTGACGCAAGCTGCCCGCCTCGGTTTCGCGTCCGGACGCGAACCTGCCGGCGCAGGACATGAGTGCCGTGGCTGAGGACGATCGGCGCCCGGCCTCAGGTTGGGCGTGCGATCCAGCCGACGCCAGGTCACGCCGCGGTGCCGCCTGCGCCCCGCAGATCCGCAATCCCTTGATCGAGAGCGGCACGCAAGTGGCTGGACTGACCCGTCGACAGCAGGATCGACACGCCCCCTTGAATCGCCGCCAGCAGCGCCGCGGCCCTCATGTCGACGTCGAGCTCGGCGGGAAGCCTGCCGGTCGCCTGCAGCGCCCGGATGCCCGCCGCCAGCCTCTCCTGCCAGCGGCACATCAGCTCGATCACGATCGCCCGCGTCCCAGGACTCGAACGCCCGATCTGAAGGAAGAGCGACCCGAGCGGACACTGGTCCCCCTGCGCCTCGTAGCGCTTGATGACCACGTCCCGCCACTGTTCCCAGGCCTCCCACGAGTCGAGGCAGCCCAGATAGGGCTGCTGGTCCTCCAGGACTTGATCCGCCTCGAACTGGGCCACCGCTACGAGGAGTTCGTCCTTGCCGGACGGGAAGTAGTGGAACAGCTGGCTCTTGCTGGTACTGGTCCGCGCCATGAAGTCGTCCAGCGTCGCCGAGGCGACGCCCTTCTCCCGCAGCACCGCCGCAGCCCCCTCGACGATCCGGGTCCGCGTCGCCGCCCCCTTTGCCGTCAGGTCTCCGCGCACGACACACGCCTCCTCACAATGGACTGACGAGTCCATTGTATGGCTGCGGCCGTACGGCAAGAGGTTTCCAGCCGGTCGTCCACGCCAGGAACATGGGGGCCGGCGCCATGGATCAGTTGGCACTTCCGCCGCCCAGGTGTCACCCATCCGGACAGGTCACAACACTCCGCCGCACCCTGCGCACCAGCACGGCCTGAGGGTGGCACTTCCGCTCGGAGCGCTCGCGATCGTAATGACTGCCCGTCGCCTTGGCCGGGAGTTGAGCGCGGGCTTTGCAGGAGGATGCCCGCGACCTCCTCCCCCGGCTGTCAGGCGCCGACCTGGACGTCCACCTGGGCCACAAGTGCTGAACGTCCGCGCTCGCAGGGACGGCCCTGCTTCATCTCGGCGAGCTGCCGCAGCAGCAGACCGCCCGCGTTGGTGTCCGCGGAGGTGAGCGTCACCAGCCGTCGGATATCGCCTTGTACGTGAAGGCGTTCCAGCAGCTGCGAAACATGGCCGTGTACGGGGCCGGCGCGCGCTCTGTTTTCTTGGCACACGTGGTCCCCACCCGCCCCTCCCCCGAGCCGGGCCTCGGGTGGCGGCCTCGGCCTGGCGGGCTCAGGCTGGGTGCGTACAGGGGGACATGCGTGCGTGCAGGCGAACAGACAAGCCGCCCGCCTCTCCACGCGGCCCGCCGAGATCAGCGACCCGCGGTGGCAGGGGAGCAAAGCCTGCCGAAGGACTCGGGCACCCCGGGCACATCGGGCGCAGAACCGACGTTTGCAGGAGCTGCTCAGGATCACCCACCTACCGGGACCGAGAGACTCCGGACGCGAGCGACGCACTCGCGCCCGCGTGACACGACTCCGGGGCGAGGCGTCACCGGCGCCGCATGCCGGTCGCAGGTTCGCGCGCGACCGGTATGTCACCGCTCCGTACGACGAAAGGCAGACTCATGACGGATGTCCCACGTGCCACCACGACGGACTCCGGCGCCCCCGTTGAGAGTGACGAGCACTCGCTCACCGTGGGGCCCGGGGGTCCGATCCTGCTGCAGGACGCTTACCTGATCGAGCAGATGGCGCAGTTCAACCGGGAAAGGATCCCCGAGCGCCAGCCGCACGCCAAAGGAAGCGGCGCTTTCGGGCACTTCGAGGTGACACACGACGTCAGCGCATTCACCAAGGCAGCCGTATTCCAGCCGGGCACGCGCACCGAGTTGGTCACCCGCTTCTCGACCGTCGCGGGCGAGCGCGGCAGCCCGGACACCTGGCGCGACCCGCGCGGCTTCGCGGTGAAGTTCTACACCAGCGAAGGCAACTACGACATGGTCGGCAACAACACGCCGGTCTTCTTCGTGAAGGACCCGATGAAATTCCAGCACTTCATCCGGTCCCAGAAGCGTCGCGCCGACAACAACCTGCGCGACCACGACATGCAATGGGACTTCTGGACCCTGTCCCCCGAGTCCGCCCACCAGGTCACCTGGCTGATGGGAGACCGCGGTGTCCCGCGGACCTGGCGGCACATGAACGGCTACACCTCCCACACCTACATGTGGATCAACGCGGAGGGTGAGCGGTTCTGGGTGAAGTACCACTTCAAGACCGACCAGGGCATCGAATTCTTCACGCAGCACGAGGCCGACCAGATGGCGGCAGCAGACACGGATTACCACACACGGGACCTGTTCGAGCACATCCGCGACGGAGAGTTCCCGAGCTGGACCCTGCACGTGCAAGTCATGCCGTACGAGGAAGCCGCGGGCTACCGGTTCAATCCGTTCGACCTCACCAAGGTATGGCCGCACGGCGACTATCCGCTCATCCCGGTCGGTCGTATGACGCTCGACCGCAATCCGACCGACAATCACGCGGAGATCGAGCAGGCAGCCTTCCAGCCCAACAATCTGGTGCCCGGTATCGGCCCGAGCCCGGACCGCATGCTGCTGGCCCGGCTGTTCTCCTACGCGGACGCTCACCGCCACCGGATCGGCGCCAACTACCAGCAGCTTCCGGTGAACGCCCCCGTCGTCGACGTCCACACCTACTCCAAAGACGGGCAGATGGCCTACCGGAAGAGGACCGATCCGGTCTACGCCCCGAACTCCAAGGGCGGCCCCGCAGCCGACACCGCCCGCTACGGATCTCCGCCCAGCTGGGAGGCCGACGGCGCCATCACCCGTGCGGCCTACGTCGACCACCCCCAGGACGACGACTGGGGACAGCCCGGCACCATGGTGCGCGAGATCCTGGACGACGCCGCCCGCGAGCGCCTGGTCGACAACGTCGTCGGGCATCTCCTCAACGGTGTCACGGAGCCTGTCCTCCGGCGCGCCTTTGAGTACTGGTCGAACATCGACAAGTCCATCGGTGATCGCATCGCCGAGGGCGTACGAGCCAAGGCCGGCGAGAAGGACCCCAAAGCCGCCGAACAAGGCAATCCAGCACGAAGCAGCATGCAGGACAAGGCCTGACGTCTTGGGTCTCTTCGGTGGACCTCTTTCATCCTGTGCTGCAGCCGTGAATGAGGTTCGCCGAACCGGCGCGCGTGCAGCCGAAGCCGAGCGGAGGGGGCCGTCCAGGCCAGGGGGTGTAAATGCGCCGCACGCCAACCTGCTGCCCCTGTATCCCCGATGTCGTACCTGCGAGCTCCGCGACCTGGGTGAACGGTGCGCGCGGGAGCTGCCCCGACACGGTAGGCCCGGTCTCGGGCGGCGGAGCGTATGCGATGTCCGAAGCCGGTCCGGCATATAGGGCCGCAGGCGAAGACGGCGACCCCGGGCTCGACGCCCGGTCTGATCCGGGCACGGTCGGGCGGCTTGTTACCCCGTGGCTGGAAGACACGATCCGTGCGCTGGTTGTCGAGTGGACAGCGGCAGGGCAACCCGTTGGCGGAACCTGCCAGCCCCCGGTGCCGACGGTCCTCCGCCCGGCCCCCATCGGCGTCCACCACCCGTGCGTGGAGCGAAGGCGGCCTCGGCACACCTGGCACGTGCTCACTGCGGCAGCGAGGAAGCCGCTCCGCTCCACCGTCGCCCCGCCTTCCTCGTGCAGCCGGGCGGATCACGAGCTCAGCCGAGGCGACCCAGGAGAGCGGTGACGGCCCAGCGCACGACCACGCCGAACGCGGCCACCAGCGCCATCTTCCCCGCCTTGCGCGCAATGCGCCGAGCCCTCCTGGAGGCCCGCTCGGGCTCTGCCATGAGACCCCTCCTTCAGTGAACGAATGGACACTGACTGATGAGGCTAAAAGGTGACCCACGGTTAGTCGCCGCGCGCGTTCCACTCAACTCCCCCGCTTTTATTGGCCCCTTCCCACAAAACCGACGCGCCTGAAGGGCGCACAGACCGATCGCTTCGGCCCCGCTCCGGGCGCCCAGGCCACAGGGCTCCTGATGAGCGGGGCTTCTTCTCTCAGTCATCTGCGGTAACAGAGGCGTTGCCCGGCGATCCCGCAGGCGGCGCCCGCCCTTGCCCGCTTTCAGATGCCGTGGGCTGCGAAGGCGATGAACTGGGTGACCTGGCGTGCGGCGAAGTTGTCGTCGGAGACCAGGACGATGGTGCGGCGGCCGTCGGGGAGGCGGGGGCCGAGGGTGATGCCCTCTACGTTGTCGACGCGGGGCAGCCCGGGGACGTCGGACAGGTCGGTCACGAGCGTCTTGCGGACCGGCTGGACGGGCTGGACGGGCTGCGCCGACGCGTCGGTGAGGGAGTCTCGGCCGAGCACGTTGGTGGCGCCGTGGAGGTCGATCAGGTAGACGCGGGCCTTCCAGTTGTTGTCGCTGTAGATGGAGGCGCGTTCCAGGACCAGGAAGCGGTCGTGACCGAGGGCCACGATGTCGCTGACGCCGTTGGTGTCGGTGCTGTCCGCCGGGGGCGTGGCGAACAGCGGTTGCAGGGGGTAGGCGTACTGGGCGAGCGGCAGCCCGGTGTGTGCGTCGTGGACGGTGATGCGGGTGAGGGCGCCGCGCTCGGGGGTGGGGTCGTCGCCGTCCTGGTAGAGGGGGTCCTCCATGGCGGTGACGATCCGCCGTCCGTCCGGGGTGAAGGTGACTCCTTCGAGGGTCTGGTTCTTGCGGGGGCCGAACTCCTGGGAGTTCATGTGCAGTTGAGGGGGCAGCGGGAGCTGGGAGGTGTAGGCGCCGGTCGTGGCGGCGCGGCGGATCCAGGGGTCGCCGAGGAGGGCCGGGCCGTCGGAGGGGACTATGCGCTCGCCCTCGCTCGTCCAGGTCAGGCTGCCGTCGCGCGGGTCGACGGCGATGCCCTCCGGGTCGGGCGCGACGGTGGAGGTGGCGGTCGAGGTGGGCGGGAAGGTGGTGCCGTCCGGGCGGAGCCACGGGTGAGTGCCGGTCAGTTCAACGCCGTTGAGGGCGCCGTGGGCGAAGCCGACGTGCGCGGTGTAGAAGCGGGCGGGGCCGGTCTGCGAGCGGTCGTCGCTGATCACGTAGTACGTGCCCGTCTTCGCGTCGTAGCTGATGGCGGACAGGCCACCGACCGTGGTGCCCTGGAAGGCCATCGCGTTGGGCAGTTCCCGCTCGCCCAGGAAGTCCAGCCGTACGCCGCTGTCATGGGCGGCGGCGGCCGGGGTGCCGACGAGGGCGGGGAGCGAGGCGAGGACGACGGCGGTGGCGATGATCCGGGCGCGGGCGGCGCGGATGCTCATGGAGTCTCCGTAAATTGTTGGGTGGCCAGGCCGAACGGTGGTGCGGGAGCGGCGGCGGCACGGGACGCGCGGCGGCGGCGCCAGGCGAAGAATGCGAGTGCCAGCAGGGTGAAGACGTAGGGAATCGCGGAGACCAACTGACCCGGGACGGCGAGGTTGCCGAGCTGGACGGCGAGGGCCTCGGCGGTGCCGAATCCGAGGGCGGCCAGGAACACGCCCCAAGGGCGCAGCGCGCCGAGGAAGACGGCGGCCAGGGCGATGTAGCCGCGGCCCGCGGTCATGCCGGTGACGAAGAAGGACACGGCTCCCATGCTCAGGAACACCCCGGCCGCCCCGGCCAGCGCGCCGCTGAGCGCAAGTGCCCGGAACTGGACCCGGTGGACATGGATGCCGACCGAGCGCGCCGCCTCGGGATGCTCGCCGACCGCACGCAGATGGAAGCCGAACCGGGTGCGGTACAGCAGCCAGGCGACCACCGGGGTGGCGGCGAGGGCGGCCCAGGTCAGCACGTTCTGCCCGCTGAGCACCGCGCCGAGGCCCGGGATGTCCTCGACCAGTGGCAGTCGGACCGAGGGCAGCGCGCCGCTGTGCAGCCTGCTGGTGCCGCCCTTGTCGCCGAGGAGCGCGTACACGGTGTACGCGGTCGCGCCCGCCGCCAGGAGGTTGAGGCCGATGCCGGCGATGATGGCGTCCGCGCCGAGGTACAGGTGCAGCACGCCGAGCAGCAGCGCGAGCAGGGCGCCGGCGGCGATCCCGCAGACGGCCCCGGCCCACACCGAGCCGCTGTACCCGGCGACCAGCGCGCCCGTGCAGGCGGCACTCAGCATCGAGCCCTCCAGGGCGATGTTGGGCACCCCGGCCCGTTCGGCCAGCAGTCCGCCGAGGGCGGCGAGGACGTAGGGCGTCGACACCCCGAGGATCGCCGCGAGGAATCCGGTGCTGAGCACGACGTCGAGGACGGGGCCCATCAGCGGGCCTCCCTTCGGGCGAGGTACCGCTTGACGAGTTCGGGCAGCGCCCGGGCGGTCACGAGCAGCACGATGACCGCCTGGATGATGGTCACGGCCTCGGAGCCGACGTCGGTCTGCTGCTCCATCACGTCGCCGCCGACCCGCAGATACGAGTAGAGGAGCGCGGCGGCGACCACCCCGACCGGGTTGTTGCGGCCCAGCAGGGCGACGACGATGCCCTCGAAGGCAAGGCCACCGGCCATGTCGGGCTGCAGTCCGCCGTAGATCCCGAGAGCCAGGTGCGCCCCGGCAAGGCCGGCCAGCGCGCCGCCGATGACGAAGCTCCACTCGATGGTGCGCGGTACGTCGAGGCCGCCGTACCGGGCGAAGTCCGGGTTGGAGCCGGTGACCCTGATGCGGTAGCCGAGCGGCGTCCTGGCGAGCAGGAACCACACGGCCGCGGCCACCGCGAGCATGCCGAACAGCCCGATATTGGCCTGGTCGAGGGGGACGCCGAAGAAGTTGGAGAGCAGCGGGAGCGCCGAGTCGGGCCGCACCGGGGCGGACTGCACGGCGGTGCTGCCCTGTGCCTTGAGATGGTCGGTGAGGAGGTAGTCGAAGACGCGCACGACGACGGCGTTCAGCATCAGCGTGGCCACGATCTCGTTGGCGCCGAGACGGGCCTTCATCACCCCCGGTACGGCGCCCAGCGCGCCCCCGGCGAGGGCGGCGGCGCCGAGCGGCACCAGTACGGCGGCGACGGGCGGCAACTGGAGGTTGATCGCCACCAGGGCGCTCGCCAGGGCACCGGCGTACACCTGGCCCTCCGCACCGAGGCTGATCTGCCGGGCCCGGAAGGGGATCGCGACGGACAGGCCGAGCAGCGAGAGGGTGGTGGCGTCGGCGAGCCAGCGGCCGATCCGGGGGGTGCGCTCCAACGGTCCGGTGAGCAGCGCGTTCAGCGCGCCGGTGGCGTCCTTGCCGGTGGCCAGGACCACCAGGAAGGCGATGAGGACGGCGACGGCGACGGTCAGCACCGTCATCGTCAGCTCGACGACCACCGTACGGCGCCGGGTGGCCAGGAACTCCCGGCGGCCCTGCGTCTCGGGCTGCCCCTGCTGTTCCGCTGCCGGTTCCAGGGTCGAGGTCATCGGACACCTGCCGTGATCCGCTCGTCCGGATGCCGTTCCACACCGAGCATGTAGAGGCCGACGTCCTCCTCGGTCAGTCCGGCCGGGTCGTCGAAGCGGGCGACGAGACGGCCGTCCTTGATCACCAGCAACCGGTCGGAGAGCGCGAGCAGTTCACCGAGGTCGGCGGAGACCAGCAGTACCGCCGCGCCCGCGTCACGGGCTTCGACGAGCCGCTCGTACATGAAGTGCATGGCGCCGATGTCGACGCCCCGGGTCAGCTGCGCGGCGAGCAACAGGCGTGGCCGGGCGGACAGTTCGCGGGCGACGACGACCTTCTGCAGGTTGCCGCCGGACAGTGCCCCGGCCGCCGCGTCGGGATGCGGGGCGCGGATCGCGTAACGGCCGATCAGGTCCTCGGCGAGTTCTCGTACGCGGCGGGTGCGCAGGATCCTGCGGCGTGCGACGGGGGGCCGGTCGTGGCGGTCGACGATCAGGTTGTCGGCGATGGAGCGGTCCAGGGCCGCTCCGTTGGTCAGCCGGTCCTCGGGTACGTGGGCGACGCCGGCGCGCCGGTGGCCGGCCGCGTCGAGGTGGGTGACGTCGGCGTCGTCCACAGTGACCGATCCG
>Ga0307512_10007018_pt1 | contig 11235 bp, 7 predicted proteins | sample 14_EM_MG_FD_200267 | JGI IMG/M metagenome (GOLD analysis project Ga0307512, IMG submission 200267) | Populus trichocarpa ectomycorrhiza microbial communities from riparian zone in the Pacific Northwest, United States - 14_EM | ecosystem: Host-associated > Plants > Roots > Unclassified | place... | reverse complement strand
AGGAGAAAGTGAGGGGAGATACGCACTCATCGCGTCGATCGTTCATCTCCTTTCCCAGTCGCCCTACTATCTCCTTGCGCCTTCGGTCCTTCTTTCCATCATCGACGTTGGCGCCTGTGACGTGAGAAATGACTGAACTATACGTGATGTACATGTGCGGATGCAATGAAGACACACCATGAGGTCGTGAACTTGGCCCGGCGAGTAAAGCAGAGGAAGACGTATGGTGTATGGTATGGTGCGGGGCCGGGGGATAGCCCGTAACAATGTCGGCGGTACCATTATGAATTTCTGTGGGATTCGCTCGGGCCTTATGGGTGGAGGCATAGGGAAGCGGGAAGACTCCTGGTTGTGGTGGCATGGTATATGTTGTGGTTGAAAACGATGGTGACGAGGTAATGATGGCAGAGCTGTCCTGGGCTAATCGGTGCAGCGTTCCCCATTCCCATTCCCGCCCTGGACGGATTCAGACGCCCCAGACCCACGGTTCACATCACGCGCTTCTTATTTGGTTCCTCGTTTCACCGGTCCGTACAAGTCCCGGCCCGGTCTATTTATTATTTATTCTAATCGTGGTCAAAAGTGAATGCGACACGTCTACGACAGGATATAATCTATGTGGTATGCTACAGTGGTGCTGGAGGAGCAAAACATTCAAACCATGATTAAGCAGCACTATACGACGGTGGTCCTATAGTACAACGCAATTATCAGCAAAAAAATAAAAAAATGTGCGAGAATGCGACGGACCAGGAGAAGTGTTGGTGTTGGAGTTCTTAAGTGCGGCCAGCACTGTGGCCTTCTCATCCTCAGAAAGGCAGTCTGCCAGCCTGACAAATCCGTCGATCAAAGATTTGCGATCTCCGAGTAATTGCTGGACAATGTGTTCGCCCTTTAGTTGAGCAACAGTAGATGAGAGATCAAGGTTCTCAAGTGCTTCAACCGCTGCCCGGTGGTCCGACTTTTCGTCGACACCAGAGACGTCGTTAAGCAACTGTTTGAGGTATTCACGTGATTGGCTGGGACTGGCAGCCGCGAGGAGGCCAAGCGCGTTCGACCGTGCAACGCGAGCACGTGTTGCCCAATAGAAGTAGCGACGGGCTTCTTTCCATACTGCAGGCTTAGCGCAGCCCTTCGCTTCCATGCGGCCAGTACGGCTGTAAAGGGCGTTGAGCGGTGTAAAAGGAGAGCGATGTCTACGGCTCACTCGTGAAGATCCGCATATAACAATGCAATTTGCTTGTATGTTGGCTGAAGAAGTGCCTCGCGTTTTTCAAGCGCTTCGGCGGCGCCTGCGCGTTCCTCAGGTGGTTTTGACGTGTCCTTGCTTTCTTTCTTAAGCGCAGCGTACGGCGAATCCATGCGTTCCATCAATTGAGCGATTTTGTCACGGCGCATCTTGATCTCGATGATGCCCTCTGGCTCAAGCACACCAGCGCGTGCCTCGACATCCGCATACATCTCCATCTGACCGTCCGCGTTGATCGATGGGTCAAGAACGACCCAGGCTCCGCCACGAAGTTCTCCGTTTGGCACAATGTAGACGAAAACAGGCTGCTTATACGCTGACAGCCCATCGACAATCTTTGAGCCTTGCTTAAGGACTTCGTCGTACATATCTTGCTGACCACCGGAGAAGCCACGCCAATTTGCGAACACGATAAGTGGCAGACCCTCGCGATTGAAATCGAAGATCGCTTGCGCAGTCTTGTATGCAGAGTTAGGATACCAGACTTGACCAGCCTCCATGATGCGCTGTTCGAATGATGCGGGATTAGCAGGGTCCGCTGGGACAATGCGCTCGATAGTACGAGTCTCCACGGCGATGACACCCATTGGGATGCCACCGAGACGGGCCCGACCAACGACGACCGTCTGGGCCCAACCGCTCAGAGTTTCCTGGAAGGAGCCCTTATCGAAGAAGCCGCTGAGCCACTCGTTGGTCGTCTCGTCGTACTTGCCCTCGATGAACCAACGAGGATCGTATGGACCTTTCGGTGGAACATAGCCTATTTCGCGATCCCAGGTATCGACAGGAATGCGAACCGGAAGCTTCGCACCCTTAACTGCGGGGATATACGACAACCACTCAAGAATGTGCGTGGCGCCTTCCAAGTCGCTACTCGCTGTGAGATGAGACACACCATTCTTGAACATGATTTGGGTACCACCAAGCTGCAGGTTAGATGTATAGACCTCGCGACCAAGGACCTTATTGAGGGCAGGGGCACCAGTAAGGATGATAGGCTGGCCTTCTACCTGGACAGCACGCTCGCCAAGGCGGACGAGATAGGCGCCAATGCCAACGGAGCGTGCAGTGACAAGTGTTATGGTGAAGATGTCGTCGTACGCACGAGAGGTCTCACCCGCAATAAGCCCCGAACCCTTCAGTGACTCGACCCCGAGGCCATCTTGGAGACCGATGATATCGGTAATCTTGTAGCGACGCTCGCCACCTTTGATTTCCTCGGTCCGGATGGCACCAGCACACTTCTCTTGGACCTTCAGATAATTTTCATGCGTGAGGTAAAAGTAGTCGAAGCCCTTTTCTGGATGGTCCTCGTCGATCCATGCTACCGAGAACAAGTTGAGTACCTCTTCGCCGAGGCCAATGCGGGCACCAGAATTCGCGGAGAGATAGATGCGAGGAAGACCGCGCGCACGCGCATACTGCGTAACCAGGTAAAAGAACTGATCTTCTGTCGGACCAAATGACCCAATCTTGTAAGTGATATCGTTCGCTACGGCGACAACCTTGCGGCCATTGGGATATTCTGGAGTCCGCAGAGTGAACACCCAGCCAACCATGCCGAAGGTATTGTTTCCCGGCGCACGATCAACCTCCACGAGTTGGTCGTTCTCATCCAGTACAAGCTCCTTCGACTCTAAGCATGTCCTAGGTGAGGATAGTGACAAGTCGTTCGCACGCGCTTTGACCCAAACATTCTGTAGCGCCTTCGAGAAGAGGTCCGGGAAGTCGTACACGTAGGTAGTGCCAATGAGGTGGGCCTGGTAGCGCTTTGGCTGAAGGGATTCCTTTGTTGAGTAGGCTTGATGGACCGGTTGCAGATGAAGGGGACCCTTCTCGCCAATTGACTTCAAGATAGTCGTGCCTTTATCTGTGGTGATTTCTTGATAACCATGGAAGTTAACTATGAAACCGGAGACGTTCTCGATAATGCAGCGGATTGGGGTTACGTTGCCTTCGCTGTCCTCCAACGTGATGTGGATCTCCGAGCTGGTAACGTGGAGTCGCCACAGGCGTTTGCCGTGGCGCTCAATGAAGCCAGACACCGCCGCCAAAACGTCTTCGTAGGTGACTGAAAGGTTGTAGATGAAGTTCATGAAAATATGGTTGCAGTCTGAATTGCGATACTTGACACCGACAACTTCCAAGGCATCAAGAATACTGGTGACGCGACGATCCGTTTCTGAGATAAGGTAATCTGCAGTATTCATATTGTCACGAAGGCGGCCTGGGCGGATGAGAGCGCGGATAAAGAAGCGATGATCGAGCTGATTCTCTCGGGCGACCCCATGATATATATGAATTTGCCTGCTTTCGACAAAGCATGGCTCTAGATTGTAGTTGGAAAGGCGGCTGAGCTCAAGTTGGTATGCCAAGGCCGGCTCGATATTGCGAATCGCTTGCTCCTCTTGCCAAACAGCGTTCCTCTCGCGCAGGGTGAAGTACCAGGGATACTTCCCGCGGCGGCAGAGCACAACGGACACGCGGCGAACACCCCGTTGTGCAAGGATGGATTTCTGATTGTTGAGAAAGACGTAGATTTTCTCCGCCCATTCAGCATTCGACATGTCGTCAGCCTCGTTGAAAACTCGGAGGGCCAGATTAAGGACGTTCGGGGGTTGGCCGTTGGCGCCGTACCGTTGGTGGTGCTCGGCTTCGTCAAAGACTGGGAGGGTCGAGGCCACTTGTTCAAATCCGAGGGCGAGCGCATCTAAATTCGCAAACGAGGCAATGGCACCAGTCCGGACGGGCTGTGACTGGTTACGATTGATCATGTACGTGAGGTCACTGACAGAGCCATGGCGACGAGGGAGTTCGCTAAATATGACCGTGAGCTAGATAACAGGGCGAATAGAATGCTTAGAGATATACCCAAGCTTATCTAGACGTGGAGTTTGTGGTGGGGAGTGAGACTGGCCAAGGTTGAACCTCCACGTAACGATACTGGGTGCCTCGCCGTCATCCGTGCCGTCACCCTCTTCATAATCGATGGAAAGGAGAGAATATGCCCTGTATGCTCGGCGCACATAAACCTCAAAGGCGGCTGTACGGATGATCAGTGGGCGTCACACCATGCAGTCAGCGCAACGTACCGAGAGTCACCCAAGGGTCCTTATACGCAAAGAAAGCCGGAAGCACATCGAATACTGTGTACCTTGAGTCGCTCAGTTCTCTAAGAATCTCTGTTGCCGGAGCCCTGAGTGATTGTAAGATACTAATCCTCAGGAAAATACTGTTTCGCGCTCACTTGTTTTGACCGAGGCCAGACTCGCCATAGTAGGTATTACCCAACGAAGCTTTGAGGACAGCCTCCATCTGTATCAGGCGTTCTTCGTACGACGGCATTTGGCCGGCAATTAAGACCTCTCTTGCCTTAAGCGAAACTTGGGTCGATGACCGGCCTTCAAGGGCAGCGAGATTGCGGGTAACCTCGAAAAGAGGACTCTCAGAGTTGGATACAGGGAGGCCAGTCTTCTTGACGTGGTCAAGAATGGCGAGCACAAGCTTCGCTTTACTTTGTGCTTTGATGTGGCTGAGGACAAGGGAGACGACCTTGCCAAGGTCATCCTTGTACTGCTCCCGCAAGCTAAGGACGCGAGCCTCGATACTACCGCCGAATAGTTTCTCTGTGTCTGCGTAGCACGCCAAGAGGTTTGCTATCACGTGTATTTCATGGGTTTTGAGGCCGCCAATGTAACGCTCGACTACTTCGGAGAGGGGCCCCAGTTGAGTACGAATTGCGACACGTTCCCAGGGCCTTACATTGTCCTGGAGGTGGTGGTCTAGGATTTTTTTAAGCCGCGAGGCCGGGAACTCGGGGGTCGGACCTTTTGACTTCGAAGCTTCAATAGTGTTGCGGACAAGATCCTCGAGCTTTGATGGCATACGACCGGAAAGTGAGGAAAGAATTGCGGTTGTCTCAGAATAAGGTAGATCCGAGTTTTTAAGTACGTCGGTGAGACCTTTAAGAGATGGTGCCATGACTGGTTGGTTATCAAATCCTTCAAGGATGTTGGTCAGGACGTCAATGTACTGTGCGAGAAGCTGATGGGGTCTGTTGCCAGTAACACCAGGTGGACCGAAGGAAGGCAAGAGGCCGTCAAAGGGCTTCGCGTGCTTTACTCGGGAGGGATCGTCGAGGGTGAGAATGCCGAGAATGTCTCCCGGCTCCAGTGAAACCCCTGGCTGCTTGACGAAGTTAACGACACCGTCCTCGGAGGCCACAAGAGGCATGTACATCTTCATGACTTCGATCTCGGCGTAGGCGTCACCAGCATTGACGTGATCGCCGCTGTCAACCAGAAAGCGGACAAGCTTTCCTGGACTAGGGCTGCGTAGCTGCGTTGGATCGTTCTCTTGCTCAATAAGACACGTCTTCGAATCTACCATCAGACGCAGAGCCCCGACTTCCTCACGCCAATAAACTGAGTGACTTTTGTCATCGAGGAGTACAAGGAGGCCACCGTCTGCTAGCGGACGCGCACCAACGGGCGTGTGGCCGCCATTGAGGTAGAGTGTCCACGTAGTGCGGGAAGAACGGGTGACCGTAAAGGAGTAGCGGGTGTTCTCATAGATGAAGTCGACGCCAAAGACCGTTTTGAGCACGTCACGAGAAGGGACCTGACCCTTGTCGAGGATACGTTTGTACTCGGACCAACATGCCTCCGATGCAAGATGTGCCTTGGTTACGGCACCACAGATAACAGCAAGCGTGGTATCAGGCCGTTCGGCTGTCAATTTGCTACTGATGAGCGAGTCGAGCCAGCCAGTTGTTATGGTATTCTCCTCGAACGCCTCAAGTTCCAACAGCTTGATGAGATACTCGACGGTTGTGCGGAAGTCGCCCCGAATGCTGAGCTCTTTGAGTGCAACGACCATGTTCTTCCGGCTCTCCGACCGATCTTCACCATATGCAAAGATGTGGCCAAATTGTGAGTCAGCAAACTCGTGAAGCCCACCGGCGCTATTGACGGAAAAATATCCCCAAACATTCGTACTCGAGCGGAAGTTAAGCTCTTGTAGGGCCCCGGAAGAGGGTTTGAAACCGGCGTCGGGGTTCTCCGCGGTGATCCGAACAGCGACAACGTGGCCTTTGGGGCGGGGCTTACGCTGTAGCTGGTTCGATTCTGGTTTGATCATGTCGAAGTCAATCTCCGATGTACCGTGGGGCGCTACGCCATAAAGCTGACGAATAGTCTTGATTCGGTGAAGGGGAATGCCCATGGCTACAAGAAGCTGGGCTGCGGGAAGGTTTACGCCCGTCACCATCTCCGTCGTGGGATGCTCCACCTGAAGACGTGGGTTGAGTTCCAGGAAATAGAACACGTCTTCAGCGTGACTATAAAGGTCTATCGAGCAGGCTCAGAAAGGCTGTACTCGCACGAAGAGAAAACATCTCTTACATTCTACTGTGCCTGCGCTAACGTAGCCAACGAGTTTGGCCAAGCGAACCGCGGCCCGTTCCATCTCCTCGAATTTCTCAGGGTTGGCGATAGTGACAGGCGCCTCTTCAATGATCTTCTGATGCCGTCGCTGGACCGAGCAATCACGACCGAAAAGAGAAATTGCATTTCCATACTGGTCCGCCAGGAGTTGTACCTCCAAATGACGAGCCTGGCCAGCTAGCTTCATGATAAAAATGGGTGAACCTGGGACACCGCTCACCCATAAACGCTTATTCTATGTGTATATGCATATGACGCACCTGGGATTTCACCCACTACAGCATTGTAAGCATTCTTGAAGCCTTCTGGCGAATCAACCTTCCGGATACCTTTCCCACCACCGCCTTCACTAGCCTTGATCATAATAGGCCAGCCGATTTGCTCCGCCCTCTCCAAACCTTCCTCGACGCTCGATACACATGCAGCCTTGTAGGCGTGATCGGGAACGGTGACGAACCCTGCATCGGATAATACCGTCTCTGAGACACCAGTGCCCGACCAAGCCATCGTAGGGACTTCGGCGCTCTGTGCAACGATTGTACTTGAAATCTTGTCCCCTAAACTTCGCATGGCACTACCCGGAGGACCAATGAAAACGATCTTATTTTTGCTCGCAGCAAGAGACTCCGGTAGACGCGGGTTTTCAGACGCGTGGCCCCACCCTGCCCACACAGCGTGTACCCCCGCACGTTCGGCAACATCGACAATGAGGTCTACGTTGGCGTAGTTGTTGTTGTTTGTACCGCCCGGAACTTCTATGTATCGGTCTGCCATGCGGATATACTCCGCGTTGACCTTAAGGTCTTCAGGAGTTGTCATTACCGTGAACTCAACGGCACGGTCATCCCCAAAGGTTTCGTAGCTCCATTGCCTGATGGATCGAATTTCCTTCACAGCGGCAATGCCTATGCAGCGGGTCAGTCCCTCGCCTTGAATATAGCCCACTATGTATACCGACCATTATTGGCGATGAGAACCTACATCGTGGTCAGGATGACCGAATAATGACATGCCATCCTCATGATACGCACCTTGGTGATGACTGTATGACCACCATTGACTTTAACAAAGTCATGGACGCGGCCTACGGGAGCTTTGTCGAGTGAATTACCGCCTGGAAATGCAAATGAGGATGGTGTTCTCCATGACAAGATGAAGACCAACCAATAAAGTGGGCGACTTTGGAGTGGTCATAAGCAGCCATGTCTACAAGAAAGGGAGGGAATGCTGGTCAAGATGAAGGAGCCGTTTTGAGTGAAAATGTAAGGTTTTGTCCTCGTTGCATTACTCGGTTCTTCTGGGGCAAACCCCATTCCCCCAAACATCTCATTCCTTACGTCAGCCACTTAGGCGTTTTAGTTCTTAGAGCGTCTTCATCCGCCCGCCAATCAAAAGCTGCCTTCAGCCTTCGGCACATCGGAGCGGTTTCAGAGTCAAGATCGAGTATTTTACCCCCAAGGGACTACAGTACATAGCTGTTTCGATGAGTGCGGAGCATGACCTGCATCGACAAACTGTTTGGGACCCTGTTATAATAGTGGGGAATCCAGGAATCAGATTGCATGGCTGTGCCCCATGCGAATGTAGAATTTCGTTTCTCGTCAAAACCCGTGTACACATAGTTCATTCGGCCCATTTCTGTGTTTGGCCTTTCTTTGTCCCTGTCACGGCTTGGTAATATGTCCACGTGCTGTGACAGGTCGCGTTCAGCGAAGAGTCATGATGGACGTTTCTAACCCAATTGTCCGTAATCAATAAGGTCCCAAAGTACAGCAAACTGCCTACTAAGTTACCAATACTACTAACGTGTTGGGGGAAGTGAAACAGGCATTAACGACAGCATATCTCACCCCCAAAACTTTATATCCTCAAAGCTATATCAGCTCACCCTATAATAACGACGTTTGAATTGAATCGAGATGGAGATGATCCAGAGGGATGATGTTCCTCGGGCCGGGCGATCTACCGACCGAATAATCAGCGAGCACTGTTGTTGTTATTGTTCCTCTGATGCCGAGTCTCAAGATACAGATTGTCATCATATATCGGTCATAAGTTTGTCAAGAACACGTGACAACAGTGCACGTGATTGTTATTGCCATATCTCGCATTCTGCCGATTGGACAAGTGAAATTTAGTGAAACCTGGTTTGTCACGCTCAGCTCAAAGCCCACAAATTCCACAAAATCCAATCCAATCTACTGAGGGCTAGTTCCCCCCAACTATGCCCAACCTCCCAAATTGTGTGATATAAGATCCCTGTATTTCTTTGATGATCTTTGAATTTTTTATTTTATGGTATTCCTGAGTGTTTAAGGGTGATTAACCAAGAGTTGTCCGTAATCCTGGTTTTCTAGAGCTTGAAAATGTCATACTTGCCTCCAAATTTGAGAATAATGAGGGTTACACGTGTATCATTCCATACCAAAATTTACAGGAAGGATGGATGAGTAATTGTAGAGATATGAGAGGAAAATTAGGTTTGTTTCACTTCCCCTAGTAACGCGTTAGCACTATGAGCTACCACATTGCCCCGCTTTAAAGTCAACCTCTAATGCGGAGAAATTCTACTCTAACCTCGTACCTCGTAAATATCTTCCTGGCACTATCCAATCACTTCGCTTCCCTCGGACATGTACCACCCTCCTCGTGACGCCAACATTCGAGCGAAGTCAACACCAAGTTGTTCTTCCTCCTGTCTTTCTTCGTGGGGCGTTCTGTCAATTTCAGAGCGCATCACACTGGGTCTCCATCATTCAGAAGGCGGTTATTGCATAAAGTTAGATTGGAGTCAATGATTTATAGGATGAAGGTGGGAGATCGGCACCAGATTTCTTGAAGCTAGGTTAGATTCTGTCGTGTGATGTGGTGACGACTAGTGGCCATAGCACAGCCCGTCCAACTCAGGATTCGCGGCATTCATATTTATGTCGATACGTGACGCAGCTTCCTGCATTAATCAGAGAGAAGAAAATACTAAAATACAGACAATAGCGCAATACGTACGAGCAGTACAGTACAGTACAGTGTGGTACGCACAGGCTGTGTGGTGGCTAAAAACCGCGACAGACTTCAATAAGGAGAAAATCTGCGCTTCTCAAGCACCAGTCTGCTAGTTAATAGGACAGACGAAGACGTTTCTCTTGGCCCTTCACCAGAACCGGAGCAGGGTGGATATGTAAAGAACTGCCCGGGCAGAAAGAGGCCGCATAACTGAACGATAGAGACCCACTGATGAGGTAGGCTCAGGGATGACAAAGTTGAACGGAATGGAGATATGACAGTCCTTCAACAGTCCATCAGGTTTTGTTGTGAAGATGAGGTAGGTAGAGAACGTGTCCGGAAAAAAAATAAGGGGCAAACCGGTTGACACATCAGGCCACGAGCCAAACACAGTACAAATACATTAGTAAGCATGAGCAGACGCGTTCTGTGAACTTCAGCGAGTCACTTCACTTCAAACCTGCCTACGTGCTTCCCATGCACAAAACCATCAATACTCTCATCGATCAGCTGAAGTCGAATGGGGTTAAGGAAAGGCAGGCCGCAATAACATCCCTTCGCACAGCCCTGACCCGTGACGGTGTTGTCGACGAGCTGGACAACAACCCCAAGCGCCTCGGATGGCTCGCTCTATTCCAGGCTCTCTTTACAGCCGTCCTGAATGAGAAGTCATTAGCTACACATGGGTCTAAGTCTGCTTCCGCCGCCAAAAAGAGAGTCGCAGAGGTCGCGTCGACTGTTCGATGGTTGACCGAACGAAGTGTCCATCAGCTAACTCACAAAAATGTTATTAGGGCCCTGTTGAATCATCTTGTGCAAACAAGTTCCCATCAAGGAAAACTCTTTTTCCCCGTTGCATTGGACTATGCGAAGGCGATACGATGTGTGCTGGACTATCCACCACACCTGGAACACATCGATGATGAGATGTGGGTGAAACTGGCAGAGTTGTGTTTGAATGTTGTGTTGGGAGACCCTCTGCGGAAGAGACTAGCCCAAGACGACGATGACGAGATGGAAGAAGCGAGCGGAATGGATTTAACCCCTGAAGACGACGATGACAACGACTCCGTAACCTCGCATGAAACAAAGAAACGAAGGCGACGCGAGGAAAGTGGAACACCCGAGCCCTCGACGATGCCATGCGGTGTCGTCCCACGTACCCAGCCTCGACCTGTATCCAAGGAACAGATTGAGTTCGCGTCGCTCCTCTCACTTCTTCTCACTTCCTCGTCCGCCCCCTTCCTCGCCACCGAGTACCCAAGGTTGGGCTCCGCCATGTTGAACCGTCTACTACGGTTCTTACGTCTATATCCCTCTGACACCTCTCTTCACCCGGACTTCATTGTCATTCTATCGGCAACGCTTTCTCACCTTTCTCTGAACGAGCGAGACGCCGTCACCCAGTTCGCTCAGCGAGCATGGGATGCTTTGCTTGGCATGTGGGGAACCAAAAACAAGACGATGAAGGAGAATCTCATTATCGTCCTACGCACACTTTTCCCTTTTTATACTACACGCAATCCCGAAGCCGGCCCC
>Ga0307512_10007016_pt1 | contig 11236 bp, 12 predicted proteins | sample 14_EM_MG_FD_200267 | JGI IMG/M metagenome (GOLD analysis project Ga0307512, IMG submission 200267) | Populus trichocarpa ectomycorrhiza microbial communities from riparian zone in the Pacific Northwest, United States - 14_EM | ecosystem: Host-associated > Plants > Roots > Unclassified | place... | reverse complement strand
CTTTATGTTCATAGAGCCACTATTCTTACTTACTGTTATCTGGTCCGCACACTCAGGGCCCTCAGATCCACTCACGACGCCACCTGTCTTTTGGACTGAGGTTTTCTCGCGTCCTGATTGTCGCTGGATCCCTGTTGACCCCATACGTGCGGTTGTCAACAAGCGCAAGATTTTCGACCCAACTCCGGTCGGCACCTCGTCACGACCAGCAGTCGTTGACAACCGCATGATGTACGTACTTGCAGTCGAAGAAGACGGGTATATGCGCGACGTCACACCGCGATACGCCAAACAGTATAGCGCCAAGGTCGCAAAAGTGCAATCTGGTGGCAGGGGTCGTCGAGAGTGGTGGGCTCAAGTCATCCGGGCAGTAACCCGTCCATATAAATTGGTGCGCGATTCCGTTTCTTTTTTTAAAATCTGGTCTGACGTGGTCTGCGTGGCTGAAGCATCGGGACGACGTTGAGGACGACGAACTGGTTGTAAACCAATTTACAGAGGGGATGCCGACCACAATTGGGGGCTTCAAAGACCATCCCTTGTGCGTACTTCACTCATTCGTCCCCTCTACGCCTTATCTTAGCCCATATTCAGTTATGTGCTAGAGCGGCACTTGCTCCGAGACCAGGTCATTTCACAGGATGCCCATGAACTCGGCAAATTCCGGGGCGAACCTGTGTATTCTCGAAGCCAGGTTCTGCAGCTCAAAGCAGCGGAAAACTGGATGCGGCATGGACGTGTCGTGCGCGCGGGCGAACAACCGCTCAAGTACGTCAAGCAGCGGGCGGCGACTCTTAACCGCAGACGTGAGCTCGAAATACGCGCAGATGCAGAGGGCGCGGATGGTGGCAACGGTGTCATGCAGGGACTATATGCGGAGAGTCAAACGGAGAGATACGTCCCTCCACCAGTTGTCGACGTACGCATTCCCTTCATTTTCACGAATGTTTAATCAATGAGGCGCTAATTACGTTTGGTAATGTAGGGAAAGATCCCGAAGAACAACTTTGGAAACATTGATCTATACACGCCATCGATGCTTCCTTCTGGGGCGGCGCACATCCCACGTATGCCATCCCTGTTTATTCCTTCGTGCCTCCTGTTGAAGACCAGTGTGCTTCTGTTTGTTTATAGACAAGGGTGTGGCGAAGATCGCACGCCAACTGGGCTTTGATCATGCTGAGGCCGTGGTACGTACGCCATTATCTTCTCCGAAATTGGCAGCGGCGATCTTACCACACACGCATCTGGGCAACGATGGGCGCAGACAAGCTTCGAATTCCGGAAGGGCAAGGCGTTCCCCGTAATTTCGGGTATTGTCGTAGCTGCTGAGAATGAAGACACGATCCTCGAAGTGAGCGTGCTTCCTCCGTTTTCCGTTCTCCGTCCGAGCAAAATTATTTATTTCCGTGATGCGCGATTAAGGCATACTGGGAAGCCGAGCACGTCGCCGCGCAAAAGGAGCAGGAGAAGCGGCAGCAGGCCGTGCTCAAGCGGTGGACGAAGCTCGTGCAAGGCCTGCGAATTCGCCAGCGCATACGCGAGCAGTACGGCGCGCAGGGGGATGCGACTCTGGGCTCGCGCAACGCTGAGTCGAGCTCTGCCGGGACACGCGACAATGACGAGCAAGGGCAGGAGGAGGACGATGAGAGCAGAGCACAACCTGTCATGGCGGGCGGATTCCTCGCGGGCGTGGAGGACGTCGTGCAGCATTATAGCCTCCCGCGGCCGACGCACGTCGTGTTCTCGTCTCCGCCACGCTCACCAAGCCCAAACTCGCGCGTGTCGTCCGCACCAGCTAATCCAGCTTCCCCGACAAGCCCCCTTGCCGAAGTCGTCGGGAACGACGACAGCGATGAAGACGAAGAGCTTCTACTCTCCACCAAAGATCTAGAGGTGGATGCAGGTGCGGCCGGCGCATCGCATCGTCCACACACTCGACGGATCCCCAAGTCAATGGCAGCCCTAGCCGCCGAAGTAGCACAGGCAGAGGCTGCAGCGACGCCGCAACTAAGCGAAGAAGACGCTGCGTCTGCGGCTGTACCTCCGCACGACACCCCCGCCCGTCACACGCCTTCAAAATCGAAATCTAAAGCACACGCGAGTGCAACCAAGACGAGCGCAAGAACGCCGAAGGCGCAAAGTCGTCGGAAGCGGGCGCGGGACGATGACGAGGCGGACACGTCTGGATCCGTCTCCGACTCGGAGCAGACAGGTTCGGATGGCGGGCGTCGTGATCGTGATGTGGGCATGGACATGGATGTGGATGTGGACGGCCCGAGACCGCGGGCGGCGAAGCGCGCGCGGAAGCAGACGCAAGGCCACTCGAGCGTGCTCCGCGCGGATGCGGACACGGACACTGCGGTAGAAGCGGCAGTTCAGGTTCCGAGATCCGATCGGGTTCTACGTGCGCGCAGGGGCAAGTCAGCATCGCAGCTTGCGCGGGAACGCGAACAGGAGTTCGCAGTGAAGCGCGCGCTCGCGGGATAATTTGCTTTTGTTCGTATTCGTGTATCATGTTATGACCCGCTTCGGGGGCCGGACCATTTTGATTACAGAGAGTACAGTAGATCATCAACGACATTAGCTAAAACGTACATCACACTGTACGTCAAACTTGAACTGCGGATGAAGATTATTGATTTAGCGGAGAGATCCCTCAAGATCGGACGCTATCTCGGTCAGGTCCCACCACCGCTCCGTCCCTTCCTTCTCTTTCCTTTGTCTCGGGAAGGTATGTTATTTTATGGTGTCGCCGTCTATGCCCGCGTGATGGGCAGGAGGCATGCGAAGGTCAGGAATGATGTGTGTCCGCGGACCTCTTTTGAATGCCGGGAAAGAACTTGCATCGCTGGAGCAGGCGAGGGCGGGGGTGGCATAGCGTCGTCAGCCACAGGCGCCGTCGTAGGCGGTTGGTCTTCCACGAACTCCTCATCTATTTTCATAACGACGTCCGGCGCGGGCGTGTCGTCGCCTTGCGCTGCTGCTGTCTTTGCCTTCTTGGTTTCGAGTTCATGGGTCTCCGGTTCGAGGTCAACAGCACCGCCCGCATTATCATCGTCCTCGCGCTTGCGCTTCTCCGTGGCATTGCGGCGGGCGCGAGAGGCCGCGATCTGACGCTGGCGTTTGTCCTCGCGATTGCGCTCCAGCTGCTTGAGCTTCTCCGTGACGATGTCGATCTGGGCGAGGCGGGGCGCTTGGCTGACCTCGTGTGGTCTGAGAAGCGTTTCATACATAGTGATGTCTGATGTGGTGCGATTTTTTCGCCATCAGGATCATCGGGTTTTTGCACCATATCGAGAGAATAGAGACGTACCTGTGAAACCTGCTTCATTGAGGGCGCTTACGGTACGCAAGACTTGTTCTATACAGGGACTAAAGCAGCATATACGCGTCAAGCGATCTTTCTAAGAACACTTCGATGAACGGACTTGTGTCGTCGGAGAGATGTGCGAAGACGGACGGACCTTGAGGGCAACTTTTGCATGTTCGACTGCTTCCCAAGGTGCAGGCAGGTCCAAGAAGACTAGGAACAAAATCGTTTGCGCACAGTGTGAGAGGGAGGTAGATGATGGGGTACCTGAGTCGGCTGTATCTGTTACGGTAAAGCCGTTCTTGCACACGTTTCTATGGGTGAGGGTCACGATGTCTGACATGCCGTGACGAGCAAATTCTTCACTGGAACGTGTAGAAGTGGATGTGATTGTGAGTGTGCGAAGATCCGAAGCGAAGGGACCCACGCTGCCTTGCTCGCTCGCGCCTCGTGGAATTCATACGAAAATACATGACCGGTGGCACCAACACTTCTCGCAATTGAATGGGTGAAAGAACCCGAGCCAGTGCCTGGAAAAAAAAATGAGAGTCGGCTTGGACATTTCGAGAACAAGTGGTTTTTGCAGGGGAGAAAGGACGGGGGAAAGCGAACCTGCTTCAATCACGACGCTGCCTGGTCTGATGTAGAGCCACGAGGTGATGAAGGCGATGTCGGCGAGATAAAGGATCTGTGTCCTGTGAGGTAAAGCGAAGGTCCATAATTCTGGGGTGGGACGGAGGATGTGGACGAAGCCCTTTCCGGTGCGGGAGGCGACTTTTGAGCCGTAAGGGATGCCGACGAGATCCGAGTGGGAGTAATCTCCGTATCTGCTGTTGAAGGACTTGCCGGGAGTGACGACGACGGACTGGATCAAGTCGCGTGTCTGGGGGGACGAACGGAGTAGATGAGAAAAAGTTACCGAAAAGAGAAAAGATGAGACGGACGAGCCAGACGATGACGAGATCGCCGGGTGCGACTTGTCTTTTGGTTGACCACATTTCCCGGCGCCGAATGAAGGGAGAGTTAGATTCAAACTCGCTTTGGGGATCTCAAAACAAGGGTCTTTGCCAAGCGGAGCCTGAATTCAAAATAAACGCTTATTTTTATCGTTTAGTGCTTTATGCAAAGTAAAGACGGTTTGTTACTGAACTTGTATACGATTGTCGCGGAATATTCATGTACGCCTCAGTGTGAAACGCCTTTTTTTTGCGCCGGTGTTGTTTAATCGTGTGAATTGTTCGTTCTTTCTTCTTGGATCTGCATTTCTCACTTTGCCGCCCGCCACATGCTTGGCGACCTCATCAGCATCAACACCATCATCTCTTCCTTCCTTCCTTCTTTGCCACCACTGACATGGACTCGTCCTCTCCTTGCGTCTCATTCAGTACGTCTTTCTCTCTCTCTCCTCGTCCTCCCTCTCATCACATCTTTCACCCAGTCGGCATCGTCGACTTTTCCGAGCACGTATGTCACCAATTTCATCACCCCAGCTTGACCCCCCCTCATCGAAAAATGTTCCACTTTCAGGCCCGCTGGGTTTTCATGACAGAGTCCGTCAGTGAACTCCTTGGTGAGCATCCTCAATATTATCCTTGTCGATCCACTCATTCCGCACCCAGGTTACGAACCCCATGAACTCGTCGGTACTCCCTCGCTCGACCTCGTACATCCCGATGAATATCGCGATGTGAAAAGCCTCCATTAGTTAGTTTCGTTCTTGCATAATATACACTCCCCTTATCCCCACATCCAGCACGACTATCAGTCAGGATAAGGCGGCCGTGCTCGCATACCTACGTCTTAAGCACAAAGACCCTTACAAAGGCTACGTCCTATGCGCTATCGTGAGAAATGTTATTTTTCTGCCCCTATTATCATCGACACACTCTTCCAGTCACGAACGGTCGCATGGAACGTCCTCGTCGGTAGCGTTTCCTTCGCCGCCATGGGCCCAAAAGCCATGCACAATGCCTCGACCGCCCAAGAGGTCACTATAATCACACCCTCGGCTGCCAATTTCGAGTTTCGAGTACGGCTCTCCTACCCCCCCCTCTCAGAGATGCGGTGCTGACAAGCATGATCAGCGTTGGGGTGACCCGTCGCCCATGCCACCCAGCCCTATTCAGGGGTACGACTCGCCCACGTCGCCTTCAGAGACAGATGAGGATTCTGCCAGCGAGGCGTCAGGAGGGAGCAGGACCGGCTCAGACGGCGCCATAACGTTCGATCCCCTCCCGAAGCAATCCATACGCACCGCTCTCATCCTCGACCGGTTCTCGATGGCCTGCCCGATCCACTATTGCTCCAACGACAGCTTCCTGTCCACGACCCAGATCATGGGCCGGCCATTCTTCGACTTTGTCGCCCAGCGAGATGAGGCGCTTGTACGCAGCTGGATCGATGCCGTCAAGGGCTGGGGCGTGAATGAGCGAGGCCAGCCGAGCGACGGTGGTTTTGGCTTTGGCAAATTCCACCTCTATCCGCGTGGCCGGGACTCTGTGTACGCCGTTTTTTTTTCTTGTTCATCTCCCGACGGCTAACGCCTTACGTTTCCGTGTCCACCTCAATCTCAGTGAGCGAATGGAACCAGAGCCCCCGCAGCCGCAGCCGCGCCATGGCCGCAGTGGCCGCAGTGGCGCAGGTGGCCCCCAGCCGCATTCATCGCGGGCCGTCGCACATACCGCCGCACCAGCGCCGGTGCGGTCCCGGGCACATCGGCCTCGCCCTACGGCGAGCGTCGCGGAAGATGAGGTCGTCGTAGATGCGATCTTCTCTGCGCACTCGGACGGCCTCATGGTCATCCTGCGGCATGGCTCTACGCCCGCTGGCAGTGCCCCACCAGCCAGGCCAGCCCCAATAGCAGCGGCGGGTCCCTCGAAATCGCGGCAGTCGACCTCTTCATCATCCAAACCAACTTCTACTTGATTATGATGGATAGCCGTTCTTTTTTTTTCTTGGTTCTCACCCTTGTGTGTGTTTGTACGTGCCTGTAGTTTCCCTTCAACAGCTACCTCTGTTTCTTTGTTGTTCAACTATGCATCACGCCCCCCTTTTTTTGTTTCCCTGCTGTCTCTCGCTCTGTTGTGTAGCACTACTCCCTCACTCTCTCGCGGGCCGCATTTGCATATACACGACATTCCTGCTCACTCATCTAGGGCTACATCTCCATCCCCATCTCATGCCGAATGTTCACACGAGCTGTCCAGCTAACTCCGTGATAGAATGCCAAGCTATTATTGCTGACCACGCCCCGTCGACAAAGCGTGCTCAGTTCCCTCAACAAGACCAAAGCCGGATATTCGAAACTCGTCTGTTTGCGCTTTGCGCTGACTCCTCGTTGCAGTAGGCACTAAACCCTGAAAAGGGCCTAGCCATGCCTGCATGTGGCCCTGTCAAGGCCTGCCTGCTCCAGATTCCTGCTCCAGAACGATCTAAGACTCCAATAGGGGTTCCGGGCCTTAACCTTGGCTGTCAAAACATCCCTCACGCCCGCCCTGACGGGGTGAAGACAAGGGGAATAGAGAAGATACGATAATTCAGGGGGATGAGACTCGGGGATCATGTGTTCATGTTGTTCATGTAAGCGTGTAAGACGAACTCACCATTTGCAAACTGGCAGATAAGCTTAGCGGCTTGGGATGGGAACCGCCACCAGCTCCACTTGGACACACCTTTCTCGACCAACGGAACGTGCACGGAAACGCGGAGGACGGAACTTTTAAACGCAAATGGGCTCAGGTTGACGTCACGAGGAGACACTACCCACACATTCTTTCTCTATTCGCATCGTTTTTCTCATTCGTTTTCAGATGGCGCCGGGCACAGGACGATAGTGAAAACGAGGGGAAAGTTAAGGGGCCAGTATTTTTCCTTAACTTTACCATTAGGTTTTCTGAAGGCAGAGCCATCCAATGTGGTGATATCCAATTTCAATTCTTGACATCTAGCCCCTCGCTCTGGTAGGTTGGGCGACGCGTGGGAACAACTTGCGGGCCAAGTTAGTCGTCGCTCCAAGGCACGACAGGCTGTTAGGCACGTTCACAATAATGTCGTTATCATTGGGGGTGCTCCTTCGTTGAGAAGATGCCGCAAGTGAGTAGAGGATCAGGGGAAGTATGTGCATGCGGTAGTTCTCTTTTGTTGCCCCGCATGTCAAGGCGCTATCACCTTCCGAGATTGTCACACCGGCGAATTATCAGAAGTGAGAAAGCACAGGCAGGCAAGCAGGTAATCTTGGGCATCAAGTACAGGCCAGGTGGTGTTTATTAAGTGACATGAACCGCGGCGTGGAGGGGGGGGAGAATTATTTTCTTTGCTTCCTTGCCAACACTTACATAGTGTAAGTTATACGTACGTATCACATGGGGAAGGGACTTGTGCGGCGGCGGGAGAAGGAGAAGAACAAGGGCTGCCGAAAAGAGTTCGTTTCCCCTTTCGATACAGGAGGGTGTTATGAACGCCAGCAGGTCAGGGCTGTCTGTCAGATAACGGTCACAAGTTTGTAATGACAGGACGCATGGTGTAGGGAGTGCCTGATAGATACAACAGTGATAAGGACTTGGGCGTGTGTGGGCTCGAGAGGGGATCCAAGGGGCTGCACGATCGCGAGCGCCGAGTGGTGCAATATATTAATGTCAGTGTAATGCAGGCAGGGCTATTTAGACTCTCGGTTCATGACTTGCTCGGATCAGAGGCGAACAGCGCGGATGGCAAGGAAACGGGGGGAGAGGCTACGTTAGTGAACGAGTGATGGTCATGGTTGAGAGGTGGGGGAAGAACGACGGGCAAGCAACGGCTCGACACAGATTCAGAAGGGAAGGCATCCACGAGAACATTCTATTCTGCATGTCTATCAAGGGTCGGGCTTCTTTTTATTTTTCTTGCTTGCAATGGCGGGCCACAGGTTGCGTTCCACCACCTCCACGCATCCGCGTGTGCACATACTGCCGTACTGTATGTGGGAATTTATTAAATAAGGAAGCCTACGAAGCCCCATTTCAACGGAGGAAGCTCGGTGATCGAAGTTGTAAAGTTTATGTAAATTCATTTCACTTTAAATGGGATTTTTTTCTATTTGAAGGCGCCAACCGATCTCGCTTCTCCCACGCCTACGCGCCGGGAATTTCAATTCCCTATCAGACGCTGCCGTACTGACATCCTTAACAACTGAAAAACTCCACCGATAATAATATGTCACCACCACATGCCAACGACGCTGATGAACTGGTCACCTCGGACGACCCTTTACATGTGAATGAACCCCACCTTTGAACATCGTGTAACCACGCTAATTAACCCCCCCTTCTTGGACCGCTCAGCCCGCAAACCTCATTCCAGAGCTCTGTCGCGGGTTTTATCACCTGGGTTGGGTCACCGGAACGGGCGGCGGCATAAGCATTCGAGTCGAGTGAGTACCAACAACCCCTTCAATTCCACCACACATCCCGATCCCACGTCCAAAATGTGCGCTTTGCTGATCTTCCTTCGCTGGGATCCTGCCTGATCTTGGAAGAGATAAGGTCTACATTGCGCCCTCCGGCGTGCAGAAAGAGCGCATCCAGCCGTCTCACATATTCGTGCTGCCCTTTCCCGCTCCGGATGGCGATCGCGTCTTCCTCAGACGGTCATCGCTCAACCTCAAAGAGTCCGCGTGCACGCCACTCTTCTGGAACGCCTTTGATCTGCGCGGCGCCGGGAGCTGCATTCACACTCATTCGCAGAATGCTGTGATCGTTACGTTGTTGACGCCGGGGAGCATATTCAGGATATCACATCAGGTGGAGCCCGCAATGTCTATTACGTCTATATCTCTGCTCACACTCCACTTCATTACCGTAGGAGGTAATTTTTTTTTTTACAATGTGCTTTATTGTCAGCCGCGCAGCGGATGTTGAACTTGTCGAAATTCAGATGATCAAAGGCGTGCGTTTAGGCGGCATGAAGGATGCGCTTTCTTACCTTGACACTTTGGAAGTGCCAATTATCGACAATACGCCCTATGAGGAAGACCTCAAAGATAGCATGGCGGAGGCCATGAAGCAGTATCCAGATGCCGCCGCCGTCCTCGTCCGTCGACACGGCATCTACGTATGGGGTACGGCCTGCCAGTGCAGTCTCGGTAGCGCGACACACTGACCTAGTACTTTTATGCATGCAGGAAGCAACTGGGAAAAGGCAAAGACGCAGACAGAGGTATAAAGCACCCGTTCATTTTGACATCTCTGAGTGTTAATGGTGGATGGATTTTCTCTAGTGCCTCGATTATCTTTTTGAGATTGCCATCAAGATGAAGGGGCTGGGCCTTCCCCTCGTGCAAGAATGATTTGAACGAAATGCAAAGGATAGAACTTGCAGAGTGAAAAGTTGTTAGTTTGTGTATCTGCCTCGACTGTGTCGATTCACACGAAGCGAAATATTTGTATATTAAACCATACATTCATGATAAGTTACGTTGGGTATCTATGCGCTGAGCGTCCCGATACGGTAATATTGTGCGCTCACGCTGTGTCACACGGGTCACGAAATCACATGATCTTGTGACAGTCCCGTGACTCGTCGCGTCGCGAGGCGTGGCGCGTGGCGTGAACCAGCGCCGCGGCTGAGACGGCCACCTACATATCATTGGACTACTACGGGTTCACAACCATTCAGCCATGCGGATAGACAACGCGCTCTCGTATCTGATGGACCGGCGTGCTGGTTCATCGAAATCCACTGGTCCGGTTAGTTATGATGCCGCAGATTGTCACGAGTGCGTCTTCGATTCTTTGGAAACCCGCTTACTCACTCGTTCCGGAATTTAGGGTGTTTACAAAGGGTATGCCACTGTGATAATACAACTTCTGTCTCATTCACGCGCATTTATAGTGTTTGGTTATACCGAGTACAAAGGGAAACAGAAAGAGATTTTTGATGCCGCGATAAACGGTACGCGCACAAGACCCTGGGATATGAGGGGCCAATGGTTGATTTGTTTTGAATAGGGGCGGACGTCCTGGTCGTGGCGCCTACTGGGATGGGCAAGGTACGTATCTTGTCTCGCTTGCTCTCCTACTCTCCCCAAGACTCCGCCAGAGCATATGCTTTCAAGTCCCTGCAATCACACAAGAGGTTCGTGGTCTTCCTTTTCTTACTGGTTAAACGATGCTCGCGGGCTAATTCTGAAAACAGTCTGGGATTACTATTGTGATCTCGCCCTTACTAGGTTGACTCGGCATATTCTCTTTTGTTCCGCTTTGGTTGCTAATGATCATTCGTCCCTGAAAGCCCTCATGAAGAATCGTGAGTGATTATCTCCTGGCCATCTACCTTATCTGACCGAACCTAACAGAGATTGCGCGATTACGCAAGTACAGGGTACATGTTGCCTCTTTGACCTCTGAAACCTCCAAAGCCGAGAAGAATCAAGTGGGCGTTATCCTTCAGAGTGGCATGAGAGTAGTGCTGACCAGACGCGTTTCCGTGATACAGGTGATTAACGACCTTTCCACGCCATGTCCGACGAACAGGCTGCTCTACAGTTGGTCTTAGCCAATCCTCACGATTCGACTAACGAAGGAGTTGACTCCGTGCTCAACCTCACTTTCCTAGTAACGCCGGAGAAGCTGTGCTCTTCAGAGTTCATGAAGCTCTTGGGGCCCTTATATCAACGTGGAGAGCTCAACCGTCTTGTGGTCGATGAGGTAGGCTCGGTTCAAACACATCTTCCTGCATCCGATTAATAGTCCTAGGCGCATTGTATATCTGTACGTAGCAGGATCTCTGTGAAGCTCAACGCACGGAGTTCAGTTTTTAGGAATGGGGCCATGACTTTCGCGAGGAGTATCGACGGTTAGGACAGATCCGCCAGAACTTTCCCGATGTGCCTCTCATGGCCCTTACAGCAAGTGCCACTCCCTTGTATGCGGTCATTCTCCTTGTTTC
>Ga0307512_10007015_pt1 | contig 11237 bp, 9 predicted proteins | sample 14_EM_MG_FD_200267 | JGI IMG/M metagenome (GOLD analysis project Ga0307512, IMG submission 200267) | Populus trichocarpa ectomycorrhiza microbial communities from riparian zone in the Pacific Northwest, United States - 14_EM | ecosystem: Host-associated > Plants > Roots > Unclassified | place... | reverse complement strand
GATGATTTTTTTGCTGTGCCAAGTGAATTGGACGTTGCCTATTAGCCGCCCACCTTTTTCTTACATGGTCTTGCCTTTTTATATTTGCCATAGCTTCTTGTATATTTCTTCTTCTCGAAGTAGTATAGACTTATGTGAGTGGTCGTAGCAGCTCAGGTCTTGTTTATACATATATACCATTAATGCCAATGGAGAAGTATCAAATATTCCTTCCTGTTTCTGGCCCATCAAGTCCTTCAGTTTCACCATCATCACTAAACATGGCAAATCCTCTAATCTATTTTCATGGTGACAGTGAAAATGGGATCAAGCCAGAAAGTAGGTTTCAACATTTGGATGCTAAAAGCAGTGTTTCTCAGACTAGTAGAATCTGTAACGGTTCTGAGTTTAAGGTGAAACCAGGAAAGAGAGGAGGGGATAGTGATGATTTTAGGAAGCATAGATATGCATTTCAAACTCGAAGCCAAGTTGATATACTTGATGATGGGTATAGATGGAGGAAATATGGGCAAAAGACTGTCAAGAGCAGCAAGTTTCCAAGGTTAGTATCCTGTTAATCAGCTAAAGATTTGCTTGTTCTTTTGTGGCATGATTACTTAAACACTCTCTGAACTCTCTAGCTTGTCAATTTTTTATCTTCAATTGAAGCATGAACGTGCATTTTTACTACCTACCTGCCTTATTAATTGTTGTAGTTGGAATTAACTATATTGATTAGTGTTAATTCTTGCCAAAATTTTCCAGATGCTCTCGTACCCTCCAAAAAGCTAGGTTTTTTTTATTAAAAAAAATTTCAATCCAACATCGTGATCATTTTGACTCGGACATTATCTATAGTACACATTGAACAAAAGTGACTAAATTCATTGAAGACAGGACAAGGCTTGTGATATGTTCATTGCTTATTGAAAATTAATTTAGATCAGATCATAAAACAGAACCAACATCATCATCCGATGGGAAGTTTGTTTGTTGAATATTTAATTTCGACTGCAGAAGTTACTACAGGTGTACAAGTACTGGGTGCAATGTCAAGAAGCAAGTCCAACGCAATTCTAAAGATGAAGGGATTGTTGTGACCACCTATGAAGGGATGCATAACCATCCAACTGAGAGGTCCTCTGAAAACTTTGAGGACATCCTGAGACAGATCCAAACTTATACTCCTTTCTAAATTATGCTGCAACTTTTTCCTTAATGCTTGGATTGCACATAGACTACTGTAATTCTGAATTGGGGATGGAAAATAAATAATCTTCAACAGAAGAAAACATTGGAAGCCACTTTCCTTCTAGCTATGGAGTAGTTCTGATGATGCTGGACAGATTTGGCAGATTCATTATATCGAGTAGCCATACAATGTTTAGAATTGGCATATAATTACCTCTGCAATTCTGAAGACTCCTTACTTTAGCTCTTCTGATTCACAATTCTTGGTCAAAAGCAGGACCAAAATTGGATGCTAAGAAGGTTGGATGAAAGAGTATCATTATTGATGTTTTGGTCAAATTTGTAAATGCAAATGGTTGGATAACCTATTTCTATTTAAAATCTGGGATTGGGATTGGATTCATGTTGGTGCAGATTGAAAAAACTCAACTAGAACCTTATGTGTATTTTATTTGCATCCGTATTATTCTTCAGCATCAATTGCTTTAACTGTTATATGATAGACAGATATCCCACACATTAAGGGCTCCAAGGAAAAGGCTGGGAGCTCAGAATTCAGGTCACCTTTTGTTCTAGATACGACATTAAATTCATGTTCTTCTGTAGATTTAAAGGGAGGGCATAAATTTATTTATTTTAAATTTCATTCTTCAAAATCCCTTAAATGTTCAAGATCGTTCCCATGTCAGCAAGATATTGGGGTAATAGCTCCATATATCATAGATTCAGCTATCTGTTTTACTACATGTATCATCACCAGTAAGTGTAGTAGTATGAAAATTCATATATATCTGCATTATTCATGATAGTAAGGTAAGAAAATCTCCAATCAGAAGACAGATTCATTCATACAAAATATCAAGGAAACATCAGTTGAATGACCACCTCAGTTTAGAACCAAGCTAGAAAGTAAACAAAGAAAATATCATGTTGGGAACTCAATCACCTCATTGCCAACCCCATGATTACCAAAACTCCTCTTTGAGATGATCCCGAATGCGCACACAATGAAAGCAATTGTAAGCCAACCCATAGCAACCATCCAGCTTGCCCCATATCTTTCTTGATCAGCATTCAAAACTCTCTTTTCTTCTTGTTCACTTGCCTCCACCACCACCTTTTCTTCCTCTTTCTCTCTCTCAGTACAGTTATCACAAATATAAAAAGAAAAGGAAGAGGAAGATGATGATGATGATGAATAAGAACAATGATGACTATATGGAGACAACCCTCCTTTGCTTGCTTCAACATCTTCAGTCTCATCATCAGAAGCATAAGAGAACACTGATCTAACTTCACTCTCTTGAACCAAACCATCCAAATTATGACATATCATCTCCTCTATCCCTCCAAAATCCATCTCACTCACACTACTCCCCATGGCCTCAAAAAGCCTCCTTCCTTTCAACTTGCCACTCTCAATGGCTGCCCTTCTCTCTTTCAATATCTCATCAACTGCCAAGTCATTGTTCTTAACCTTCCAAGCACCACCTCCTCCTCCTGGTGGAGACCTCCCATGTTGAAGTGAAGATTTAAGGTCGCTTGGAGAGCTGTATAGGAGTTTACGAGCTTTAACCATGAGTTTTTGAGTCTGTCGATGCTCCACGTAGGTTAAAGCTCTTTGACTGTTTTATGGAGTCCATCCTTGTTGCATATGCCTATACTGTTGCTACAGTTGAATTATTGTTTCTTTTCATGGTCTTTCCATGGTGGGGTCTGTTTCTTTTTCGCATTTCATCATGACTTGGAATATTTTGTTGTGTTTTTGAATCAAGAATGAGGTTAAGTTGGCGGATTTTGATTTGAACGTGATTTACTGGATTAGATTACAGAGGGATAACCACCGACGTTCTGTTTTTGAGTTTTCATCTTGGAGCTTGTACGATTAACATGAATCTTGCTTGAGATTAATATTATTATCACAGAACATAAATCTAGATATTTCAATAGTCGAATGTTGATGACCTTTTTCCTCCTCTGTGCCATGAGATTAGTTATGTAATTAATCACAAACAAGGGCTAAGTGACTTCACTTGTTTACAGGAAGGCATATTTCACCAGTGTCATTCAATTCAATTAATTGCGTTTCCTGACTCCCCTTCTGCTCATGATGTTTGTCTGTAGTTTCGATACTGCTATGATGACCAAATAAATCTCATGACCCACTAAATATATTCTTAATAATACTACGAACTAGTTTATAATTCTTGTTGAATATAATTATCTTTTCAAATTTTCACTTTCTCCCAGAGCTTCTTCAGTGGCCGCGGAGGCACGTACATCTGGAAACCACCAATAAAGCGACTACTTTCATCTTTCCTCGAGGATGCAAAGTCACACATGCGATGGCCACCTTTCATGTTTTGCTCTAATTTTATAAGACAAACTAATTGCTTATAGCCCACATACATGCTATGATCAAAAGAACATTTTGCACGAGCCAGCAATCAATCTTCCAGCAACCAGCTCAACGGGCAACATCCATGAATCAATATCACCAAGTCTTGTCTAGAACTATTTAGCATGGCTGTGGCGATGCACTGTGGAACGTACTCATTCGAGGGACACAGTCACTTGAATCATTCAATAATAGTAACATTTTCTTAGGAAAAAGAATGATCATCAACAGCCATTCTTGGCTATATATTGCCCTGCCTCTGCCGCTGTACATTAGTTAGTTAAATATACGCAGGCGTGAACTGTTAAAAGTCACTTACTATGATGAGCAACAATCTATGGTAAAAATAAAACACCAGAAAACCACTAGCAACAGTCGACAGCTAAAAACCAGTAACAAATCAATAACCAAGCTCCCAACTTTCCTGAGCTTCAGAATCAGCTTTAGCTTATCCTGGCAAAGATTAAAAAAAGAAACTACAACAAATATGAAATCTCCTACACGGCAGTTGTCAGTATTCAGTACCCATACACTACTCAATTTAGTTCATTAAGCTTTCTCTAAACATGCCGTGATCAGCCTTTTGGGTTAGGATCTGATATGTCCTCTATAATGCCTTTCCCATCCACACTATCAAAGAAGAAGAAATTCTTGAGGGGATCCCCTTTGCCTGATATTGCTTTGATTACCTCCTAAAAGTTTTAATGCCACATATTAAACTAAATTAATTGAACACTTGGTAAGAAAACAAGTAAATAAAGAGATAAGGAATTCACCTGTCCAAGGATTCCTCCAATGATGGCACAAACTGGAGGGAATTCTCTTGCACCCATAACCAATCTTTCAAGGAGGGCATTGGGAATGTGAGATTCATTCAGTGACTGAAAGGGATTGTGATAGCAAGGTTTAGAAGCTGCCTTTCTTTCTTTCTTTTTCAAATAAACAAACACAAATAACTGATTCCTACAGGCATACCTGCGCCTCACAAAGTTCCTTTTTCAGCTTCAGAACAGCAGGAAGGTCCTCAATACAAATTTCTCCTGGCTTGCGTCCTTCGTCCTCTTCAAACCTTTCAATCACTACAAAAGATAGAGAATAAAACAGGTCATCTCTTCTACAATGGAGACAGTTTAAAAACACTGCTCGGATTTATTTGAAATCCCAACTCATCAAATTATGAAAGAAACAGGATTTCAGATTCTTCATCACAAAATGGACAAACCATTCATTAGATTCCCAGTTCCAGAATAGAGAAATCAGTATTCATGCACTTCAGAATGAAGATGCATGAGTTAGGTTGTGAATAAGAAACAACTCATCCTTGTAACACAATTACAGAAAGGAACATTATATATTCCTCAGTTTTGTAGCAGAATTCCACCAGGACAAGAACCAGGCAAACATGAGTTGTGAACAGTTTAACAGTACTCTACATTCACCATTAGTTTGGACCACCTTTTTTATTTTCTATTTTTCCTTCTAAATAGCAATAACTGAATATTTAGCCAGACCTCTCATAGCCAAATAAAGCTTTGAGACTTTCCGGGGAAGTGATCTCCAAGGCACTGAAATAGCTTCCTGAAAATAACAGATCAATTACATAAGTTGTCAGTAAAATGGGCACCATAGCAAATAAATTATTTATTGTTTATGTCAATCAAAATCAGCTCAGACTTCCATTTCAAACCGATGCTAATTAACCATGAGCTTGGTAGCTATCCTAAATGAATACTACAAAGCTAATTTCCTTGGCTGCACCATATTTTAGTCCAAGTAGATTACTATAGCTGGCCACTTGGTTCATTCTCTGTTGGTGTCCCCTTAATGGCATACATGTGAAGATAGCATGGATCAGTTTGCTACTACTCTCACCAATTACCAGCTAGCTTACCTATAGGGCTAGCTTACCTATAGGGCTCACTTAATTTAATAGAAGCCATCCTTTTTTTTAACAATAATGTTACAGAAGTTCATGTTTGACTGAATATACATTATGCACTTGTACTGAAGGAACAAGGCTGGATGAGGCCACACATTTGGCTATCAAATTCATTGGGGAGAACTTAGTGATACCTGAAAACTTGGATATTGCAGTTCGCATTCAGTAGTTCCATCTAGCCTTTTCTGTCAATAACATGAAATAGGGAAAAACCCAGGTCAACAGAGCACACTATTTGAGGATGCTTGAAAAACATCAACAAATTGGCATCCCATGGGAGTTGCAACTTCATACAATAGATGTCAAAATTAAGTATAGGAGATTTAAGGAGACCAGTCTGCGTACATGCCAAAAAGATCAGTGCTCAGTTCTACTTCCACTTTTTAACAACAAGGTCATTCATGATCAAGGTTCACAAATAGACAGTACATCTATAGTTTAATAACATGTTAAACTGGTATCTTCATCTCCATCCTTATAAGTGAACATGAGGCATTCAAAGAAAGAATGACATGAATAAATGAAATTAAGAGTCAGCATGAGCTAAAACAAGAAATAAACAATCTGCCACTCAGAACAAAACTGATTCAATGCTTGGCTTTAAAAAAGAAACATTTGGATCAACATGATCCAGTTACAACATGAAAGCGTGAAAGCAGAAAATGTGCGAAAATGGAAAGGTAAAAGATGGTTTACCTTTGCATAATTATATTTCTGCAAATCAACAAAGATCTCGCCACAACAATCTCTACAGTCAACTGTGTAAAATGATACACGCTTCGATAACTTCCGACACCTCTCATTGATCAATTTCTGCATTAAAAGCATAAGATTCGAAAACATAGCAAGTAAAACAAATACAGGCATTAAATCACAGAGCAGGAAAAATCCTACCAACAAGCACAATTATCTACACAAATTAATAAAGGAAAATGATTGACCCGTACTTTGGTTGCAAGGGAGCAGAAACTTATAACTACAACATCAAACTTATCAAAGAATTCAACGCCAAAGCTTGCCAAATCACCTGCAATTTCAATATCCCGTTAGATAATTTCGAATTCATTGCACATGTAAAAAATTCTAATGATTTATAAAATTAGCAAACAAAAACATTTTTCAACCAATTCCAATCACTAAATTAAACAATCCAACAACAAAGTTAAGCATTAACAGTTACAAAACTATAAAAACAAGAAAGAGTTGTGGGACAGACAAACCAAACCTTTTTCAACCGAAACACGAACCATGGGGTTAAATTCATTCAAAGAATCACGGCAAAGCTCAGCAAGAGTTTTCCCACTACAAGCATTTTCATCAGGGGGCATCAAAAAATTAGCAGACAATGCTTCTTCAGTCACAGCCCTGTCATCCACTAGTGTCAGACTTCCAACTCCAGCCAAAACAATGTTCTTGCAAAACTACCCAAAAATAAACACAAAAACACTAAGCCCCATATTATCAACATAAAAAAGAACACATTTTTAGTGGGTTTTAAGGTTGTAGTAGCAAGTACCTCAGTAATAGTGCCCTTCATTCCATAAACTAATATATGGGATTTGCTTAGTCTACAAAAAAATAAAACATGGGTTACTTAAAAGCGTAAGTTCTAAATCAAATAGAGAAGTTTAATGAAAAAGGGTTTTACCTTCGTTGAGCATCAGCACCCCAAACCCTAATTTGGCGATCATACAATGCAGTTTCTTGCTCTGTTAACTCTTCTCCGTCCATGTTCAAATTGAGCCTAATCAAACAACGAAATTCAACTTTGGACTAAACCCTTAAAAGGGTTCTATTTTGATGAAAGGAGAAATGATTATAGACCCGAAAATGAAAAGAAGAGAAAAAATCCCGACAAGGTAAAGAAGTTTTCAGAGTTTTCAGAGTTTGAGAGAATTAAGGAAGTGGTTGTGTTCGGGTCTTAACAAATAGTGATGTTGTTGATCCATACTTGTGGTCTTGGGCTGTGGATATTTACATGGGCCAAGTTTAGTAGCCTATGATTCTCTCTTGATCCCCTTGAAAAAAGTATTTCTTAAAGAGGTAAAACTTGTAGTGGAAATGGAAATACAGAAAAAAAAAATTGTTTTGTTATGATTTTTAAATTTCCCACTGCCTTTTGTTCGAGCTATGTACAGCTACTACATCAACTGTTATTATCGTACAGATTATGAAGAGTTAGGTCATCAATGATTAACATGCCTGCAAAACATAGAAACGAGGGACTCTTTTCTTGAAATGATACGAGATGGTTTTGCTTCTTGAAAAATCCACAGTAACACCTTCAGCCCTGTATGTGAAATCAATGCTCAACTCCAAGAAATAATTAAAGCTAGCGTTGGATGGAGAACGTAACACTAGTAACATGTCTCGATAGCTAATTCAAGAAATAATTGAAAAGGTCTAGACTTTGTAGCCAAGATATCATGAGCAAAACCCAAGTTCTTCACGAATAACATGCACACGTAGACCCATATACGCACACACTTTCTTGTACGATTTGCGACTCTTGCTCTTGCTTCATATTTACGTTGAACCTTTATGAACATACCTGGGTCTTGATGATAAATGTGTAATACTTCCTTGTCATGATCGATCACTAATTATAGAAGTGATCTCAATCTCTTTTGGAATTTCCAGACTTCCAAATCACAAGATGATTTCCAGCCAAACTTGTAAAAATATCTGTTGTTCAATGGCGCACAACTTGGGGACTTTTGTTACCCTAGAAATTATGTAATGGCAGTCCATGGAAACGTGGAGAGTCTACCACTTTATTAAATAGTGTTCGTCAGAAAAAGTGAAGAGTCGTTTCGGAGTTGCAGATTTTAATGACACAGAGTACGTCTTGGATCACCTTATCAATGAAGGACGCGTAGAATCCTTTTTCTGAGCAAAGAACAAATAATGTGATGAGATGGGGACCGGTTCTTATTGAAGAGTACAGCTAGCTACTAGATTGTGTTTAAGCGTACGGCCTTGTTCTATGATTACTGTACAAGCACCGGTGATAATTCTAGTGATGTAGTCAATCCAAGGATTTGTTACGAGCACCGGTGAAAATTCCATTGATATTGAAACAAAATGATTTTATAGTATAATTTCTGTTATTTATTTATTTTTTATAGAAAAAATTATGTATATATGAAAAGTATGTGCGGACTCAAGAACTTAAAAAATATATAAATATATGTGTCATGATAAGATTGGATAAATTGAAGTAAGTAGGCTTGAAATACTAGCTTTCTAGACATTCAAGGCGAATCAATTATGATTTCTAACACTTTGGCAAGCCTAGATGGCTATAAGGCCAGCCATGTAGGCTTGGTCAAGGCAAATTGGTTAGGTTATGCTCAAATAACTAGTTTTTTTTTTAATTTTTCATTCACTTTAATTTAACCCCACGGCTTTTAAATAATCATATTTAAAAAACTTATCTAGTATAAGTAGAGGGAGAAAAAATTACATGTTTCGTACAATTAATATTACCTTTTATGGTTGTTATTAATATTTTTTAACATAATTTTTATTAATGTTTTTACAAGAGAGAACAATGTAATTATTTTGTTAGTTCAGATAAGCAATCTAGTAATAAAATGCGAGCATAAACATAAGTAATATGATATGTGTATGCATTTCACAAGAAAGTGTATTTTGAGTAGTCATAAAGATCGGAGAAGGATCTTTGATTATTTTGGAGATAAGTAATTGCGGAAACTTGAAGAATTTTAAGGGAGTTATGGATATCACATTGTAAAGATTTATTATTTAGGATATTGAGATATATTTAGAAACACAAATATTTTGTTATTGAGGTTTTTCATTAGAGATATTAAAGATACAGAGAAATATTACTGTTTTTATTCAAAAGTTCAAAAGATAATAGAAATATAATTTTTAAAAATTATCTAATACCAGGTAATGCATCATGAGGATTTTTCCTTGTTTGTTCATATTGCATTTCCTTATTCACAAATTGTTAAAGGTATCCTTTAGAGATCAATTTTTTTTAGGACACGATATTCTTTGGTGTTATGGCTTTGATAATGATGAAAGTGACAATTTATTAGGGCTTTTAGTGTTCATGTCACTCTTTATTGAAGGTGGCCATCACACAAAATCCTTTCTTTGAATGACAAAAATCATTTAAACATGTTCAGTGGTAAGAGATATGGTTAGAAGCTTAATGAATGTCAAACGATCACGAACGGATTCATTGGTGCTTCTTTTAAATGATGCACTCGTAAGAGATTAATGGTGTTATGAAGATTATGATATTTGGAAACAAAGGTGTCTATGTCTGTTGACACTTGCTTCTTCCACTTGAATATGATTATCCATAACCTATTTTACATTAATGAGAGTCATGTCAAAGAGAGTATATAGGTGTTTCTATAATAAGTAGTTATAGAATTCATTAATCAGGCTCTCAGTGGTAATGAGTTCGAGTAGATGCTTAATGTTAAGAATTTTCTCATTAAATCTCTAAAGCTATACTCAGGTGCTTTCATCTTCCTATTGGGTGATGGAAAAGAGCATTGGTGTTCCATGAAATATCGCTAGGAGAATTTTACACATATTGTCACTATTTTATGTTACAAGCTTTAGAATATTTCTAACATTGTACACGTGCTCTCCATGTTCTATATGACGGTCATAGTTATCCAGGTTGGCCTCTATAAAAACATAGTCTTTGAAGAGACGAGTGTGTAACACTTTATGTCAAAGTGGAAAGTTTCTTACTTGATGAGAATGATGCTCATTCTTATTCTTAGGAGCTAATACAATCTTGCACGTATAGCTTTTTTATTAAGGATCATGTGAGCGGGACTAAAAACAAGATTGATGGTGATAGTCACACTTGTGGCTAGGTTTTATTGTTGAGTGCTCTTTATAACGAGAATTGTTTCTTTGTAAAGTTGAAGTGTCGTGCCCACTTTGCATGTTGTTTTTTTTTTTCATGGAACTGATTTTATCTATGTGCATGTAATGGAGATAGAGTTATGTGTTGTATTTGAATGCAAAGTTGTTCTTGAATGACTAGAATAATATTATTGAATATTTGTATTTAATGAGAGAGTTGGTGAAGATCTAAAGGGGTTATAGTTTCTATAATTGGGAGATTAGTTATTATTCCATGTCCTGGAGTTTAGTTAACAAAAAAAAAACTGATTTTTTATTCAAGTTCACACAGACAACATCATTAATGAAGTCATGAGAAAATCTCATATAAGAATTGAGTTTTCCCCATGAGCTTCCCTGCAAAGTAAGCTCATTATAGGCACATGAAATACTTCGATGCTTAAGTTAGTAAGATGTAAAAGAAGAAAATAATGTACAATAAATTAAAAAAATATAGTAGGGAGAAATTGTATGTTTTAGGAGTTGTTAAGTGGTTATTTACGATTCTAGAATTTGTTATGTGGTTTTTATGGTTCATAAAACTGTTGGATGATTGATGGTAATTCATGGAATTACTTATAAGATTGTATGGCCAAGTGTGGAGTCGAAGACCTAAGACCTAGAACTCATGACCTTGCATGACTAGTGATAGGTTTGGAACTTGTATGACATAGAATCTATATGGTTATGGACTAGAACTTGTATTTTGCATGGTCAAGACTCTTTTTTTTTTTTCTAGTGATTTAATATATTTATACACTCAATCCTTGAACTTACTTTATAGAGAAAGAAAATATTTTTATAAAAAATTAAGTCATTAATGTTTTG
>Ga0307512_10007014_pt1 | contig 11238 bp, 12 predicted proteins | sample 14_EM_MG_FD_200267 | JGI IMG/M metagenome (GOLD analysis project Ga0307512, IMG submission 200267) | Populus trichocarpa ectomycorrhiza microbial communities from riparian zone in the Pacific Northwest, United States - 14_EM | ecosystem: Host-associated > Plants > Roots > Unclassified | place... | reverse complement strand
CATGTGCTCATGAGAATATATACGAAATGCGGCGGAAACGGCGAACGACACCGGTCACAGAGACGTATCATTTTGAGGGGTACTCCTCGCTATATCCCTTCTATTGCCTTCCGCACAAGGGCCGCCTCCGACTGAGGTACGCATCCTTTCTCTGGCGGCCTGACACCTGTAACATCCTTCTTGGCCAATTCATTGTTGTCACCCCACACCAACACCAGGGACACGGGTATCAGTACATTATATGTGTTCTCCTGCCCCGTTGACATCCACCGTATCGGCCCTATACAAGGCAATCCGCGAATACGTCCTCATGAAGCCGTCGACTGCAGAGCTGACAGTCAAGGATCCCGCAGACCGTTCGAGGAGACCACAACGACCTCGCGATGCTGCTCGGCCACACGGCGTTCATATCTGAGGGCTTCGGCTCAGGCACGGTGACCGCCAGCGGATCGGGCATGGCTGCAGCAATGTGGCAACGAGCCGATGATCGCTGGGTGTGCATTTCCTGTTCCATTTTTTTCATCCCCCCCTTCTGTATCTGACGCTCTTGCGATGACTTTATGATAATTGACGCCAGTGCCACCGGCTTGTGGAGATGCTCATCCAGCTGCACCTGAACCTCACGGTTACGCAAGCCGCCAAAGCCTACAGGCTACAGGTGAAGGAGCGGTTGTGCCGCTTCAGCTAAGCGAGTGCAGTTGCACGTCATTAGGAGAGGTTGTTTTTAGTGGATTGTTCTTGGTGTATGGGGCTAGCTGGATGGGTTTCTGTTTGTGCAGGAAGTCTTCGCTCGGCTCGACGAAAAGGAGATGCTAGAAGAGACGTTTCCGAGCGCTTGCGAGGACGATCATAGGATCTTGGTGATGTTGCGATGACGAAGATGTCCTCGGACATTCACAACTCTGTGCTCGTTAGGTGATAAGGTAGTCTCATAAGTTGTAGTGCCTGGTTGCTTGCTTGTCATCTGCATGTTGTAGTTTGACCCCTTGAATTGGAGTATATGAACATACTACCTGTCGTCTCTACCCTACTCGCACGTGTTTCTGATCTATCTGACCTACATACCTGTACCCAAAAAAAAACCCTACTGTGAGTGCAGGTTTTTGGCAGGTACGGGTATGGGTAGGCCTGAAATACCCCAGGGTTACCTGATGCACGAGGGGGGCCCAGTAGTTCAATTCAACAGTTACTTCTCTGATGTTGCGACAACGATCACATGTTCAGATTCGTCTGAAGTGGCTTTCATATATCTTAATCTGTGAACAGGAGTACATCGTCTTGGTTTGTCCTTTTCACCTAGTACGGCACCATTCTCGATATAGATTTCATCCAGAACATATTTATAGCGTGCACAACATGATAATAACTGCAAAATAAAGCAACGTCCTTCTACCAATGCTTCTTAGTAAGGATTCCCAATCTATATTGTCGGTGGACTGCTGGATCAGCGGTGTAGCCCGGGGCCCCGGGCTGCGTTGGCGCCGTGCTCGACGAGGAAACATGCACATCGAGATAGCCCCAGTGATGGAGTGTAGTAGACCCACGCTGATCCTGGGCTGCCGAGTTGGCGCCGTGCTCGGCGAGGAACCGTGCAAGATCGACATGACCATTGAAGGACGCATCATCCAGCGGAGTCGACCCACGCTGGTCCTGGGCTGCTGCATTGGCGCCGTTGCTCGACGAGGAACTGTGCGAGATTGATATGACCGTTGGAGGACGCCTCATGGAGCGGGGTCCACCCACGCCGGTCCTGGGCTGCTGTGTCGGCGCCATGCTCGACGAGGAACCGTGCAAGATTAAGGTGACCCCGTCGTGACGCCTGATGGAGCGGAGTCGACCGACCCTGGTCCTCGGCTGTCGCGTTGGCGCCGCACTCGACGAGGAACCGTGCGAGATCTATATGACCGTTGGAGGATGCCTGATGGAGCGGAGTCCACCCACCCTGGTCCTGGGCTGCCACGTTGGCGCGGTGCTCGACGAGGACCCGTGCGAGATCAAGATAGCCGTTGAAGGACGCCCGATGGAGTGGGGTCCACCCACGATGGTCCTGGGCTGCTGCGTTGGCGCCATGCTTGACGAGGAACTGTGCGAGATCGAGATCACCGTTAGAGGACGCCCGATGGAGGGGAGTCCACCCATACTGGTCCTGGGCTGCCACGTTGGCGCCGTGCTCGACGAGGAACCATGCGAGATCGAGATGACCCTGTTGTGACGCCAAATGGAGCGGAGGCGATCTAAACTGGTCCTGAGCTGCCACGTTGGCGCCGTGCTCGACGAGGAACCGTGCGAGATCGAGATGACCATTGAAGGATGCCTGATGGAGCGGAGTCGACCCATGCTGGTCCTGGGCAGCCACGTTGGCGCCTTTCTTGACGAGGAACCATGCAAGATTAAGATGCCCCTGTTGTGATGCCTGGTGGAGCGGAGTCGACCAACCCTGATCTTGGGCTGCCGCGTTGGCGCCGTGCTCGACGAGGAACCGTGCGAGATCGAGATGACCGTTGGAGGACGCCTGATGGAGCGGGGTCCACCCATCCTGATCCTGGGCTGCCGCGTTGGCGCTGTGCTCGATGAGGAACTGTGCGAGATCGAGACGACCCAGGTGTGACGCCTGGTGGAGTGGAGTCGACCCAAATTGGTCCTGAGCTGCTGCGTTGGCGCCTTTCTTCACGAGGAACCGTGCGAGATCGAGGTGACCCCGTTCTGACGCCTGATGGAGCGGGGTCGAACCACACTGGTCCTTGGCTGCCGCGGTGGCGCCGTGCTCGACGAGGAACCGTGCTATATCAAGATGACCCTCTCGAGATGCGAGGTGCAAAGGAGTCAACTCGTTTTTGAAGTTTCGAGAATTCACATCCTGTGTACCATTGGCCAAGAGCTCTACAACGTCGCGTAGGCCGCAAAACGTAGCATAATGTAAAGGGGTCCCGCGGGGTGGAAAAGGCTTTTCAGCTCGGTTGGTCCCCCACCGCTCCCAGGAGGCTAATGTTGGGTTACATATCCAGAGCCAAATCGAAAAATGTGGTTTCGTCAGGTCAAAGAGTTGTTTCATCCCCTCAATCACATTTCGCGACACACCCTCGAAACGGGCATGCTCAAACCAGTGCTCGGTAGCGTATCCAGCAAAAGGGTATTGCACCAGGCTATCTTTGGTGACGCTTTCGGGCAGGTGCAACAGAGTACCTAGACATGCTTTCGCAATAACTGTATGGGCAGGTGACATAGAAATGTGGTAACGGCGGGAAATTGTGCCGCATTTTTTGGCAAAGCGGGTAGATGTCAAGAACTCCTTCACTGAGAAGTGCCCGAATTGCACGACTCGGGAATTCTCGACGTTGACAAGGGAAAGCAATGTGGAGCACATGGATAGCACCGCATCCACTGGGTTTTCCAGGCGACAATCCAGGCGAAATTTTGGGATCGGTCCCGCGTTGAAATTAAATGTGAGGATTGCTGCCAGTTCCTCAACTCGGAGGGGGCGGGAAGCCACAGCGACACATTGGAGGAGCCGCTGGGCAGCTTCCCAGTTCGCATCTTCGATTTCCCCCAAGGCACGTTCATAGGTCTCATCGAGTGTCGCCGGTAATTCGTTCAGAGCACGCTCGAGATCCACTGGGAGGCATTTGGCAAGGTATTTGAGCTGGCAATCCACCCATCGAAACCTACCAAATATATGGGTGAGAGTCGTGAAGGCATAGCTTAAAGGTATAAAGGCCTTACATTCCATCCGCTTTTTTGGTCAAGACATCAATCACAAGCTGCTTGTGCTCCGGGTTCCAGCTTTTCATCTTTTTATCCGTGTGAACGATTGACTCGATACAGTCGTTAATGTCCTTCTTTTGTCCACTCTCGGTTTCCAAGGAAACACAACGGAAAGCTAAAGGCTCGAGGACGGCTTTAATGTCGACCTCCGGTCGGCTAGTGACGCATAAGCGCAGGTTTTGCAACTGTGCCGCGACAAGGCCGCCCAAAAACGATAGAACCTGTTCACGACGGAACGACTGAATGGATGTGTTTGGACTTTCATCCAACCCATCCACAATCAGATAAACTGGTGGTGGCCCCGGCAGTTTCACCAAGTCCACTAAACACCGGATAAGCTCTTCATCACGGGGGCTTTGTGCACCATTGTGGTGTGTCGAATGGAAAGTGGAAAGAATATTGTAGTAGGAATCAGACTGGTCACAAAGCTGGAATAAGGCCGATGAGAGCAGCCCCCGGAGGTCCTTCTTAAGATCGTCCTTGAAATCGTAGAAATACATAGCGAGCGATGCGTCCCCAGATTTCTGCATTTTCTCAATATCTTCGATAATCGCAGAACTGGCCAATAACGTAAGTCCCCAAGATAAAACACGACGGATTAATGTTAGCATACCAGAAAACGCTTTTCCCAGCACCCGCTACGAAAATTGTCAGTGTCCGCGAAAATGTAAACGCTGGGCGGTAACTGACGTTTCCCATAAATCCATAGGAGGGAACTGGGTCCAGAAGCTTTCCATTCTGAGAATGTCTTGCTGTTAACAAACCACAACCCGGTCTCTTTGTGCCGTGATTCGCGGGCGACGTTGTGGTTTTTCCATGGATCCGGGGGGGAGAGCCAGTTCCGAATATCTTTCTGCAACTGGGCACCTGCCAGGCAATCTTAGCGCTTCCAGGATACTGCAATATGTTGGGAGACAACCGACGTTTAAACTCGCTCACGTTGTTCACCAAGATTTCTGGCACTTAGTCAGACAAGGAAGCACCTAGTCGCTAACAAAACGTACTGGTATTTTCCCAGACGCTTTTAACAGATATTTGGATGTCTAGAAGGAGATATTCAGTAGCGTTGGACTACAAGCAGAGTGTGTTTTCTCACTGCTGGCGGCACCTAGAGTCTCAGCTGCAACATTCCTGAGCTCATCTTGCATAAGTCGGTCCAACTTCTGTAGGGCTTCCTTGATGTCCTCGTCTGCCGCCTTGCCCCTCAAAAGATTCTTAAGTTTGTCTGCGTCACGCTGAGTAAGGTAACACGTCAACGAGAATAAACCCACCTCGTTTTCGCTCCTTGAGCTTTTTGGTCACCAAAGCGAGCGTGAAGATTAACTCCGCCATGATCTTAACCACTATCTCAACCACTGTGGGCGGAAGACTCGGAGTTTTGTCCGTATATACACTGAGACGACCGATGAAGTTTTCGATCGACTCAAGTGAGTGAACGAGTGCATCGAACTTGGATATCTCGCCCTTTGCTGACTGGTTCACTTGGGTGTCACAAGGAAATCTACATCGTAGACCAGAGAACGGCACATACAGCGAGTAGGACACCAAGGCAAGCCTGTATGGCTTTCGCAGGTGGAAATGCCTGTAGAAAAGGTCAGAATATGAAGCAGCCACGAGTGCCTTCTAACGTACCGCGCCAGGGGGGAAGGCGACGGAAGAAAGTGGTGTTAGAACTGATACAATAGTCTTCATCGATTTAATGATCCTTTCGCTTTCTCTGACGTCCTTTGCTTTATCTTGTAGAAGCTTATCAAACTCTTCGACCGAGTTGCAATTCTGGAATTGCGAGGCAAGAGGATGTTTGGATAAAGTGACGCCTGTCTTTTTCTCGTACTGCAGCAAGGCACAGTCAAAAAGTCTTTGAAAAGAAACGGTTCCTGACTGGTCAGCCATCTCGCGAGTGAGGAAGGAATGGAATCTCTGTGAGGGGGGAGGTTTCGCTGTGAAGAAATGGTGGAGAGACAGTGCGAAATGGTAAGGCAGAGGGTTTCGGCGGCGAAGTCCGTCGTGCCGCGTGTATACTATGTTATGTATTCACACACAAACACAAGGTGTGATGTCGATCAATAACATGGTCGTGCTGCGCCCAAGAACGGCCACGTTGTTGGCCGTTCAGGCTCCTGCCTACACAGCCAATCTGGTGTCAAAACGGAATAGAGGTATGGTTCACGGATATTTATGGAAACCAATCTCGTCTGGACGGAGAGTGGGAACCAGTGACAGCAGCTACGTGCATCCGGAAGCTACTGTACGGGGGGGGGGTCACTTTGTGCATGCTGAGAGGCCGTTGTAAGCACATTCCCGGCTGAGTAGGTCTGCCTGTCTCCTCACACGTGACAGGCGATATGTGGGTCTTAAATTAATCGTTTTGTGATCACCGATCGCTGGAAGACATGAGGCGTGACATGAGGCTTGTGTGCGCCCAGCGGCGTCCGAACGGGAATCATCTTTCACGGTAGACGCACTTTAACTCACTGGATAGCTCACTCCTCACATTGCGCAATGATCAATGTCGAAACTTCGCATTCAAACATGAACATGAGTGCAGGGTTTCCTGTCCAGTACATCCCTCGTACTGTTCGGTGACCACGCGGAGTCGGTGTAGTAGGAGTGTAGGGAAGCTGTCCGCATCGTGTTGATCCACGCGTTGATATGGCCTAGGCTTGAACTGTCAGGCCTGCCAGGGGCTAGAGGAGTTTTCGATGGGGAACGGAGGGACTTTCCTGACGTACCTTTCCGTCGCCTTCTATACAAATTACCATAAAACATTCCAACGAGTTCTGCGGTTACCGCAGAATTTCGCTCCACGTACATATGAACCACGCATTAGCATATCCTAGGAGTGCTTCATGCGGCACAGCTTCGCGAGACGCACAAAATAATGGAATACAAAAAAAAAAAAGCGCTCGACGCTTTGAACTCCGACTGTACCGTGATCACACGGATGTCATTAGGTAAGGCATCAACCGGAGCGCCGGTTTTTCAATTCGAAGTGAGCGATGAGATCCCCGCGAATTCCACCACCCCCCAAGTTAGCATGTCGCTTTATGCTCCTCCCTCTTTGTCTACTAACATCGTCTTGTCGAACCTCTCAACATTCCCCACTCCGATGACTCGTCCCATACAAAGGACCCATGAGATCGGGGACCCATGAGGCGTAGATTGAATGAAGTAAATTGTGGATAGAAAGAATTGCGGGTAGAATGAGCAAAGGCGACTGGAGAACATGACAGACGGTCAATGTCGAACTTCAATTTTCCGTAAGGTTCAGCCCCTCAACCCTCCTTACTAGTACGCCCCCATTACGTTCCCAGTGTCCGTCTCTAAGCTCGTGTCGTGACCAGGTCGCCCGCGTTGTACCACACCCCTACCCAATATCCTTTTCGATGTCCCAAGCCGTAAGCCCATCTCCGATAGATACCAAGAACGGAGATTCCAAAGGTCTCTTGATCACTCCCCAAACAAATAAGTTGACCAACGTGTATTATAGACGATTACTAGTACCGGTGGCCCGATTCAGGACCGACTTCATAATCTACCGTCATCCCCGCTCCGGCAATCGCTGGTAGAATCGGACGGTCACTGTGCCGAGTCTGTGCGAGTGATAGCTCATGACCATTCTTCTCCGTCTACTCCAAGATTGCAGAGAAAGAAGACGACAGGTTAACAGTACGCTATCAAAAGGAAGCAGACGGGATCCTGATATTCGTGAGCCCTCGTGTTGACGCCCATCTTAGTTGCGCAAGTCAACTTGAACACAGCCTAGTTTATTCTCACCCGCCCGCCCTCGTTACGTCGATTAGTACATTTTCGCTCCGAGACCTTTAAGACCAAACTCACCGGATACTCCAACATTTTATCTCAGAAACATATATCAGCTCCTCGCAAACCCGAATATATCCCAACTTGAAACACCCATCACAACCACTTTGGTTACGGTGTACCCCTGCGTTCTCTCCACCACTGTATGCCATCTTTGTGAATTCACTCTGCATCTGAAGCTCGTCCTGTTACAGGTGCTGTATTCGCGATACCACAGCCCATCTTTACTCCAGACTAGCGAGCAAGCATCCATGGAATCTTTTTCAAATATGCGAGTAGGAAACTTACCCAGTGACCTTCGTACATATTTCTATCATCTATTCCTGGGGTGATTGATGTCGTTAATGTCAATTACGTTATCTTCGCTCCCCTATGTCTGTTGGCGTCTGTTGGCCGCTTTATCCCATCACACATTGTATTTTACATGGCGATAATACACACTATAACCCAAATTTCTTCCCGCACACCACCCTTTCGTTGCAAAGCCAACGCATGACCTGGGTCGCAGTTTCCGCGAAGACATCTTGGAAGGTAAAGGGAAGGCAGTCGAACAAGTTGCTTCAAATGACTCAACGAAAGTCGATCACGATGTCTTGGAGTGGACATTTAACTACTCGGTTACAGCCGCTGACCTGGAAAGTTCAAGTTCTTTGCCGCCATCCCTGGCTTCGACTCCAAGAACGTCTTTCGAACGACTTTCAGCACAAGTTCGGTCAGGCCCTGGACGGCTTTCCGGATCGCACCTTCTTATCCAAGACGTTCTCTGAATTAGCCTCAATGCCGCGTGTGCAGTACTCGGACCAGGAGAGGTCTCACAATCCTTGGGGACGTATTCGATGGGCGTTGACCTGCAGCACTCCAATCCATTGAGGTCGGCTATGCGCTGAAACGTTGGGATGATATTAGGGTATTGTCATATATACGAAGGATAGTCACTCGTATCATCTCTCGCGTTCAAGTTCGTGAACGCGACAGCCGCTGGATCGCGCTTGTCAAGGACTAATTTGGCATGCTTGGTCGTGCCTCCCAGGACCATGAATGGACCATGTGGCACTGGCATCTGGCGACGGCATCTCACTTGCCGTCCTGATCCACACCACCCGCAAGCTCCTTCGCACCGATTTTGAGCGTTGTGAACCGGGTATTCTTTGGGGACTCTCTAATTTGACATTCACACTACTCTTCCCGGACAGCAGCACGACTTCTGCGCCGTATGGAACGAAGTTGTCCGAAGACGTGGGACCGGGACCACACCCGTATTGATTCTAGAAGAGATTCGCCACCGAGTCACATTCACACTGTTTTACATCAAGACACAGACGCTACTCAAGCTGCGCATGCTGGTCCCACCACGGCCAGTGCCAGTGGTGATGATATCCTGCTTGACCCATTTTCGTATCCATTCTGCCGCGTTGTCGACCATCGCCTAGACTCGAACCTTCATTTTGGCAGGGGACCAGTGGAAAGCACTGCCCTCCCTTCCCCTTCCCATGTACCAGTCGTACTACCCGATTCCCCACCATTCCCTACTCCTATTTCCGCCCCGTCTCGACCTAACGCCCTCGAAAGTCAGAGTATTGTCTTATCATCGTGTGCGGCCACAGCAGAAATCTCCCCTGTCTCCCACATAGCTACCATTATCCATCATCCCATTCTCGGGAACGGTCCTTCTCGGCGACAAGTCCAGGAAACAGAAATGACTCACTCTTCTATAGCGCTAACGGACTACTTGCACCCACACCGGGGGTGCCGCCCTCATCCTCATCCCCAGCCGCCGTGCGCCCATCCGCTCCTCCTCAGGTCTCCACAATCTTTGCAGTGGTCAATCTGCCAGTGTTACCTCTACTAGTATCAGAAGCGCTAGCATGCACAACGATAATCCGAACCCGAACTCAAATATGTCGACCGAGACCCACCGTCACCCAGGCAGGTCAGTGCCGTCTGCCCCAGGCGTTGATGAAAGCTCCGCGCCACGCGAGGACCACGGGCATGGCCCACGCTGACTGAGATACAGCGGGCGGCATTTTTGATGGGGGCTTTGGTAAGTGGGTTTTCCACGAAGTCAGAAATGGCCTGGAGTTCTCGGCTGCTCCCACAGAGGGCTATGGTATTCGTGTAGTAGAACCTGCACCCACCGCTGGCACATTTGTCCCATGGTGTGTACGGATCAATTCTGTTGTGAATGAGAGATTACGTGTGCGACGTAAGGCAGCATCCGTGACTCTGTTTTCTCGTAAGACGATGAGCGGGAGGTGTTGCGGACGTTTAGGAACGGGGAGAGAAGGATGAAACGGTCTCGGGTACCCGTGGCACACTCAGAGAATACGAACAAGTATGCTACTACTGTTTCTCTGGACAAAAGAAGATATTGTGTATATAGAAAAAAAGACGCCAAAGGCGAGAGATGATAAGAACCACATGGACAACCTGGTGGATGCGGCAACCGCGCGCGGCCGCCGGGGCCCCTTGGTGGCCCACGCATGGACTGGTGACCAGTGATCTGTCGAGTTATCGTCCCAACTCTGGCGCTGAAGTCCCCGCTCGTCCTGTTTATATAATCGCAAGTGCAATCGCACACAAGGCATACTTGCTGAGGGAGTAAGAAGTCTGCATATTGACGGGCAGTTTGGAGCCTGGGTTTGCGTGCAAGAAACACGCTTACACATATACCAGCGCATGGATCTGAGCCTATTTCATTCGTACTGATACTGCTGCAGGATTGTGACATGTGGTCAATCTGGACTGGATTGGTATCATTGGTGCCATTCCGAAGCAAATGGTAAGGTAGGGCTTATATTATTTAACTCGCCGTGCGCCTCCTTTCAGACGACACCCTTGATGCCCAGTTCTTCTGCGATAATCACCGCTGCCTTCGCCCAAATGACCAGCGCAGTCGAGTACGTGTTCGCCGCGACGTTGGTCGGGCAAATCGACAAGTCTGCGACTTTCAGACCCTTGATGCCGTAGACGTTCAGGCGCGAGTCAACGACGTCGACGCTACCTCGATCTCGCAGCTTCATCGCGCAAGTGCCGAGCTGGCGCAATCCAAAAAGACAAACGACAAACAGGGATCCACACCAGTCAGTTCACACATCACCACCGTGCCGGTCTGTATATCTATCCACCTGCTCGCAGATCAGGACAACCAGCGCATCACGCAAGGCAAATCAAGAGAATCCATGCACGAACTTGGGCCATCTCTGAGCAAGCACGATTCATGAAAATTTAACGACAGTAAATAAAACACATTAGATGGAGACAAGGGGGAGGACTAGAACACCGATGGTATACACATTGATTGTCGAGACTCGGAGATCGTTCGTATCCGCGTCAGATGACGCCCTCGCACGGGCAGGATCAAGAGCGCGAGCGACTTGCAAGAACTGCTTTGCGCAGTCAACGAGCACCGTACCGAGAGATACTTTAAGTGGGCCATCGGTGCCGTGTGTTGGTCCGGCGCCGGAAACTTGGTACGTCTCCGTCTTAGTGAAGTCGCATGTCAATGAGCACAAGGAAGTGCAAGTCGGTTATTGGGCACCAACCTTTCTGAGAAGAGGAATGAGCTCATTTGAGCCCTACCCTGGGTTCTCATACACCTTCTCCTAGTCATCGTAGTCCGAGGCGCACGCGCGAGTGTACGTCATGCCTAATGGA